>Ga0316207_10000637_pt1 | contig 52541 bp, 42 predicted proteins | sample 6weekpyrite_MG_FD_204943 | JGI IMG/M metagenome (GOLD analysis project Ga0316207, IMG submission 204943) | Microbial mat bacterial communities from mineral coupon in-situ incubated in ocean water Damariscotta River, Maine, United States -... | ecosystem: Environmental > Aquatic > Marine >...
TATCATCGCTCATTTGCTGGGTGGTGGTGTTAGGAAGGCGGTCCATATTATCGGTGTTGAGCCAAAATATGGGAGGATGTGAAAATCGAAAACGGGCTGTTTCATCTTTTTGAGGAAACTCTAATTAGTTTTGTTTAGGAATACCCAAGGGTGGTAAACGGTTTTTGTTTTCCAGGGTTTATCCATCAGCTTGTCCATACTCTGTAATCGATTGCCATTTTTCTTACACGCTCCCCGGTGTTTCTTAATCATCTTTGTTTGTGAAATAACACTATAGCTGTTTGCCAACTCCTACCAGGGTATCCCCGGTTTTCCGTGCTGCGCGTGTGCAAACCGGGTGATTCCCCTCCCTGGTATGATTTGTCTTATCACAGCTCTCGCTTTGTTACACAAACAAAGGAGATTAGGATGAAAACACATGGGTTTATTAAAGAAAATGATGGATTGTATGTCTTATCGCGCACGGTAAACGATCAAGATATATTATCCGCTGCCAAAGAAATACTGGCTCGTCGTTTTCGCCGGGGCACCCAGTTAACCAGCCCTCAACAATCAAAAGACTATTTAATCTCACAAATCGCTCATTTAGAACATGAAGTCTTTTTTATGATCTTTCTCGATAACAAACATCACATACTCGCATCAGAAATCATGTTTCAAGGCACCGTTGATGGTGCCAGTGTGTATCCCAGAGAGTGTGTTAAACGGGCGCTTTCATTAAATGCCGCAGCGTGCATTATAAGCCACAATCATCCCAGTGGAATTTCTGTTCCGTCGTCATCAGATAAGGCGATTACGCATAAACTTAAAGACGCCATGGCCTTGATGGATATTCGATTATTGGATCATATTATTGTTGCGGGTGTGCAAACCTATTCATTTGCAGAATCTGGGTTGATATAACCCCAGAATCTCAATAAGACAAATAATTCGATGTAAATTTACAAAGGAAGCATTTTGCCTGCAGTCACTTTCTTGTGTTCATCACGTTTATCATAATGCTTAGTCGTTTCAATGGACGCATGTCCCATGAGGTCTTGTACCACAAATAAGTCTTCGCCTTGTTCCAGTAACATTGTCGCAAACGTTCTGCGTAAATCGTGAGGTGTTAATCGTTTGAGTCCACATTCTTTGTATCGGCGGACAATGATATTATAAACTGTCTTGTCCGTAATCGGGAGTAGGGTGATTTTTCCGCCTTTATATATTCTAACAAACAAGGGGCCATCATCCCGTCCACGTTCTTCCAGCCAGGTTTCTACAATATCGATAACACGATCGTTAAGCGGATTAATCCGTTCCTTGTTTCCTTTGCCGGTTATCACTAATTTTGTTTCAGATTTTTTGTATGCCGATAATTGAAGCTGTGCCGCTTCTTCGCGCCTTAAACCTGCGCTGTAGACCAAGGCAATAAGGCAGGCATCACGCATGGCAATAGGGCCTTCCTGCGCCATACAATGATCGATCATCCTATTTAATTCTTCAACATCCAAGGCACGTCCTTTTTCAATTCTGCTACCACGGACACGTTTAATTTCCTTAATTCGATGATATTGATCAATCTCCATGATGGTTAACTTCCAAGCTTCTTTGGAAACGCCTTTAATCGCGGATAAATACGTGTTAACGGTATTGGGTGATTTTTTTTCCTCAAGAAGCCAACCTAAAAATCGAAGGACATCGGGATAAGATAAAAGTGACCAATCGAAATCATCTAACGTCGCGTCTTCATCAAGATACAAAACGACATTACTTAACAGTGATTTCATACCATTGCGACTCTTAACCGATCGCAATGAGACGAGATAGATTTCTGCGGGATTGTGCCGCTGGTTGTTTTTCATGCTAACTACCTTAATTGCTTCCTATAATATGTATTATAGGAAGTAATATAGTTTATAAATATTTAATAATCAAAAGATGCGTTTATTGGGTATCGAACAATTGCGAATGAGTATCCTTTCGTTGCAGCGCTTTGTACTGAGTATCACAAGTCTCACGTTTACTAAGGCCTGGGTCTTGATCCAATCAAGTGGGATAATATGTAGGCCTGCCATCAACCAGGTGCCGACTCCATTGTTTTGTCTCCAGGTTTCTCAGGTTCATCGGCAGCTGTGTTTGTCCCGAGGGCTTGAGTAACAATTTGCGTGAAACTTTCTACCTGCAACTGCATATTTAGTGTCTGAATTTCCCTGTTTTGTTTTTCCATAATACTTCGCGTATTTTCGATCAGATTGTCATAATCTGTTAGGTACTTTAGGCGCTTAATGGCTGCAATTCCTGTATGCGTTGTAAAATAGGCACCCAATACATTGCTAATATCCTCAAAAGGCGAGGCCCTCTGAGCCTTTCGAAAAAATGCATTTGCCCTATTCACCTCTATCGATAGATCGTTCCTATCTGTCTGAAGTTCGGATTCACCCTGCTCGACCAAGCGCATGCTGTATTGACGAATAGCACGCACATTTGAAATAATTGCATGAATAGCGAAAAGTGTCGTTTCAATAACGCCATCATAAAATGATCTTAATTTACGCGACTCATCCAGTATAATACACGCCCATGCCCTCCTCCCGATAAACAAAATATTATTACCCGGATAAAATAGATTTCGCTTTGGATTTTCACCTTCCATGTACTCCATAGGATTTTTAAATATATCCATAAACTCCGGCGTGGTTCTACCTAAGGAAATAACCGTCAATAAAAGCTGACGATATTCTCCTTGAATTTCCTTATTGCTTGTTAAATTCAACAGAGTACCGATGTTTGGTCGGCTACGCTTTTTTCCCAGTGTCACCTGCAGAATATTTTGTTCATCATTGAAACACTCTCCATCATCTACCCCAAAATTTGTTGAGACATTCTCCTCACCCGGGGTATTTACATTGTTGTCAAGTTCTAAAGTCAAACGACTGACACGATTAATATGAAACCCAGATAGATTGAGGCCATTAATTTCTTCAACCACTTTTTGCTGGATTTTTTCTATCACTTTCTGCATTACAACAATTAGGGGTCCTGGGGACATCCCCGCGAGAAATTGCACATCGCGCTGAAGCCCAGCAATGACGTGGTGTGCAGCGGTGCATTGGTTTTTTGATCGATTATGTAATATTATCGTTTGAAAGCCAAAAATCAAAGACTTACAAGCTAAGTGCAATATTTCGCGGGGATGTCCCCAGGACCCCAAAAAAAGACCGAAACCAGTGTTTTTCTGATTTCGGTTGTACAATGAACGACGCATAGCCTAAATAATATTAAAAAACAGATTTAGATTACAAATCTCTTTAAAAACGTTCTTGCATAAGAAATCTAATATCCGCAAGATATCGTCTATGGTTATTGATGTGTTTTCTACATACATTTTTAATCTCCCGTTTTCGCAATAGAATTATTGCGTTCTATTGCTATGAACTTGCCTTGCAACAAAACGGGTAAGAAAAATGACAAATTCAATAATGAATTTAATCTGACTTTTATGTCTAATCAGACATTAACAACACCCTCATTTCAAAATAATCCAAAATAATTTCGCTCGATTTCCCAGATAGGGAGTACTTACCCATAGAGAGGGAAGTTATATCTCAATAAGCGCAGCGAGTTGCCTTTTGGATATACAACAAAAGCACATGTTTTAAGCTGTTATAAAATGTATTCGAATTAGCAGGTACATGATATGACGAAAAAAAGTCACAAAAATAGGGCATTTCGCAAGTTTAGTAAAGAGCAAATAACCGCTGCCTATTTTCGTTTATGTAACGATTTTAGAAAAGCACACCCGTCTAGGAGTAAAGACGATATTCATAAAATCTGTAATACCGTAATTATAAAGTTTATGGCCGGAATTCGAGAATTTAAACCAAATAAAACTATCGACGAAAACTTTTCTCTCGCCGCATTAAGCATTTACCGAAACTCTTACACTAAAAAAATCCGCTGGATAAAGTTAGTAAAATCAGACCGACTTTATACCTCGTTAGAGGATGGCACCGAAGAAATTTTGATCGAACAACCTGACAATAATCACCCAGCTTCTCTCTGGGAAGACCTCGAAAATCGGCAAGAAGTCGCTCGAATATTTTTGTCATTACTCAATTACCCTGAAAAAAAATGGCTGCTAACACACATTCGTATCATTGAAAAATCTATTGATAAAATAAAAACAGGTCAGATGAAAAAAGAAGCTATGGAAAAGCTCAATATCAAGAATGATCGTTATAAATATTTAAAACGCCAAATCAAAATTAAATACCAAAAAGTAGTAAACGCAGCATAAAACTAAAACCCAAGGAGCTTAAGGAATGACAGTAATCTACTTAAATAAGGATTTGCCAGACGACATATATGAGTTATGTGATGAAGCAAATGATGTATTAACTGAACAATATTTAAACCAAGAATTGCTTGCTAAGCCACTATTTATTAAATTAATCATTGATAAGTTTAGTAACGCCAATGAAATCGCCGAAGAGGAACGAAAAACAATTCAAGCTAAATCTGAATTGCGCGACGCTGGTTGGGATGTAGATGATATGGAACAACAATTAACTAATGCATTAGATATACATTGTCCTCCAAAATCTTATTTACCAACTATTTCTACTATCTTACTTTGCCTAATATTTATTGGCTCATTTTTAATTGCATGTGCAAACACACAAGAAGGAACAGTAAAAAATTTAAATTCTGTGGATGACTATCGTAGCTTAATGAAGGTAGACTACGAAGATAACAAATACAAATCAGCAATGAGTCCTAGCGGCTATGTAATAAAAAATAAGGAGCAATTATCACAAATAATTCCAGCATTTATAAATAACCCATCAATAATGAAAAAAATTATTGACATAAGTGATCATAATGGTGTCAATATTAATAGAATTGATGCCGGAGGTGTTATTTATTATCGAAAAAATGAACATAAACAGCGTTTCTACATCCACAATAAACTGTATAAATCAATTTATATCGCTATCGACAAATATGAGAATATAGATTTATTTAATTTTTCCATTAAAACTAATAAATCTAAAGCTTACCCCAATTATATATTCTCCACAGATAAAAAAATAAGATTGAGCGAGCAAGAAAAATTGAGATTTAGTCAGCAAATTGAAGAGAAACATTTTAAAGGTATTAATACTGGTGACCTTATTAATATGAGTTATCTTGAATTTAAAAACAAACTAGTAAGAAATATTCGCATTCCCGTTTTATTTAAAATAGATAACGAAATAGTCCATGAAAGGGATTTTCGAAGTATTACACTATAAATAGTCTCGGTAAGAGAGCCATTATATTTGTGCTCTCTTACTCTAGTTATATGTATTAGTGTCATCATTAGCATATGATCTCAGCGGTAGAACCTCACACCGAAACAATTAGTCAACCTCGTATTCCTGCACAATTCGGGCAAACATATTTACCAACTTCATATCATCAATCGAACCCTTGAAATCTAAAGCTAATTTAGGGCTGGCAACCACTATTGCCAAACTTTGAGCCCTGGATATCGCCACATTCAAACGATTCTTGTTTAACAAAAAACTAATGCCTCTTGGCGCCTCATGAACATCACTAGCACACATACTCAAGAAGACAATTGGCGCTTCTTGTCCTTGAAATTTATCAACACTACCTATCTTCGCTTGATCACCTAAAACCTGCTGAAGAATATTAACTTGGTGGTTATACGGAGCGACAAAAAGCATATGCTCCCATCCAATAACATTCCTATCGCCATTTATATCAACAAACTCTCTGCCGATAAATTGGCACGCAAGTTCATTGATAATCGTTGCTTCTTCTTCACTAGCTTGTGAGTTTCCTTCATGCTCTACTGGAAAGTAAAGTATCCCAGCCTCTTTATTTAATTGACCTTTATATCCTTTAGGAATCTCGACAACCTGCTTGTGATTGTTAGGCCCCGTATGCAGTCGCCCTTCATAAATAGCTTCAGAAATAAACTGGTTCACTTCTGGATGCATTCGATATGTTGTTCCTAAGAAAATTCCTAAGTCTTTAGGAATCGTTGCGTGATCTCTAAGTAGATACTCTAATACTGACTGTCCACTCTCACCAGGATGCGTTCCTTGTACAGGTTGCCCTAATTGCATCTGATCACCTTTAATCACGATATTAGCCGCTGATCGGCTTACACCAACCAAATTAGCAACTGAAACTTGTCCAGCTTCATCAACAAAAAGATAATCTAATTCCCCGGCCATGTCATCGCGTGAAAAGCCCCATGCAGTTGTACCTAAAACACATCCTGGTTGTAAGTTATTCGCTAACTCACTATTAGAAATAATTTCAATATCCGCATTGGCTAACTCTGGGCCAGTGTCTTTTGTGCAGCAACAGTGGACATCAATTCCTTGTTCAAGACAAACATCTGCAACCCCAAGCAGTAGATTGTTGATAGCTTTATGACTATTACTCGTTATGCCAACTCTTTTACCTCGCTTTACAAGCTCAGCGATAACATGCTTACCCGTATAGGTTTTTCCTGCCCCTGGCGGCCCTTGAATACATAGATAGCTATTATTCAAGTTTAATATTTTATCAATAATCTGATCTAATACCGGCGTTCCTGAATCTTCATTGATAATATTTCCACTTACATGCCCAGTAAAACGAGGGGTATTCCGCTGTAAAAAATCTAGAATCGCACAATCTGCTAATTGCCCTTTAGCATACTGCTGTACCATGGCTTCAATAGCTTCAGGTATTGGCCTTGCCCGTATAACACCATTGGGTATCAACGTAACCATAGCTGGAGGCTCTTCATTTGCTTTTAGCGTCAACAATCCCTCTTTAGCGTTAAAATCACTAAGCGTTACCTTCAGCCCATCATGCCCCAAGATCCACATTTCTGTACCTTTGCGAGGCGCCTTGAGTTCCTGACTAGTGTCAAATTGATATTCATAATCCAGCTTTCTCGCTCTAGGTGTTGCTTTAAAGGGTTCTGTCTCTGTACGTTCACACATAGCGATACATTCAAGATCATCTACTAATTCCACATCATCTAAACCAAGTCGGTCAAAAAGCTTCCACCAATTTGGTTTGTCTTCCCTACGATGAAACTCTAACACCCAAGCTAGTATTTCTGTTATTTCACTCCATTTATTGTTTTCCTGATGCTCCCTTTCAGCTCTTGACAACAAGTCGCCACGAAGTCTTATCCGTGCTGTTATTTCTTCAGTAATCTCTTTTTGCTCAACCTCTGCTTTGGCTACGTATTTGATACCAGCCTCAGACTGCTGCTTTCGCAACCAAGCGACTAGCTCTTGCGTCGAATCACAATCATCAATGTTATAATCACGAATACTATTAAGTACGGTTGATGTCTGCCAACTGTCGCCATCAGGATTCTCCCGCCACCTTTCGTAGACCACCACGGAGTCACCTCCGCTACCTACCTCGGTATCTCTTTTTCCCCGATATAAGTGCTCGACATTCTTGATTGAATAGCGTGGTTCTCCGACCAACATTCCGTGCCTGACAACATTGTATAGATCAACAAATACTTCACCTCTCAGAAGATCATCCACTTCCTGTTCACAAACACCGTACCGCCCCATAAGACGTCGGCAAGCTGCTATTTCATAATTTGCGTAATGATAAATGTGCATGGAAGGATCTTTCTGCCAACGATCATAGACCCACTCAATAAATTCCTGAAATGTTCTTTTTTCTTGCTCTCTATCATGAGCCCAAAAGTCCTTGAATAAACGGTTTCCGTTCGCATCAAAATAAGTATTGCCCCACAGGTATTCCAGCCCGCCTTCCAGTAATGGATAGCCTTCAATATCAAAAAAGACATCTAAAGCTGACGCTGGAGGCAATAACGCCAGACCTTTTCTTTCCTCACCGGGAGGTTTTAGTATTTTAAAAGCAGGAACATCATGACCAGCAGAAAGTTTTTGAATATGTGCCTGAGATTTTAACCGCTGAAACACTTGTAATGAAATATTCGGAACTTTATCTAATTTGCTTTCACTCAAAGCAGATGCTGTTGAAATCCCTAGTGATTCCATTGCTTTTATTTGACTTCGTGTAATCGTCGCCACCTGGCTAAGGTGATCCCGTTCTATTAATAACTGTTCCGCTACCGTACCCCAGCGTCCCCAGTCATTTGAATTTGCAGGGTCTGGCATTAACTCTGGATCGAAGTTTTTTTCAGAAGCTAAGAATTGTTGTTTCAGGTGTTGATAGTAAAAGTAAAAATCACTAACTCGATACCTTGCTAATTCGTCATTCCCTAATACGACAGCAATCTCGTCAGCAGGACGGCCCTGTATAGCAGCAAGTATTTCAGTATAACTACAAAGCTGAATTATAAAATATGGTTTCGGAGTTTTAGAAAGTTTTGTATCCCAGACCTCATAATGAAAATCCCCTAACTTACTATCTCCGGGAACTTTTACAAGAAAATCGGCATAACCTCTGAAAGGCAACAACTGAAGACAGGCCTGGAATATGACTTCAGCACCATCTATCATTGCAGCTTCTGTTGCCTTCATTTTTTCAGAATTTGTCGCACCAGATATTTCTACAACATGCTTTCCCTGTTCTTTAAATTTATCTAGAAATTTTGCTTCATGAGCTTCGCCTTTATCTTGCAACAAACCTTGCATGTCATCTGTATCATCAGGCTTGTATGCATGATCTGTAAGATCAATTACGTGTCTCTCCATCCAGGAGGCAAAGGGCGAGGACATGTATCGACAAAGATCTGATGGCGAATAAATGTAGCTCTCTTTCTCCTGATACATATTAATCCTTCTTATTTATTTTACTTTGTAGTATCAACACTGACAAATCCGCATTTGTTTTAGGTTTTGTCGCAAAAAACGCGATCAAAGTTTAGGCGTGCTATATTTTCAGAATCAAATTACTAAAGTATGGACACCTCATGATCAATTTAAAAGGCCGCCATTTTCAGAAAGATATGATTCTACAATCCATTCGACGGTATCTTACTTATTTATTGAGTTACCGAAATATTGAGGAATTGATGAATAAACGCGGATTTACGTTTGATCATAGCACGATAAATCGCTGGGTAGTTCACTATTCGCCACACTTGGAAAAAGCTTTCCGTTCTAAAAAGATTCGTGTCGGTAATCGGTGGCGTTTAGACGAGACAGATGTCAAAGCTAGGCGATAATGGAAATATTTTTATCGGGCGGCAGATAAACAGAATAGTACCATCGATTTTTTACTTACTGCTAAACGTGATAAAAAAGCTGCTTTGCGATTTCTTAATAGAGCAGTTGGTAACGATGGACAACCAGGTTTAGTCAATACTGATAAAAGCGAAACGAATAAAACAGTCATTTATATCTACAATGAAGTCATTAGTACCCGTATTGAAATCTGTCAATGTAAGTACTTCAATAATATCGTTAAACAAGACCATCGTTTTATAAAACAATTGACTTGATCGATGCTAAGTTTTAAAAGCTTTCATTGTGTGCAAAAACATTGGCTGGAATGGGGCTCGTATGCATGATTAAAAAAGGGCAATATCGATATTCAATGAAAAGTAATCAATCGACAGGAGAACTGTTTTATTCTTTGGCGGCATTAATCCGGCAGGCGAATACTCGATTTTATTATTTTACTAACTGCAACAAAATCCGATTGGGTGGACTGTAAAAATTAATTATCTCTGAATCAAGTAAAATGGACAAGCGTTTGCTACTCTGGCTCATTTAGGATTCCAAATGGCCAATGATAGCTTAAATAGTTTTAATGTTAGCCAGTTTGGGTCGTTTTTTAAAAACCGATGCACTGCTGCATGCCCCATCATTACTAGGCCACAAAGCGATCTGTAATTATCTAGCGGGGACCATCCTCAGTACCATAAATCGTGGATTTAGTTCGAATGACGGATGTCCCTCAAGCAGCTGCCGACACCAAATATTCGGTTGATTATTAGTCAAAATAATGGTTAATCAGGAAACCAAACTTCTCGGGTATTAAATTCGCCCTATTAGTGTGCTAAATTCCAACGAACTAAACCTGCCTACCCACTTGAGGAAGCCGAGAATATGACCATGTCTGATGCCGCAAAACTAGTATTAGAAAAGCACGGAAAGCCTATGAACATTACAGAAATTTATAATGAAATTATAAAAAATGATCTATATAAATTTGGTGCTAAAAACCCTAAAGGAGTACTATCCCAAGCAATGAGAGAACGCTCTACAGTTAACCAAAAAGCTAAAACAACTATGTTCCATTTAGTTTCGCCCGGAGTGTATGAAATTAATGGATAGCATGGCTCCACAAATGATTGAATTCAGCCGATACAAAGAACTAGTTAAACAAATACCTTATGGTAAACAGTTGCCTGACGCAGTATATGTACATGAATCAGCACTGGATACTTTGCCACGAGAAATTGGTAGAATACTAACACTAACAATTCGTGATCTTGAGTTAGACACGAAAGAGTGGAACATCGTAAAATTCCAAAAAAGAGATTTGAAAATAACTCTGCTGAATTACCCATCCTTTTTAACAGAATCCTATCCCGCACTTCACAATAGCATATTGGTTAATCTTGATAATCTATCTCTACGTGAAAGTGACTATTCAAAATCGGATAATCCACCTATTCTTCATCGAAAAGAGACTTTTTTAAAACCTGATCATCCTTCAATTACACTTTTTTCTGACATTACAAAAGAAGGCGAGGCTATTGGCCTATATGAAAACCCAAAAACTATTGGATTTAGGAAATCGTGGGAGCGATTAATCAGCCGCAAGGGTTTTACATTGGTTAATGGTCGATTAACACCTAAAGCCTCTATAGAAATAGAGCAAGAACCTATCGACGAAAATAGCGAAATTAAGATTGATCGCCATAAAACCGCAATTAATCGAGATAAATTATCTTTACCCATGCAATTACTTGCTCGTCATAATTATTTCGACGGTAGTTTTTCTATATTGGATTACGGATGTGGAAAAGGTGACGACGTTAGAGAATTGGAAGCACACGGCTTAGACATCTCTGCATGGGATCCTGTTCATAGGCCTGATGGAAATAAGCAGAAAGTCAATATTGTCAATCTTGGTTTTGTTATAAATGTTATCGAAGATAGAAAAGAAAGAAACCAAGCATTAAAGGATGCCTTCAATCACGCCACCTCAATACTATCAGTTGCAGCAATGATTGGCGGAGAGTCAATAACCTCACAATTTAAAGCATTCAAAGACGGAATAATAACTTCGCGAAATACTTTTCAAAAATATTTTTCCCAATCGGAGCTAAAAAGCTATATTGAATCCACCCTAGGCGAAACCGCTATTGCCGTGAGCCCTGGAGTATTCTTTGTCTTTAAAGACAAAGATGAAGAACAACTCTTTCTTGTTGAACGACAATCTATTCGTAGAACCTGGCAACATTTAACGCAACGCGAAAGACGAGTAACCGCCCCTGTACCGACAAAAGATATCATCGAAAAACATCAACAACTCTTTGACGACTTTTGGCAAACATGTCTTGAACTCGGACGCTTACCAGCCAATAATGAATTTGAATTTTCACAGCAAATGCGAAATGCTATAGGTTCACATAAAAAAGCATTTGAAGCATTAGTAAACGTCTACGGAGATGAGGATTTTATATCTGCACAAGAGGCTAAAAGAAAGGACTTAATGGTTTACTTTGCGCTCGGCTTATTTGAACGCCGAAAACCCTATAAGCATATGCCTGAAAGTTTAAAACGAGACATTAAAAATTTCTTTTCATCTTACAAAATCGCAATTGAAGAGGCAACAACACTACTCTTCTCATTAGGAAAACCAGATATTATTTATAAAGGCTGTATGGCAGCAAAAGAAACACTAGGTTGTGGTGTACTTGACGAAAGTCATTCCTACACATTTCACAGTAGCTTATTAAACTCACTACCGCCTACATTACGTGTTTATGTTGGTTGCGCCACTCAACTTTATGGTGACACAGAAAACGTAGATTTAATTAAAATTCATATTCGATCGGGAAAAGTCACATTAATGCAATATGATGACTTTAATAAAAAGCCTATTCCTGAATTAATTGAACGAATAAAAATTAAATTGAGAGAGCAAGATATTGATTTTTTCGATTATCTAGGAGATTATGAGCCACAACCGCTTTATTTGAAATCCCAGTATCTTGAACCGAATTCAAAAGAATATAAAAAACAGAAGGAGTTTGACCAGCAATTGCTAAACTTAGATTTATTTGATTTTTCTGGGTTTGGCCCTAAAAAATCTGAATTTTATACCATTTTAAACGATCATAAAGTAACTCTATAACCAAAAAACATAAAATATTAATAATTGAAATTACCTAGGAAATCCGGTTGATTAAAAAATAGCTTATACAAACCTTTTCATGCAATAGTCAACAATAGACTTCCCAATTAATTCCCTCGTAGATGCATCCACTCTAACAAAAAATAAATCTCTATTGTTTACATTCAGAAACACTTTAGTATCTGACTTATGAACATGAATATTACAAATCACCTTTTCATAGGTAGTCTCAAAATTAATTTGCAGGTAGTTATTTATATGATTAAATATTTCCTCTGGAAAATATGGCTTTATAACCCTATCAAGTATCATTCTTCGATACCCATCTACACACTGATCCTTCAACTTTTTAAATTCCGAGTTAATTCCTATAATCTCATCAGTACCTCCTGCTTTGTTTTCTTTTACACCAATTATTAGGTCACCCCCATCAGAATTCAAAAATGAAGCTAATGACTTTGCTACTATTATTTTAGACGTACTCGTTCCGTACTCTCGAACCTCCTTAGAATTAGACGTTCTGATTTCTTCTTTTGTTAAATTTTGACTCCATAACGCACTAGTCTTAAATTCAGAAAAATGCCCTTCCCCCTTATCTATCAATTCTTTTAAAGATACACTATCTTTAACTTCTATAAGTTCACTATCGTCACCGGAACTAGCTCCAACATTTTCAAATATTTTTTTTACTCTCCCAATTTCTCCATTGCTTAATTTTACTAAGATCCCATGTGAATGACTGGAAGAATTCGTCAGAATTTCTTCAATTTGACCTCGGAGCATTTTTTTTCTTGATTTATCAGATTGAGGATTAACTTCCACAGTCATTCCAATTGATAGATCGCTTTTATTTGTACCTTCCATAATATTAACGTTAATCACTCTCTTTAATTTAATATTCTTTATGTTTTTAATTAAAATTACTTCCAAGCTGTTAATAGCGACTCGACGTCCTCAATTGTGCTTACAACATGTGGCAAATTATCATTTGGAACAAACACATTACAAATTTCAGTACCACCAAGCAAATACCCCCTCAAACCACGACCAATCATTTGATTGATTAGAATTTTCGAACTGCTGACACGGCCTAATACAACTGTATCTATTTTCGGCGCATCGAAGCCAGTCGTTAAGATACCAAAATTGCAGAGCACAGAAATTCCACCGTTTCTAAATTCACTAATAGCATGTCTTCTTTGTCCTGAAGGTGTGTCCTGGTCAATATGAATGGACTTTACACCTAAGCAATTTAGAACAACTGATATGTTTTTACTTTGATCTTTTGTAGTACCAAAATATATAACTGATTTTCCCAAATTCGCCTCAGACTGCAATACCTCTAGAATACTAAAATTCCTATTAAAGTCATTGGCGAGCTTTAATAGTAATTCTTTCGAAACTTCCTGCTTAGAACTTAGGTGCACCAAATCGTGCTCTGACAAAATGAATTGCGGATCATAATCGATATTTTTCCAAATTGGCTTTGCCAAGACTCCTTTTTCAACAAGTGATTCTATTAACATTCTTGAATCATTTTCCGCCTCTAAATTCACAAAGGAGTTTCTAAAATATTTTATTAAATCATCTGTTTCGTGACCTACGGTTCGAAATGGAGTAGCACTTAGGCCTACTAATCGAGTTTCGTTTTCAACCGTTAACAATGAATCTGTTATTTTTTTATAGGTTCTTGCCATGAGGTGATGAGCTTCGTCAAAAAAAACCAAATCTATATTTCTGCTCAATTCACTTAACTTTTTATGATTCATACTATTTAGGGTTTGTAGTCCTCCAACCACAAAATTACTTTTATTTTGATCAATTTCTCCCTTGAAACCAAAACCTACCAGGCAAACATTTACAGAATCGACACCAACATGGCAATAGACCTGCGAAAAACATTCCAATGCTTGCTCCATCAATTCAATAGAATCAACCAACCACAAAATGTTTTTTCCAGCATTAGCCCATTCTGATATTATTTCCATTGAAGTCCTAGTCTTCCCCGTCCCAGTAGGCATACAAACCATAATTCGCCCTCTAGAAGGATCAATGGCACGTCTAATTTCTTCGCAAATTTTTGATTGATAAACTTTAAGTGGTTTATATGCTACATCAGGGGGTGATATTTCTATATTGTCTACTAACTCTAAATCCGCCCTTTCATTATCACTACTAACTACTAGACCAATTAAAGTTAAAAGTATTTTTCTCGCTGCAGCTGAATTTCCTGACAAAAATTTGGTTAAATCACCCTTGCTTTTTTCAGGTATTATTTCTCCAAACTTTTCAAGTATTGAAGGGAAATCTTCTGTATTAACAGCGTTAATTAAAGAATTTTTAAATGAACTATCTTGAAGATTTGATTTATTTACGACTACTTTTGAAATATTTTTTAATGTATTTTTATCACTAAGTAAGTCGAAATAACTATTTTTCCTTACTTTTCTAACTAACGAATTTACGATTTCCATATTACTATCATCTAAATTAAGCAAGTTATGCAACTGTTTTATAGATAATCTATCAATTAAATTCATTGGGCTCTAACTTTTTTGGTCTTTTTTTAACTCTTTAAGAAATGATGCTAAATGTTCTCCCCAATTTTGCTTCAATGCACTCTCGACTTCTTCCCATGTTAATTCTCGCTCTCCTTCATCCGTCTTAAAAACTTTAAGAGTATTAACAAAAGAAACTAAAAGTAACTCTACACCCGATTTAACTAGTTTAGCTTCGTCACTTTTTTTATCATCAACTAACATTTCCTGAATTGGTCTAAATATAGAATCATAAAAACTATGCTTACGATTAACAATTAGCACAACATTATCCCCAAGTGGCTCTTCATCAAAAAAAACACTTCCAGGCCAGGCTGCTTCGGTAATACTATAAGGGCAGCTCTTAAACCTCTCGAGAAGCTTTGCTTTATATTGTTCATCAGCATCTTTAGCAAGACGAGTAATTATTTCTTCTTGTTCCTTTTTTAATTCATCCGGACTCTTCAATGGTGCTTTTGGCTTTCTTCTTTTTTCCAATACCTTTCGAGCAGCTTTTTCAGCTGGAGACTCTTCAGCGCCACCACTACCTTCCTTAGAGTATTTATCCCAAGCTTCTTGAATTTTTTCAACAAAAGTACTTCTTGTTGGCTCAATCTTGCTTTTAATTAAATCCTGAAGTTCTTTGTGAATCCGAACTCCTAATTTAATATTTTTAACCGTGAACAGTCTATCTAGAACTGGATCAAATTCAATTTCACACGCCCACCAACGGTCCGGCTCCTTGAATTTAGGAGAATAATATTTAAGATGGTCATAATGAACTTCACGACCTGCTCTCAAAATAGAAACGCCTTCATTTTTATCTAAAAATCTGCCAGCGAATTCTTTCCCAACTCCACCCTTGCCTCGAATTTTTCTAAATTCTTCGGGAAGCAATGCCATTTTTATCATTATTTTAGATTGACTTTTACCTCCACTTAATCCATCTTCTATAACCTCATCTGGGATTGGGAATTCAAATGATTGTTCGGTAAATACAGAACTGACGGGATCATCAGGATGTTTATTCGATTTGATAGAAAATAGTGGATCATGAAATAGAACTAATTCGCCATTCAAGTAAATATTTATTTGTCTTTTGTGGGAATTATCTCGCGATTCACCCATTAACCACTTCCTAAACACTCTCCCTAATCTCATTTCTAGCTCAGACAGAGTCCCTTCCTTTTTTGATGGAAGATCGGATATTCGGTCAAAATCCTCCCAAACTATCAAAGAACCATTTTCTAAAGCATGATAATCCTGTCCAGTTACTTTTATATCTTTAGGCTGCCATTCTTTACTAGGAGACGGGATTCCCGCAAATATACCGTCATGTATCTTAGGGAGATCGAGTACTGTACCTATCCATTCTTTTGATGCTTTAATTTTTGACCAAGCATAAATTTGTTCGCATTGACTAATAGCAGCTAATGTCATCCCAACACCAAAACGACCGATTCCATCACGCTGGTTGTATCGAGTACTAAAGCCAAGACTCATGCAATTATGAAGAATACTTGAATCCATTCCGATGCCGTCATCTAAAACACTTAAATACGAAACATGATCAGACCGCTTAATTTTTTCAAAATCCACTGTAATCCAAATATTTTCTGCTTCCGCCTGAATACTATTATCAATAACTTCGAATATTGCAGAATAAAAGTCAAAGTCAGAATTCCTAAGCGACTCTAGCGCTTGCCCGGAAGAAACCGCCGATATAAAATCATGTTTTTCCATAACATAGTCCCATTTAAAACATTAGAATTAATTCACTTAACTACCTTTCGCAACCATTCTGATCTTACCCCAGGTGTAAACCTCTCATAACGACCTGGATTTGCTTCGACAACTAGAGAATACAGCTTATTGAGTTGTGTATTAAAATCATCTTGAGAAGGCGTCGGTACATCCTCGATTTTACCTTTTAACCACTTTCTAAGATCACCAAATCTTCTTCCATTACCTGTGTACTTGATTAACTCGTCAATTAGCGGAATGAGATTAAAAGACTCAAAGAGTTCTTCTAGGGAAGTATCAGCAGTAGCGTCCAAAAGATTAAAGTCATGATTAAATTCCTGTGAGTCATCTCCCCCATCTTTCAGTTTATTATAAAATAACGTAATACTTTCTGACTGAACTATATGTCTAAGCGAATACCTTAACCTATCATTCTCAATATTCTCAATTCTCCAAGGTGATTCAAATTCAATTTTCTCGTTAGGGTAATCGATACTCAACAAATATGCTTTCATTTCTTCTATCGTATCTTTTGTGACAAATTTTGCCTTATCCCAATAAAAGAACATCTCGTCAATGAAATCAGCTTCAAATTCCTGAGAAAAACTAAATACCTCTAGGTTACCAACCGGTGGGTGGCCTAATCCAGAGTTTGTGAGATTTCCAGAGCCTATGAAACCAGCCCTTGCTTCATCCCAATAAATTTTGGCATGAAGCTTTGAGTAATATTTGATAGTCCAGCCATTCTCCATTGCATTTTCTAAAGCCTCAACACTAAGCACGCCTGAAATGAAATCCGCTATATCAGCTCTCACAAGTAAATTAATTTGATTATTTTCTAAGCTTGGCGCTATCAGCTTTCTTCCCGCTTCTGTAAAAAATGGAGTAAAGAAATGTAATTGACCACTTGATTGGGATAACCAAGTTAAGAATCTCCTACGATTAAAAGAAGGAAAAAGAATTTCTGCCACTTTCAAACACCATTTTAAAACCGGTTATAGAAAATAATAAATATAATTTGTAAACAAATGTTAGATACTTTTGTCGATTTATAAGTGTTTTATGAATATGGTATACTTCATAGGTCAGACATATTTTCAATAAATAATGTCCAATGTTTTTTATAAACTACAAATAATGCACGCCTGGTCCTCTGGATCATCATCCTCACCATTTCGCCGCAATGTATCCTGCCAACGTTCACTAGTTTTAATTTTTAATTTTTTGTTTTCTTTTTCTCGTTTTTCAGCTTTAGCCACCAAATCGTCTATTGAGCCTTGGGTATTCCAGGTATAACCATAACCACCAACAGAAACATCACCTTCTTTCCAGTCGTATTTTGTGCGTTCGCGTAGTTCAAACTCTCGCGCCTTCTCAAATAATTCTGGATGATTGCGTTTCAAGCCTAGCCACTCATCTTGCCTTTGGAAAAAACAAAAATAACAACCAGAACGAGAACGCCATTTATAGTACTCTGGGATTCCAATGCTGTCTTCCAAAATTTGAAAAATGTCATCTCTGACCAGTCCATCTTCGATAAATGGAAACACACCTTTAATTGTTGGTTTTTGACTCACATAACCTTCTCGGTTTTCATCTGCTCGAATTCCTATGTAACTTATAACCGGATCATCTTTTACAAAAGCTTCAAATGGTTTAATTTTCATCATTTGCGTGCACCAGCGCTGTTTTGGTGACGGCAAATACTCATTATGTATTTTTAACCAATGATCAAATGGCTTGCCACTACTTAAACGTTTTATCTCTTTACCTAGGTAGGCCTCTAACTTATCGAGGAAATCGTATATCTCACTGAGTTCTGCACCCGTATCTGTGAAGAAATATTCTATTTTTTCATGAAGTTGTGGATGATGATCTTTAATATAAATAGCAAGAGCTGCGCTATCCTTTCCACCAGATATACCAAGTACATGACGATATTCAGAATCATTTACATGCTTTAAATAGGATTTACTCACTCAGCTATCCTTTTTACTTTAGTTTTTGCTGGATTCTTTGATTTTCGTTCTGTCTTTTGTTGCCCTAAACGATAGCTACTCATAAACTCATCAACAACCTCTGCCAATGCTGCTAATTTTAATTCTTCGTCACAGAGACTATTTAAACTTTCCAGAACAACTTGCTTTGTTGTGGCAATGTGCTGACTACATTGTTCATCTACGGCAACAACTTCATCCATAAATTCACCACCTTTCTTAACACTACGTAATAAATAGACGTTAAAATCAACATCGCCTTTAAGCGATCTATCCTTTTCGTGCAGTCGTATTTTTTCTAAATCAACAACTCTTCGTGAAAAGTCACTTAATCGATATTCCGCCTTATCTAGATCTTGGTCATCCCATTTGATTGAAGGTTTTTGCCCAAGGAACATTAAAACATTTTCAAACCATTCGTCATCATTACCCGTTTTTTTAGTTAATCGAGTAATAAAAGCTCTTAAACCTTGAGTATCTACCGTGTAATTTTCTAATCCATGGCAATATCCATAAATCAATCGTCTTAGCTCTGCTAATTCAATGCTTGATTCAAATCGAAATGCTTGCGCAAAATATTGTTTTTGCTTTTCTAACAATTGTTGATAGGCGTTTTTTAACTCTCGAAGTGCTACTGTAAGAGACTCTGCAAATTTCTCGAAATCAGCCTGTTTTGCTCCATCATTGAGTTTTTCAAAGCCTAATGATTTCGGCAGCTCATCGATCAATAGTCTTTCCGGCGATTTTGCTAAGTTAAAAGCAGAACGTACTGCTATGGCTGCTTTTGAGACCTCTCTTCGTGTTTTCTGTGTAAAAGCAGGCAATTCCCCCATAAACGTTGCTAGTGGTTGCGCAAGATCAAGCAAAGGTCTTTGTTTATCATCCTCAAATATTACCTTCGAATATTGCTGAAATAATGAAGCCTTTAGACCCTCTATACGAAAACGTTGGAAAGTAAATTCATCTGGTCGTTTTACAAAACGCTCTAACATTTCATCCGTGATAAATGGCTTATACCGACGATTTTCGTAAAGCGCTAACTCATGTTGATATGTTAAATAAACAGAAACATATAAGATTGGTAAGACACCTGCTTTTATTCCGTAGGGTGCTGCCATCAACTCGCTATTAAGCTCAGCAAATGATTTTGCTTGATTTTCTGTAGAATCAAGAAATGTATTGATCTTTTTCCAAGCTTTAAAAAGCGTAGATCGTTTAGATGGCTCGACAAAATGCCATGTACCATCTTCTTGCTTTTTATGAAGCTCGGTTTCGCGCAATACCGCTCGATAAATAGCTTTTTCTGCTGGAAATTTTTCAATACCTAAATCGAGTTCTGACTCATGATTTAACATCATTTGAAGCAATTTATTTCTTGCTGCATTCGCTTGAGCTGAAGGTGAATCTCTGTTGACTAGCTCATTTTTAATGTCTGGACATGCACTATATATTTGCTCTAATACATCGGACATAACACCTTGAAGCGCTCTTTTATTTGGCATTGTTATGTTTTCATGTTTCCAAAACCATTGCTGGTTTTCTGGAAAATCAATAATATTAGCCAATTGTTCTTCTCTTTGCTTTACAGCTGCATTGTAACGGTCACTAAACTCTCGTTTTGCTACAGGGTCACTATGTAGCTCTTGTGCAGTTTTTTGAACGTGTTCTAATGCAATTACTTCTGCTACCACTTCCCGTATCAATGGTGTATTCAAGCATTCTACAATTAAATCTAATGGTGAATATGAGACAGTTTCAGCGGTATCAAACAACCCGTCACTTAATTCTCCATCTTTTAGATAAACAAGTAATCGAGTTTGGGTTTGATCTTGTGGTAATTGCTGTATGGTTTGAGAGTCAACAAAATAGGGTTGAAAATATCGTAAGGTTCCATGCTTTATGGTGTATTTACGCGCAACAATGGGTAATAATGAGTTATTTGCATTTAATATTTCAGCTAATGAAAACATTCCCAGCTTCTGCTTTTCCTCTTCCACTGCTTGCTCAATATCAAAATCACTGCCTTGCCATACTCTATATTCAGAGCTAAATTTTCGAAATTGAACAATTGACTTATCAATAAGCGAACTCAATGAATCTTGTACTTGTTTTTTCTTAGGTAAACATAACTCAATAATACGTTTTGAAGCTTTTAATCCGCCATGAGCACCAATAATATTTAACAAGCCAATAGTTTTAAGCACTTTAACATCATTCTCAGATGCATCACCAAGGCGTTCTATGGCTATAGCAACTTCTGCCCAGCGTTTTCCTATCACATGATCATTAATACTTGCAGGCTGGTTTAATATGAAATATTCATAAATTTCCCAGGGATAAATCAAGTCACCCACTTTTTCATATCTCATCAAGCTATCTTTAAATCCATGGGTTTCTTGGCTACCAAGATAACTGAACAAGGTTCTTTCATTTTGTGCAATCTTTTGACATAAAATAGGCAGAATTAGAGCACTTATAGGATGTAATGGATAACATTGAGGGAATATCTGCATCGCAGATTCCTTATTCATTGTGCCTGGAAAAGCTTTTTCTTTTTCAAGAGCTGAAACAGTGGTTGCTATCTGCTTAGCAATGGTACTTTGCTCAGGTGTTGTGAATTTTTGCTCAAATGCATTACCGACAATACGAAGAATCTGCTCTTGAGACTCCAAAAAAGATATATTTTCGTAACGGCCTTGTACTTTAGCCCACTCGGATTTTACCGAATCCCCTAGGCCTTTTGCATATTGCTCGAAAGATTGATGTAAAAGAACAATCACAGCTAGCTTTGCATCATTGGCGGCGTAAGCATGTTCTGCTAATGCTTGAAGTAAATAAATTTCGTTGGCACCATAATGCCTAGCTTCATATTCCAGAAATTTTCCTAGCTCATCAATAATGATTAGCAAGCCACTACCGCCAACTCGAGCAATAGCTTTCTGTAGTTTATTAACTGCGACTACTATTTCATTTGTAGTTATTTTCTTATTTTCTGAAATTGCATTTAAATCGCTAACGATTTTAAGTTTTTTCTTTCCTATATCAGTAAAATATTGCTCAGCAGATGAAGCTATTGCTTTAATCAGACTATTTCCCAACTGTTCAGGGCTTCCTGTCAACAATACGCAACAATGACCATAGTTATCTTTTTTAATTTTTTTAAAACTTCGCCCTAATTTATTATCTTTAGCCAACAATAACTTCTCAGCAGCTACGGATGCCTCGTAGTCAGAATTCGCTAACAAATGAGATAAAAAATTTGCAAAAGAGGATTTTCCCGAACCGTAGGGACCGACTAATGATAATGCTCTAGGCGCTTTATCTTCCATTAAGGAACTATGTATTTTAGTTAATGTTTGTAGTGCTCGGGTTGTGGGAATATACGCCTTAACCACATTTAAGGAGTCTGCATCACGCTCTAAATTAATTGATCGAGTATAATAAGTATTGACTTTAATTTTTTCAATTAAGCTCATGCGGCTTCCTTACCTTTTTGATCTACGTAATAGTGTTCTAAAAATTGAAAAGGTGTTATTTCATCTAATAAGTAGATTTGATGAATTCCGCCTTGATCACGAATACTGAGTTTCTCAGGATATAATTGAACAAGTTTTTCTAACTTAAGGAGTAAGCTGTTTTCTGTTAGGCGAAACACCGCACCTAAAGCAGGCATACCGGACTTACCATACATTAACTCCTCAATAGGCAATTGATTCTGGCTACTTGCATTGAAAATTTGCGCTAATGCAAATGCAATTATACCCAATGGCAGAGTTTCTCTTTCAGCAGGAACAGATAGGTAAGATCGACCGCCGGAGTTTTGAGACACTAATCCCAACAAGGATAAAGGTGAATCAAGGGCCTCTTCAATTGGGGTTCGACCGATACCCTTCGATTGTGAATACATGCGTAATACTACTAACGCATCGTTTTTCACCGTAGTTGCAGAAAATTTAGATTGAATATTTTCTCGTGCAAAATCAATTAAGGAACTTGAAAGTTCTTGCCCGTTAAATTCAGGTTTATGAAATTTGTTAAAAAACCAATACCACGCTGTTGCATGATTTGGGTTTGATGCAAGTAACCAGTGAAGCAACCATATAGTCGCTTCGTCTTCTAAGTATGGATCGTATCCGTCTTCACTGAAAATTAATTCGCCTATCTCTTGGGCTTCCAATCCCTGAGATGTTCGTTTTATAATCTGGGTCGCCTGCATCCAATAGCGGATTGCATGGACCATATTTTTGCCGACACCCAATTTGACAATGGCTTCGTCTTCAGAAAATATGTTCTGATTATCTAAGAATGCTTGAAATCCTTTTGTCAGCCAGCCATAGCGTAAGGCAAATGATTCATGACGCCCAAAAGCAACTTTACTAGGATTAAATATCATTAAGTCTGCGTCCCTTGTTAGCTTTAATATCTATATCTAATGGTAAATTTAATTGCCTATTCTCAACTAAATAACTCTCTGCCTGGGTTAAAAACCATTCTTTTAGGTTCATGCCATCCTTTTTTAAAGAGTCATACAGTTCTTTTTTTAAATCCGGCTCAATTTCGATTACTATTCGGCCACTTTTACCAACACTCATTTTTCACTCTCATTTGTTATGTAATGTTACATTACATATGAGTATATAAGCTTTTCTCGAATTTCCAAATCTAAATTAAATAACTCTTTATTTCCCCTGTAATATTTACAACGCAATCCCTAGATCGAATGGATCTGATCAGCTCACAGAAATGCATAAAATTATTAACATTACGGTTACAATATGCCTATATTTTCGTTAAATACCTTACCTGTTAATGCATACAGTATATCAATAGGTTAATAGAGTGAAAATATATTACCGAATGACTTTAAAAAACCCCTTTCTCAATTAGATAATTTAACTCATCTAGAGTTCTAGAGAAACCAAGATTTAAAGATTATATTGTTCGGTACCCAACGTAGATAATACGTACTGTTACAAGCGTGTTTTGATCTATTATTTGTGATGTTCATAAAAATCGCTCACCACAAAAAAAGCAATTGGAGTACTCCGCCCTACTCTAATGCTTCTAATCCGTTTTTATCGAAAATATTTAATAACTTCACGTGGGCCAGGGGGGTTTTCACCCTGCTTCCATTGTTTAACAATTGATGGACTTCTGCTTGGGTTCTGGGGATCCTTTTTGGGACACCGGACAGAGTAATTGTTTCGTGAGATCTTTTTTATCAGTCTAGCAAATACTGCACACACGTTTTTACACGCCGCATTCCTGCCAAAGTTATGTGTGATTCCGCGTCGCAGACTATACAAGGAAAACCTTTTCAGATTTAACGATTTGATTTAGGTCAGAAATAGCATTCTTTACTGATTTTAATGCTTTGAAATATTCAGTACGCCAGATTTAAAACAGTTCACATCTATGGTGAATCACCTACACATTATACCCCCTTATAATATACATCCTTCTTGTTCGTATAAAGCATTATTAGCATGTCATTATATCAACCTCCCCTTATTAATTTTCACTGCGGAAAAGTGCCCGCCTACTGTTTATTCTCTTTAAAGGAAGGAAGGATGTATATTTTAATACTGGATATAGTAGCGTCACAAAAATTCAAATTAGATAATGCTTATTATCCAATTCAATAATTGAAATACTGTTAACTTTTACATTCTGTAATCAGCACTGAGTTGAGTACAACCAACACCTTTACATTGTTATGCATTTGTAAATTCAACATCATAAAAATGATTAAACGATTTTCTGACCGGTACAGACTTCAATCCACTTTTTTTATATCTTTCAAGCAGGATGGCATTGCCCTGTATATGCGCTAAATAGGCCGCCAATAATTGATCTTGTTCTATCGGAGAAAGCGCGGCAATAGCTTGCTCGATTTCGATTTCTCGTATTTTGTCACTTTCTGTTTTTTTCTTTGCCGCTGTGGTGGTTTTTTGTTTCGCTTTAGCTTGTTTGATTTCTTGTTCTTTTAATATGGACGGCTTTTTAATTGTTGCGCCTTTTTTGATAACTGATAGTGCGTATCCTGTTACGCTAGTCTTGATTTCGTTTTTTTGTACTCTATCTGCCACATAATCCAGACAACCCCGAATATAGACTATGTCGTGAGAGCTTAATATGGATTGGATATCGGTATCACTAAATCCAAAACGATCTTTCATTTCATGCTTGAGTGCCTGTGATTCACTGTTTTGTTCACTAAAAAAATCCAAATGGGTTTGTTTATTTTCCTGGATGAGAAATCGTATACCGGCTATTTTTCGTTTTTCTCGACGATATTCGGGTTCGATATAGATATCAGAACAATCATTGATTTCCGCTATGGCGCGATTAATTACGCGCTTTTTAAAATCTCGAATATCTTTGTATTCATGTTCTTTAACACCCATCAGTTTTCGAAACAATAGGATGTCCCACCAACCGGTATGTTTGATTGCTTTGTATCGGACACAATTTTCATATAACGCCAGCGCATAACCACTGTTAAAATTACGTTGCACGCTTAAACTCAACTTTGCGTACATCGCCGGATCACACAGTTTTTCTTTGAGTATTTCGCTGTACGAATAAAACACGGTGCCATTGATAATTTTGGCGCCGGAAATAGTTGAAGCAATGCCCCACTCTTCTGAATCGTTGTTATCCAACAAATTCCATTCGATGGCCGTCGTAGCAAGTGTCCGCAAATGATTGCGTAATAATTTCGTATCTTTAGAATCGTAACCGACAGATTTACTGATTTCGGATAGCGATATTTCATGTACTGCCACGGTTTTTAATTCATCTATGGCGTTGGCCAGTAATACATTGGACATTTTGCGTTGCAAAAATGACAGGCGGTTATTAATGTGGATTGCACCAATGTGTTTTTTAAAAACAACTTCGCGTTCAGCTAACTGATTCATCAATAACCACTCCTGGTTGTCATGGGGTCAAGCTTAATCAAATCATGCCCACAGTTCTAGAAATATTGGGAGGACATTTACGGGGTAATTCATTAACCCGTTCCAACAACAAAACTACTTTGGCAATAAATATTAAACTGCCTTTAACTGTGGACGTTTGCAGGGCGTTGCCTAAACAAACTTTCACACCTGCCAATGCAAAAAGGTTGTTTAATAAAGCACCCTACTCCCTGTAGACGTCCTCGTTTACGGCGTTATTGCCTGTAAATGTCCACCTTACGCAATAATTTTCCTGTAAAGGTCCACATTTAGGGCTTATTTGGCGATGGTTGAGTACATAAATGACCATATCCGCCACTTTATCCCTGTAAAAGTCCACGTTTATTCCTAAAATCGGGCTATCCTTGTCAATAATTCTTCACAATATCGCTAGATTATCCGTTAGTATTTCCCTGCAAATGTCCTCATAATTTCCTGTAACTGTCCACGTTAAGCCTGTATATGTCCTCGTTTGGCCCTGCCCTTGTCCACATTTGAACCTGTATACGACCACATAACATGATATTTCTTTTTTAAATACAAATACTTACAAACCCTAAAGATATTAAACTAATTAAATAGTAGTTCGTGGTTTTTTATGCCTGTTAATGTCCTCATTTAAAACACGCAGGTTTTAAAGTCGTTAATGTTCATTGCCTCGCTATCATTTCAATTAGAACAAAATTGAGTTCTATCACTAACGCAAAGGCGCCCTACCCTAGCCTTTGTTATTTATTCCGCTCATTGGCTAATACAACTTTATTTTAAAAAGCATCATTTAATTAGAAACACTCAGTTCTTATTTTTTTAGTGATTTGGTAAACGATAAAGACAAAACATGCTGTTCAAAAACGTTACGCAATTCCTTTTACCTTTTAACAAAATATTCCAGTTCAAAAATCAACAAGAATTAATCCCACTACGACGTTGTGACAAACAGAATTAATGTTTTTATTTTTCTTCACCACTGATTATCAAAACAGCAATGACAAACAATATTTATGGCAATAAAGTATTCAATGCTATTAATCTAGTACAAGACAATATAATATTCAAACAATTAAAAAGTGCATACTTTAAAATATGTGTACTATATTTTACGTATTGAAATCAATGACGCACAGGTCTCTAGACAATGTGTTCGTTTAATCAACAAAGGAGATGGCAATGGAAATCCTGGTAGTCGCCAATAACAAAGGTGGAACAGGGAAAAGTACGCTATCGGTTATGTTATCGATGTATTTTGCGCGACAAGGATTAAAAACATTGGGAATGGATTTTGATCCACAATGTAATTACAGTCGGCGATTTGTGGACATGGAAATCGATCCGGAAAATCAAGAAGTCATGCGCCCTCCTCTGCACTCAGAATTTGAAGAAGGTATTGATTTTTGGCATGGTCGAAATTCAACGGCAGATATTTTTTATGAAGGCTCATTTGTGGTTGGTTATGAAACCGGCTTTGATAATCTGGAAATCATCCCTGGTCACAGTACTCATTTGCTCAATGTTGAACGGGTGACGGAAGTTGATTTGTCTGACAAAGTCCATTCGCGATTAATGGAATGGTTTAGTACTTGGGAAGATGACCTATTTGATGTTGTGATCATTGATACTGGACCGAGCAAAGGCCCGCTGACAACCAGCGCCTTACATGCGGCAGATCACATTATTATTCCGGCAGAAATGGAAGAATTTAGCGTGGAAGGTCTCTATGGCATGTTGGCGTTTTGGCGAGGCACAAATTTACAAAGACCTAAGAATAGACCACTTAATCTCATAGGTGTTTTAGCGAATAAATATGATGAGCGTTTGCCCATACATCGACACTATTATGAAGCCTTGAGTCGTCATCCCATGTTAGGAGATTTCATGTTGCCGATAAAAATGCATAATTGGCAAGATTATAAGGAAGCGATGATGCAAGATGGCAAACCCGTTTTGGATTTGCTACCTAAGAATAAAACCCGCATAGAAGCAGAATCAATTTGTCGAATGATAGAGGAATGTATACATGACAATGTTCACCAAAGCCAAGAACCCGACGAAGAAAAGCAGCAAGTGGGAGAATCGCTCAGCGCCGTCACTGCTGAATGATATTGGCGAACAACTCTTAAAAGGCCAACATACTGGCAGTGGCGAACTTAAATGGCTGGCCCTAAAAGACGTCAATCCTGATCCCAAGCAACCACGGACATTACTTACACAACTGGGCATTAATGTTCAGTCAATCAAAGAACACCGATCAGGTCGCATTGATCTGCTTAAATCCGATAATGTAAAAATACAAGAAGCGTTTGTAAGTCTTAGTGCATTGGCTGATACGATTGATCAACACGGTTTGATTCAGCCAATATCGGTGAATAAACAGGAGAAGGGCGGTTATCTCATTGAGGCTGGGGAGCGTCGATACCTTGCGCATATATTACTGGGAAAATCAGAAATTCACGCGATCGTACGTGCGCCACATACTTCGTCCAGTAAAAAATTGCAGCGACAATTGGTTGAAAATATTGGTCGCGAGGAATTGTCATTACCAGAAAAAATACAAGCCTTGATTGAATTGGAAATGTTACATCAAGCGGATGGCGTAAAGCCACTGTCGCCAAAAGAGCTATCCGTACTCATTGGTTTCTCTGAACGGCAAGCACGAAAGTATCTTGCGGTAGTGCAAGGGCCCAAGGAATTACTGGATCTTGTCTGCAGTGGTCGTATTCGGAAACTTAATGACGCCGCAAAAATTGCGGTGATTGATAACAAACGTGCTCGAACCGAGGCCATACAGGAGTTGTTGGATCCGAGAGCCGGTGAGTTAAGTGACGAATTGATCGCAAAGATTGATCGTAAAAAAGTTAGTACAACGAAACGTGGTGCAGATACCGGTCAAGGTAACGGACGTAACGTAAAAAATAACGGCTTATCACTGGGTAATGCCACTGACGTGAATACCATAAAACATGTGATTGGGCAGGTTGTCGGCGCCAAACAGTTTAAACGTGAGTTTGGAAAAATAGATTGGTCTGATGATACATCAGTGGTAAATGCTTGGCGTGGGTTTTGGCAAACACTTGAAGCTAAACAAAGGGGAGAGTAGGGTGCCGATATTCTTAGGTGGTAATGTTGCTGTTAAGGCAAAGAAAAATACCCCGGTTAAAATTAAACGTGTTCCTCTTACTTATCGTCTACCTAAGGGCATGAAAGAAGCTGTTCTTGAAGCAGTTGTTATCCGTGATAAATACGGACTGAAAGGTAAAAGTCGCTGGATAGGGGAGGCCGTGCATGACTTCCTCAAAGAAAAATCATGGAAAGATCAAGTCCTTGATGTGGATATGATGAAGGGTAAGGAAGAAAAAGACGTTGCCTATCTGCCAGTAACCTTAAAAATTGAGCTAGACGCTGCACGAACTGAAGTTTCAGACTATCTAAAAACAATGTGCGAGCAGGGCGTTCGCCAAGAAAATTTGAATAAAATGACCATTACCTTATCATCAATTATCCGAGCAGCCATTGTTTGGCGATTGTTTGATTTGCGTATGCCTGTGATTGACCTAGACGAGTCGATGTCCATTTAAGTTCCTGCGAACATTAAACAAACAAATCGGAACCAGGTTCCAATTAGATTATTTTAAAACCTTACCGCTTGTCGAATTTCTCATACTTTCCTTAACTTTCTTTGAGACAGAAAAAGAAACTGATCTTTGTTTCGATGGCGACAACCCAGATATTACATGCGTTAATTTCCTCAGCCCTGGTGTAATGCAATAGCCTCATATTATTAAGATGATAACGTTATAGGATAATAAATAGACGTAATGGAACCGGGTTCCGGATTGCGTATATTGTAACCACATTAGAGTTTTAAAAGGCGTTTCATGATAGTGGTGTATATAGCTGGATTATAAATGACAGAAATATGGTTAAGGCTGTTTGGTGAAAAGCGATGGCAACACCAGCTTAATAGGGTATTAGATATACCGCTATAACACTTTTTACCTCAAAATTGAAGAACTTACTGCTCTTCTTCTCAAAATACGCTATTATTGATGAGATTGAGCTTATTCTTCTCAAAATTCGCATGTATTGAGAAGTTATGAGGTTTTCTTCTCAAAAATAAGAGGATTTGAATGTTGTGACGGATTTTGTGCTTGAGCCTTTACCGCCAGAAGAAGCTGTAGAAACGTCGGCAATTCTGCGAGCGTTAGTAAAAGCGCATCGGTCTCTCGCTGAGTTAAAAGGGGTGGCAAAAACGATTCCCAATGAAGCTATTTTACTTTCGACGCTGGCTTTGCAAGAAGCGCAGAGCAGTTCGGCAATTGAAAACATTATCACTACCCAGGATGCGCTTTATAAATATCAACTTCAAACGGATGTACTCGACCCTGCGACTAAGGAAGTTGCACATTATGCTGAAGCTCTACAGCTAGGATACCAAAAGGTTAAAGAACAAGAAGCTTTAACGCTGAATACTATTTTAGACATTCAAGAAGTTCTGGAGGGCAATAGCGCAGGATTTCGTAAAACGCCAGGCACGGTACTTAAGAATAAACTTACGGGTGACATTGTCTTTCAGCCGCCTTCGCCTGAAAAAATACCTGACTATATGTCTGAACTTGAAAATTTTATTCATTCCGATACGTCGCTTGACCCATTGGTATGCATGGCCTTAGTACATCATCAGTTTGAAACCATACATCCTTTTTATGATGGAAATGGAAGAACCGGACGAATCTTAAATATCCTCTATTTGGTTAAAGCGGGTTTGCTTGATATGCCCATTCTTTATCTAAGTCGTTACATTAATCAAACTAAGGGAGAGTATTACTCAAATTTACAGGCAATACGCGAAGGTGGTCCTTGGGAAGCGTGGATACTGTATATGTTACGTGGGGTAGCATTGACGGCAAAAGATACCACCGTGCTGGTGGAAAAAATCCGAGAACTTTTGTTGGAACAAAAGCAACAAATCCGACAACATTACAAGTTTTACAGCCAGGACATGATTAATAATTTATTTCGTCATCCCTATACAAAAGTGGCCTTTTTGGAGCATGACCTCCAAGTATCGCGTGCAACCGCAACACGCTATTTGGATGCCTTGGCAAAAGATGGGCTTTTACATAAGCATAAGCTTGGTCGAGAAAACTATTATATCAACCATCGTCTTGTTGAATTGCTATTCAGACTGCCAGTGCATCAGGGTTAATATTATCTGTATAAGTTGCAACGTTACGCGGTGTATTAGAAATATCAAGCTCAACCAAATCTGATAATTACGTTATTTGAATTTATGCGATTAGATTCAGGTTTGCACGATAAACAGACCAATCAAAAAATAAATATTCTTAAATGTTAAGGATGAAAGCAGCCATTTAAGATACGAAATCGTAACCAGTTTGTAAGATTTTATTCATAGTAATTCACTCAATTAACTCCCAGTATTTTTCAAGAAAACTTTTACTTTCAAAACGTCTGAATGCAAGCAAACTGTTTTTATTTCAAAAGTCCTTTGAATCAACATTGAAGCGCACAATAAATGCGCGCTTTTATTGCAATATAGCCATTATTTGATAATTTTCGTCGAGATGTAACAATTCTCCTAGGTATAATGTTATCCATTAATGCAGTTTGGATCGAGATGAAGTGTAAATTAGATTTTACTTATTTACACGTAAAAGTCTTTGTATATAGAGTATTGGGAAAATCGTGTCGAGTTTAGACGGGTTGGTGAAATCGAAGGAAATGTAACATTATTGGGTATAGTGTTACCTTCACGGGTAAAACGGATTGGCCACCCAATCAATAATCACCTCACGGTTTTTTTTATCTAATACGCTGGTTGCTTCAAATAGGTCAAATGAATGATTCTCATGTGTCCAGACAGATAAGAAAAATTGTGCAAGTATGCGTTCGCCGTGTGAGAAGCTTTGCATTTGTTTTTCAAGAAGGTCAATATCACACTCTCTTTTTTCCCAATTCCAAAATTTGGATAACCACGGGAAAGAGTCAATCATCACTGCAAATTGAGCTTGTTCTTGAGATAAGTTGATATGAGTAAAATTATTGGTGTTCATTTTGTTATTCTATCAAAAATTAACCTATGCAACAAAATGACCTATGGTGTTACATGGGAGGATATATCGCGATCAATTGGTTTGTTATTACCCGAACCTTCCAAGCTATTGAGAAACTTCGTTCGATGTGAAAATCGAGATTTAATGTGAATATTTTCTCGTGATTTAGAAACTATGGCCCAATTTATTCTCTCGGAGCGGCTGCTTTAGAGAAAGATTATTTTAACAACTCTTATAAAACTGGACGCCCGGTTTGACGACAATTTGTCATTCGAAGTGAGCAAATTTTTTGGCTGATCTGAATGAATTGGTGTCAGGTCGTATAAGGCCTTACTAATTTGAACTGTTAGATATAATCCCAACATTTACATATTATCTATCGTGTAAATTTTGTGTAATTAAATTGGTCCAAGTATTTCAGCAGATATTTAATTATTAAGCTTGAGTCACGTGACTCAAGCGAAATCCATACGGCTTCTGCCGATCGTTAAATGACGTTCGTCATTAAAATTCGAACCCCATCGCACGCAACGTTCTTTCCTCTCGTTTGCGGGCATATCAAATCCACGTCATTCAATGAAGATCCGAATTGTCGCTGTTTGGCGTTTGAGTGACTTGTTTTAGTGTTGATAGACTTTGCTGCATACCCTCAGTTAGCAGTTGGGCCAGCTCCTCATCGATGGTGTTTGTCGTCAGCAAGTGGTTTAATTCACCTGCGGGTATTTCCCCAAATTTACGTCTGTAGTGGGCCAGGTTTAGACCAAGCAGCCTGATACATTCTTGTAAATCTTCAGTGCTTGCACTGTTCATCAATTGGTCCAGAAGAGGGGAGGTTTTTTCAAATGCTGTTAAATCTGTCATTGGCTTTCCTTGTTGTCTTCTCGAGTTTTGTCGCCATGGCAGAAAATACCCTTCATCCGATTAGCTCATTTAGGCAAGCGAAAAAATTGGCGACGATACTCTATAAAGATCATAAAACAACCTTTTATTGCGGTTGTGATTATACCGATAAAAAACTGGTCAAACCTGGAAAATGTGGATACCAAGCACGCAAAAATAAAAAGCGCGGTAAACGCATTGAGTGGGAACATGTGGTGCCAGCCCATGCCTTTGGCCATTCGCGGCAATGTTGGCGTGAACCGGAATCCTTTGAGGCCTGTCAAAAGAAAAGTGGGGAATTTTATCGTGGCAGAAAATGCTGCAATAAGGTGGATCCAATGTTTCGGGCAATGGCTGCTGATTTACATAATTTGGTTCCGGCTGTCGGAGAGCTCAATGGCGACCGATCTAACTTTCGTTTTGGCATGATAGAAGGTGAGCCAAGATCCTACGGGGCCTGTGATTTTGAGGTCGATTTTAAACATCGGGTGGTCGAACCTGCGCCACATGTCAGAGGCAATATCGCAAGAATTTACCGCTATATGGAAAAGACTTACGGGATTGTTATTGGTAAAAAACAGCGACGTTTGTTCGATTTATGGGCTAAGCAAGATCCGGTAGATGAATCCGAAAAGCGTAAATCTGCGCACGTTAACCGACTTTACACTACCCGGTGAAGGATTGATTGCTGACGTGATTGGTAAATTTTAAAAGGTTTGCTGCAGCAATCCGGTTAAATCAAACCGCTTGAATTTGCGTAATCCAGATGATTTTTTGTGTTGAGTCACGTGACTCAAGCGTATTATTTCTGTCACGCATTGTCGATATCCCTGTATTTGTCCACAATGTGAAGCGCATAACTCGTCCCATTTTTTAAGATACTGGCATCTTTTTCCCTTTCGTAAAGCGTTCGTTATCAGCTTAAGTGAGGCTCGTTTGAGAAATGGCGAGTATTCATATTCGTCGCAATAACGTGAGTCACGCGACTCACGTTATTGCTGGATTAATTACGGTGGTATTCAATCGGCTCTGATCGCAACACGCTCAATGTTATTTATTTGAATGAAGTATCAGTGGCAATAGTGGCAATCTGTTGGTCTCGTGCTAAACTTTAACCTAATAACGATGCTTCATTTTTGAACGTTTCCCCCTAAAAAAAATTTTAAAACCGGCTACCTTCACGGTTTACCCCGTATAAGCAATTCACTAAACCAATTATACAGGTTAGTATACATTGGCTGCCTCGCCGAGCCCCATAATCCCTAATCTTTGCGCGGCGCAGATTTTCCTGACCACCCTCCTTCCACGTAACTAAAGTAGAATGAAAGAAGGGTGGTCAGGAATCAGAATCATGGGGCAAGGCGAGGCAAAGAAAAAAAGAGAAGAAGACAAGAAATAACAAAAGATAAAAAATTAAAAGAATAAAAAAGAAAAAAACAACAAGATAAATAAAACAACAAATCAGAAAAACAAAAAATAAATAGAGAAAAAACTAAGTATAAAAGCAAGAAACAAAAAGCAGCAACGTTTGGGCAAGCCAAACAAGAAAAAACCGAAAAGAGAAAAAACAAAAAAAGAATAAAGAAAAAGAGAAAGAGAAAAAAAGCAAAACCCATAAAACAATAACCCAAAAAAAACACATCGAATAAACACAAAAACAAACCATCACAAAAACACTGTGGAAAACAAAAATTAAGCAACTAAAAAAACAAACCGAAAAAACTAAAAAATTAAAACCTTAAAAAATCTAAAAACTAAGATCAAAAACATCACAAAATAAAAAAACCAAAAGCCAAAAAAAACAACAATAGGAATAACCCAGCAATGCCCAAAAAGGAATCAACCCAATGTCCATAAAACTCACCGACCGCGATCTAAAACTCTTCCACTGGCTCAACGGCTTCGGCTTCGCCACCGTCGACCAAATCGCCAAACACTGGGACGTCTCCAACGTCTGCGTTTACCGCCGGATGCTCGGATTATCAACCGCCGGTTACATCACCCATGAACGCATATTCCACGGTAAACCAGGTGTGTATCGCGTAACGGCCGAAGGAGTAAAAGTAGCAGGAGGCGAATTATCGCCGTTAAAGAAAATCAACTTACAAAGCTATCACCATGACCTAGATGTCTTGAACTTATCCTTTTCATTATTAGAAGCGCACGGGCAGGGCAGCCAATTCTTACCCGAACGCTGGCTGCGCCACGAAAAAGGCCTGCGCGGGGTAGGGCAAAAAGGCCACATCCCGGACGGCGTGTTTGCCACCTCGGACGGCCAAAAATACGCCATTGAATTGGAGATAAGTCTCAAGGGCAGCCGTCGCCGCAAAAAGATATTGGACAGTTATCTCAAAAACTTTGATTATCAGGAAGTTTGGTATTTCTGTAGTCGAGAAACGTTTCAACGCTTAGACGAACACAAAAACAACTATAAATTTCTCAAAGTGATGGAATGGCATGGTCAGCAAAACAACCCCCTCGGCTAATAATAACGACGCACCAATCACGTTATTTCTTTTCATCCTACTGGCCATGGTCAGTTTTTACAGCGTGTCGGGCTTATTGATTGGTTTAATCGGTAGTTACCTGTTATGGGGATTACTGCATCTTTGGGGCTTACCCCTGCTTTACGGTTTTCTATCGTTATTAATCCTTGGACTTGGTGGGATTTACAGTATTGGCCTGGAAGGTCCACTGGCCAGTTCTGAAACATTCTGGAAAGGGATACTGGGTTATATTGGTCGTGGTTTTGAGATGACTCATATTGGCAAGTTTACCTTTACCCCGCGAGACACCCTACCGATTGATGAATTTATGGCGACCTTGCCCACCTCTGTGGGTGTTGCCGGATTTGTCGGTGCATTGATTTTTATTCACCCGACTTTTTTCCGCAACGAACATGCGCGACAACTCAAACGATTGGCGAAAAACAAAGCCAAGGCAAAACCGACTAAACCCTCGGGCGAGTTCGACGTAAAGCAAATCAACAATTCACCAGGCAAACCTTGGCAGACAAAAAAACACCTACCAGGTTTCGGGTCCGAATCTAAGTCTGGATCTAACTCTCGGCTAGCAGAAAACGCCACCCTATTTGCGTCAGATTTACAGGGCAAGCCGGTTTACCTGAAAGACAAGGATGCGCATTTACATACCTTGATTGTCGGCACCACGGGTAGTGGTAAAACCACCACCTTGAATCATTTCATTCATTCGGCAGTGATTCGGAAAATGCCCTTGTTTTTTGTGGATGGCAAAGGGGATATCGATCTGGCGGAGCGGGTACAGGGATTTTGCGAAGACAATAACCGACCTTTTTATCTGTTTTCCATGGTAGGGCAGAGCGTGCGATATAACCCCTTATCGACTGGCGGCTTCACGTCCAAAAAGGATCGAATCATAGAATTAAGAGAATGGAGCGAAGAACATTATAAAAAACTGGCTGAGGGTTATTTGCAGACCTTGTTTCGTTGTTTAGAAAAAGCCGGTATTGATGTTGATCTGCATCAATTGTCCCGCTACATGGATACCCGTGAGCTCTATCAGTTAGCCCGAGAGCGTAAAGACTCAGACTTGATTGCCGCCATAGAGAAAATCGAAGAAGCGGAAAAACACATTGGCAGTTTGAAAGCGGAAATTCAAAACTTTGTGAGCAGTGAAATCGGGGAATTATTTGATACCTCAGCCGGTAGGGTGCTTAACCTGTCGAAAGCCTATGACGAAGGGGCGGTGGTTTATTTCTGTTTACAGCCGTTGGCTTTTCCCTCTTATGCCAGCGTCCTGGGCAAGTTGATTATCAATGATCTCAAAGCCCTGGCGGCGCAGCAGCTGGGGCGAACGGATGGACAAAGTAAAATATTTACCATCTTTGATGAATTTTCCGTGTTTGCAGGGGATCAGGTGATCAATCTGATTAACCAGGGCAGGGGACCGGGCATTCACGCTTTTTTGTCGACCCAATCTCTGAGTGATTTGGCCGTGGCCAAAGGCAAAGACTTCGTGGGACAGGTATTGACCAACTGCAATAACTACATTATTCAACGGCAGAACAACCCTGAAGATGCAGAAATTCTAGCAGGGGTGATTGGGACTCGGGACTCTGCCGACTATACCGCGCAGATCGATACCGATGGTTCTACGGGAATGGGCTCGGTCCGACGCGCCAAAGAATTTATCTGTCATCCGGATCAAATTAAACGATTGGGATTAGGGGAGGCCATCTTTGTGAACAAGCAGGTTTTTCAAGTGCGGTCGGTGAAGGTTAGGCCGTCTGTTTTTTAACAAATAGGGAATCAACGAATAAAACGTCATTAATACTAAAAAGTCGTATCAATAAAAAAGAATAAAAAAAAACAAAAATAAATATAAAAAGCAAAAGACAAATAAAAAGATAAAAACACTGGGGTGAAAAAATGAGAGTTATTGTATCGCTTATCATGAGCATGCTGTTTTTGTTGTATCTGATGTATCCCTTTGTGATGATCTACGATCGCACATTGGATGAGGTTTTATTCTGGAGTGTGGTCGGTACGGTTTTCGGCTGTGCGATCTTTGTCGTAACACCCCCTGGCCAAGCCTTGTTACGATTTACCCTGGGGTTTCGACAACCGATTGGTTCGGAAAGCCAACGACTGCAACCCTTACTGGATGGGCTAAGTGATAAAGTCACTGAACTAAGCGGCAGAGATTTGAAACCCGTGCTTTATATGGTTGATGACCCCGCCCCAAATGCCATGGCGGTGGGTGGTCACTCGGTTGGAGTGACCCGTGGTTTGCTCGATACGTTTGATGACGCAGAGATTCAAGGCATACTGGCGCATGAGTTGGGGCATCTTTATTATCGTGATTCGCGACAAGGCGCAGCCATGTACGGGGCGTTTTGGCCAACCTTATTAGTGCATCGACTTTTGTCGTTTATCTTGCCAATGATTGCACCGACCAGCCTTTTTTCTCTACTGCTTATTGGGATGTTTTACCTGTTACTGCTGGGCATTTTATGGGGCATCATCATCATCCTATGGCTTTGGAATCTGGTGATTAACCTGCTCTCACGGCGACAAGAATATCGGGCAGATGCGTTTGCGGCTGAGTTAGGTCTACGGGATGAAATGATCCGAGGGTTGGAAAAACTGTCAGTGATGGATTATGGCAAGAAAGGGCTGATTGCGCGATTGCAGGATGCGCATCCTAACATTATGTCTCGGATTGGACGGTTGGAGCGAGTAAATGGGTAAATTAATCTGATTTTGGTTTATTAGGGTCACGTTGTCATAAGCAGACGCGTTTGACACAAGTTACAATCTAACAGATTGTTAATCGAAAAAAAATATAGGCTATTTTTCAGATTTATCCTGATAATGATGGATGCTAATTTCGGATTAAACGAGAAGATTGAACGAAGAGCCGCCATAACAAAGAAGAAATTTAGCGGCAGTAATACAATATAAGCAGTCATAGGAATCGTTAGGGAATTAGGTTAACTAATAATTAATTTGTGAGGAGTGTATAATTTTGCTTGCATTCCCCTATTTCTATTTGAGTTTTATGACATTAAGATCGATACTTTTTGATCACCAAAATGGATCTCCTAAGCTTATGTTTCCATAGTGTGCGCAAGAATATTTTGCGAAGATAGCAAGCTTAGGACTATCCATTGTTACCTGTCTATTACCATCATATTCGATCATGGGAGATATGTTGATTTGAGAATTCCATGGTGTTAAAAGTCTAATTAATTGTCCAACAGCAATTGATGCCAGAGTTCCGTTTGGCCAAACGACTTGCGGTTTTCCTCCTACATTACCATAGTTGTTAATTTCTTCAGTTAATCGCTTATCGGTAATATATCCTAAACACTTCATGCATAAAGAATTGGGAAGTGATGTTATTATCTGTCCAGATATTGAAAATCCAGTTTTTGATTCATGAACATCCATACCAATGTCTATATATGGAATCAGAAAACGTCTACAGAAGCTTTCTAATTCATTGCGTTCCCAAAAGCTATCTACGCAGCCCATAATTGCAGCGCAATTACGCAGTAAATCACCGCTTTCTTGCCATCGACAGCTAATTTTTGTGACTTTTATGTTGGGATTAATGCTTTTAACTAATCTTTCTATGACATCAGTCTTAAGTTCACGATTAGCTGCATCGAATGGAGTGCTACCTATCATACGGTTTAAATTTGGTGGCTCTACAATATCGAAATCGACTAATAATAAATTTTCAAATCCTAAGTGCGCTAGTTGCTGCGCTATATGGGAACCACCTCCACAAAGACCAATGATTGCAATAGGTGATATAGAAAAAATATTGTTACTTTCTTTACCTAAAAAGCTTTGACGTATTGATCGCTCGTTCATGCGATCCACCGTGCTTTAGAAGCTGCTTGTTGAATAATTGAAAATTGATCAATAGATATTAACTCATCATGGTTTGGGTGCCAGCACAACCCAGCCATTGAATCATGGCTCACCACGATAATGCCATGGGGCAGGTTTGGCTGCACATTCCAGAAATTTGGAATGAATTTAGCACTTTCTCGTAGGTCTATTGAGCTAAACTGTGGGATTCCTTTGTGCTCATGTCTATGAACGTGGAAAATTGCTCTACGATGTTTATAGGAAAATTGAAGTGCTTTTCGAATGGCTGACGAATTCATCATTGCACCAAAATTTGGGTTGTTAATATAATCAGCATCTTTCACTGATAAAAAAGACTCGCCAAGAACTAACAAGTTATTCTCTGGTAGTTTTGCGATTCCACAAGAGATAAAGCCAACCCTTTCAGCTGCAAAAGGGTGTGGTATAGAGAGTTGTTCATGAATTTTTTTTAGCAATTGAGATGTTATTCTAAATTCGATTTTCATAACAGTGGTCTCATATGAGCCGACAAAATTTGCATCAAGCTTAAATTTTCAGGGACATTATTCCAAGACCATGTATGCCATGTCCTGCCCAATATAGAATGGACGCTCCAATTTTTACCTCGTTTTTGAATTGGTTTTTCCAGAAATAAGCGTGTGGTATATCCACTGTGCTTTGCTGGGCATAAAAGAGCATCAACTGTTTGTGTGTCATTTCCAGTTTTAACTCTTAGTTTAGGCAGGTAAATATAGTCAATTCCTGCATCAGCTATCAGTGAAGCATCTGGCGATAAAGACCTGAGTGAATCAATCTGAGGTTGAAGGCTCATTATGATGACCCTCCACACTTCACATGTGAAACAAATTCTTCATGTCCACAAATTGTTATTTCATCGTTATCAGGTAAGGGGGTTAACTGACCTGCATCAACAATATCTAGCTCATAGTCGCTGGGAACACCTAACAAAACCTTCAGGTCATTTACTATGTAAGTACCAGTGTTAATCTTTTTCTTCTCACCATTGAGAGTTACGTTGACTTTGTGGAGGTGTTTACATTTGTCATTATTTACAGAATTCATTAGTTTAACTCCTTAATCTATCTATATTAATTGAATAATAGCTAAAAAGTAGCTATAATTAAATTAAAGATTAGCTGTTTTGTGCCGATAGTCAAGAAGTAAATTACAATTATTTAGAAAACAATTAGAAATAATTGGATTTTTAGCTATTAAACAGCTATATTTTCAGTAACTTGGAGAGAGATATGATTAAAAAACGTACGATGACAATTAATTTAAATGATGCTGAAATGTCTATACTTGAAGATATTTGTGATAAAAAAGGTGTGAGTAAAACCGCTTTAGTTCGTCAGGCTATTAGGCTTTATCAGTCTCTTGATTCGAAAATTGATGCTGGAGGGAAATTATATGTAGAAGAAGCCCTTAGTAAGGAGAAATCGGAGCTTTTGGTCTTGTGAGTGAAGACAAATCACTATACACCCTTCGAAATTTACAGAGTGGTGAGAATGAAGATGGGCATCTTTATCATGTGATCTCGAAAGAACATATTGATGAAGTAGAAAAAAGCTGGAAACCAGTTCTACAATCACATCTTTCTGACCTTAAAGAAAAACATCAGTTTGATACGGATGCTTTTGATGCTCAAAAGTTTACGGATGAGGCAGGTAAATTGAATATTCAAGATGCACACTGGCGATGGGAAAAGAAATATGAACTTTTTTCAACGCAAATAGGTTATTCAAGCTGCGCGTTAGTCTGCGATGGTAATATACAAGGGTTGGGTGTTTTTGATATAACTGAAAAATACAAATCTCGTATTATTACTGAGAAAAAGACTGGAGTTGTTTATATCGAATATATTGCTACAGCGCCATGGAATAGAAAACAAATTAACAACCAAATGTATGGCGGAATAGGATTAGCACTTGTAACTCACGCAATCAACGTTAGTTTTGATGAGGGAATGGAAGGGAGAATAGGATTACACTCTTTACCTCAGGCAGAGGGTTTTTATAAAAATGTATGTAACATGGAAGATTTCGGAATTGATGCTGATAAAAATATGAGGTACTTTGAAATGTCTCATGAGCAAGCGGCTGATTGGTTATGACAAATACACCAAGATATACACATGAAAATATAAATATGGAAAAATGGAATTGTCTTATTGATGAGGAAATTAAGTACAGTGTTGATGCAGGTTTTAGGCATGACCTAAACTCGTTTATGCAGGAATTAGAAGAAAATAATAATTCACTAGAATGGCAAGCATTTCCAATTGAGGAAATAGTCTCGCGGAAGTGGGTTGCTGCAAAAATAGCGGATGTTGAAGAGTACTCTGAACGTATTTTCGAACAGTTTATTAGTTTAATTGGTAAAGAAGATATGCCTCAAAAAGTTCTTCTTCGTAAGACTCTCCATAAAAACTCAAATATTTTGACGAACGATTATGCATTGGTGGCTTGGAGCATAAGAATCATCAGTAAGGCAATTGAGAGTGATAACTTAAATAAATATAATCCAGAAATAATGAGTTTTGAGTTTTTGAAAGAGATTGTTCAGTTTAGCCAATATCAAGATGGTCCATTACAAGTTCAAGAGTTTTTAGCTAGTCATGGCATTTCACTCGTAATTGAAAAGCATTTAACTGGAACTAAGTTTAATGGCGCGTCATTGATAACTAGCACTGGTATTCCAGTTATTGGGCTTACTTTGCTTTACGATAGAGTCGATAATTTTTGGTTTACACTCATACACGAGCTTGCTCACGTTTGGAAGCATTTACACGGTAATGACGATTTGTATATCGATTTTTTTGGCGGTAATGATAAAAATCATATAGACAGTCCTGAAGAGCAAGAAGCTGATCAAATCGCAAAGGATACACTAATACCAACTAATTATTTAAGTCATATCGTTTTTGTTTCGCATACAAGTAATGATGTGGAGCAACTTGCAAATGAATTAAACATACACCCAGCTATTATTGCAGGAAGAATTAGATTTGATAACCAACTTTGGAATAAATTAGGTGAATATGTAAACGGGCAGTCGGTTAGGGCATTATTCAAGAATTCGGGTTGGAACTAAAACGGGATCCCACTCCGATTCATGTAAAAGTTAAACGTAAAATTTCCAGCAGTCTGCTGCCTGCCATATTGCAGACATTCACTAGAAAATTCTGAATGGCTCCTCTGTCGACGCAGTACGCATTCGTAGCCACTCATGAATGAAATTCTTGATGATAACTCTCGGGATTTGTCTGCGAACTCACAGTTTGCACGATAAGGAGACATACACAATAGATGCATTGGATGTCTGCTGTCACCCTGAAGCAGTCGTTACCATAGATATTATTGCAAAGACGGATTAGCGTCACATTGCAGACCATATAAAATAGTAAAAAATAAAGCTGTAATCCTGTTTAAGCTTTCACTTTCTAGTTCCACCACATAAGTATCCCTTTAGATAGGTAACAATCTCCTCTGTCACGATTATTCCAAAACCGGTTGTTGATGCCTGTTATCGAAGATCCATCCGCCATTGCAAAAATTTTGGGCTACCAACCCGTTCGCCGCCAAGACAATCTTCGTGCTATAGGGACATTTACGATTCAATTTGACATCAAAAGTTAACACAAACATCAAGAAAATTTCTTTTTCACATGCGCTGGAACTAGAACAGCTCGACCTAAAGATTTGACAGCCAATATTTAGTGCCTAATCATGCAATATTCAGTTTAATAGACCTTCTTCATTCGCTATTTTTCACCTATGAAATCTATTTTGAATTAATAAATAAATAGGAATCTGCGTTCCCAAACCACACAATACTTTTGATTTTCTGCAAAAAGGTGCTTTATACTCCAATTTTGGGTGCTCAGAAAAACTGGTGAGGATATTAGTTTAGCAGTAGGTGTTGAAGTCCGGCCACGATTCGTGTTCAGCTGTGCAGAAACGCGAATCGTGGCCGGACTTCAAACTTCTTTCTTTAAATTTTAACGCTGTAGCACTATATATTTAAAAAGCAGCTAGTGTATAATAAAAAGCCAAAGTTGCACTAAATAATTAATTCGTGAAATACTAAAAAAGCGAACTTATCCCCTGATGCAATCCAAGTGGGTAATTATTTCCATAACGGCCAATAATTAGTCGCTCAAAGGGCGATTAATAAGCAATTTGTTCGATTATTTCCAATCGTAAAATTCCTGCGATAGAACTAAAAATAAAAAAATGTAAAACTTGTTCGCATGAAAAATAATTCAACCAAAGAAAAAATTCTACAATCCCTCGCGTATATGCTGGTGCCGCTGGTTCGCGTCCTCATTTCATTTGATATAAAGTTTTCTGACGTAACAAACGTACTCAAGCGCGTTTATGTTTACGTGGCAACTCACTACGATATAGATCTGGAAGGAAAAAAAACGGATTCCGCGATTGAAAAAAAAATTGGTATTTCACGAAAATATATTCCTCAAATCAAACAGGAAAACATCGATAACCCCCTTGTATTACAACAACAATTTTCCATACCCGGTAAGATTATAAGCGCCTGGTTGCGCAATGATTTGTACATAGATGAAGACAAAGACCCCATTGCCATCGCCCAGGCAGGATCAGTTATCTCATTTCAGTCACTCGTGAATAACTACACACCTGGGGCAAATTATCTTGAAGTTCTTGAAGTACTCAAAGAAATGCATGTGGTGTCATTCACCTCCGATGGACGTGTTAAATTGATATCCCATCAGGCCATACCACTTGACAGGGCAAGTCGTTTTGTTGCTTTCGCTCCACATTTTTCTTACCTGCTTAACACTGCTCGCATTAATACACAAAAAGAACCAACGGAAAGCAATTTTGAACGCGCAGTGATGCGCGATTCGGTACCAATCGATGTGGTTATGGAATTCAAAGCCTACTCGGAAATTCGCTCAATGGAACTGTTAGTGGAATATAACAAATTTATTGAAGAAAAAATGGCTCAGCACAAGCATAGCGAATTTGACGAGCGAGCCCGTGTTGGTGTCGGAATTTACTATTTTGATAATTTAAATAAAAGGAAATAAAAAAGTGAAACTAAGTATATTGAAGTTTATATTGCTGTTGCTTTTTATACTACAACTCATCGCTTGTGGTACTGGGGAAGAAGGTACTATTGACGGAAGTGGATTTGGTACCGTTGCGACTGGTGCGCCAGTGATAAATACTGATGTCATCATTAAAGGCAGCAATGGAAAAATAATCACCACAAAAACCGATGCCAATGGTAAGTACTTTATAGATCGAAAAGGCCAGGATTTTTCCACTCCGTATCTTATTAAGGTGCCCATGAGCGACACAAAAACGCTTTATAGTATTGGTCAGGGAGAAAGAAAAGATGATATTCGTGCAAACGTACATCCGCTGACAGATTTCATTTTACGGAACTGGTTCGCATCGAAAGGGCGAGATATAGACACGGAATTTAATGCCGTTGGAGAAATAACAAGCCCACCTGTACAAAGCGATATTGAATCCGTAAGCCAGTCATTGAAAAAAATCATGGCCACCACCTTTTCGCAATTTAATATATCACCCGAATTTGATTTTCTGAGTAGTGAATTTGATGCTAACAGTACGGGTTTTGACAAATTATTAGATTTTACCCAAGTCATTAACCAAAATAATAATTTTACAATTAAAGTGACTGATCCGGTGACGCAAGTCCAAGCCACATTGATTGAAGGGTTCGATATTACCGTAGATATTACTAGCGAAGATGAACAATCACCGACTAGACCAGAAATTGTTAAAGCTGTGGCAGCGAGTGATACAAGTATATTGTTAACATGGGCAAGCTCTACCGATAATATCAGTATTGCGGGATATAATGTTTACAAAAATGATGCTCAAATCACGACAGTTGCCTTTCCCACGTTTACCGATGGTAACCTAAGTTCTTCAACAGAACATTGCTACGAGATTGAAGCTTTTGACGGTAGCGGTAATAAATCGACAAAAACACTGGCCGAGTGTGCCACAACATTGGAAAACGTCGATGAAACTGCACCAGCCGCCGTTACAGTTGTACAAATTATTGCAGAAACTGATGCCAGCATAAAACTCACCTGGCCAGCGGTTAATGAAACAGATGTTGCTGGCTATCGAATTTATGAGGAAATCGATGGTTCACCCAAAGCTATTGCATCTGTGGTGGACACACAATTTATTGTACTTGGATTGAATTCTGATACCAACTATTGTTATCAAGTTAGGGCATTTGATGGTGCCGGTAATGAATCGGCGCAAATTGACTTTGAGTGTACAAATACCTTACTTGAAAAACCAAGTGGACCACCGGAAAAACCTACAAACCTTACAGCAACTTCGTCTGAAACCAGTATTAAGCTGCAATGGTCAGCACTAAGTGATGAAAACTTCTTGGATGGGTATCGTATCTACCGAAACAGTGACGATCAAACACTGGAAAAAATTGCTACTGTGCAAGCTACTGTGTTTGCCGATCAAAACCTGCAGGCAAGTAATCAATATTGTTATGTAATCAAGGCGGTAAATATAGACGGAATAGAATCAGAAGCTACGGAGCAAACATGTGCTTCAGCTCTAGATAATAACCCACCAACTGGAGATAATAATCCACCCACTTCGGTCACCGATTTAGCGCTAGCAAATACCACTGATTCTACTATTTCACTCTCATGGAATGAGGTTAGTGACGACGACATTATGGGTTATTTGGTGTACCGAAAGCTCAAAGATGCGGTGGAAATTAAAAAAGTCGCTATGGTTTATGAACCCATATTTACCGATTTTGGTTTAAACGCTAACACCGAATATTGTTACGAAGTGAGAGCAATTGACGCTTCAGATAATATTGCATTATCAAGCAACCAAGGTTGTGATACTACTCAGACTAATCAAAACTTACCGCCAGATACAGAGGTTTTTCCAAAAGGCGCTACTTTTGATAGACCGCAAAAAATTTGGCTAGCATGTTTTGATCGTGGAGGATCAGGCTGTGCTGCTACTTATTATACCGTTGATGGCGCAGAACCAGATACTAACTCTTTGGTATACTCTGATCCTCTGGAGTTAAGTGAAACCACTACAATTAAATATTTCTCCCTGGATAATAACGGCCTTCAAGAGAATATAAAAACTGAAGAATATATTTTCAATATTTCGAGTTCAGGTGAGCCATTAACCATTGCTGCACCTAATGGTGGAAACTTTAATAATAGCCAGCAAGTTTGGTTAAACTGTTTTGACAATGGTAGCGCAGGTTGCGCAACAATCTTTTATACCGTCGATGGTTCAGAACCAACAACAGGTTCATTGGTTTACAACGGCCCGGTTACCTTAAGTCAAAATACCACGTTGAAGTTTGCTTCTGTAGATAATGATGGTGTGTTGGAGGCAGCTAAAACAGCGGAATTTACCATTGCCCTTCCAACGGATCCAATTTTAGAAATCGTGCAAAATGACACTGACGGCTTGATCACAAGTGAAGATGGTTTTATTAGTTGTGGCTTGGATTGTTCATATTTATATGATCTCGACACGATTGTTACATTAACTGCGAGTCATGGAGATAGTTTGACAGCTATATGGGCGGGTTGTGAATCTACAGAAATAAACAAATGTACAGTTACAATGAATCGTGCTCGTAAGGTTATTGTGACGTTTGTTTCTGAAGTAGGAGAGGTGGAGAGTAATGAAATATTCTCAGAGGCACAGTTAATAATTGATTCATCTATTATTACTGGATATTTTAATACAACAGATGATGACGATTATTATCGTATCGAAGTACCGGATACGGTGAGCACTGTAACGTTGTATGCGAAACTGTCACACAACAGTGTTATCGGTTATTTCGGATTATTTGACGAAAATCACACGCGTTTGACATTTGATTACAACAAAACCGTGAATAACTGGAACTACACATTGACACCCGGTACTTACTACATTCAAGTAACTAGTCATAATCATGCGAACTTTGATGTGGATAACCCGTACCAATTGGAATTATCCGGTACAGTATTTGGTGATGCGATACTTGATAATTATGAACAAAACAATTATTTTGACGATGCAACATCGATTAGCACTGGCGGTGTCGTTGAGGCATATTTTGATACCTACAATGATGACGATTATTATCGTATCGAAGTACCGGATACGGTGAGCACTGTAACGTTGTATGCGAAACTGTCACACAACAGTGTTATCGGTTATTTCGGATTATTTGACGAAAATCACACGCGTTTGACATTTGATTACAACAAAACCGTGAATAACTGGAACTACACATTGACACCCGGTACTTACTACATTCAAGTAACTAGTCATAATCATGCGAACTTTGATGTGGATAACCCGTACCAATTGGAATTATCCGGTACAGTATTTGGTGATGCGATACTTGATAATTATGAACAAAACAATTATTTTGACGATGCAACATCGATTAGCACTGGCGGTGTCGTTGAGGCATATTTTGATACCTACAATGATGACGATTATTATCGTATCGAAGTACCGGATACGGTGAGCACTGTAACGTTGTATGCGAAACTGTCACACAACAGTGTTATCGGTTATTTCGGATTATTTGACGAAAATCACACGCGTTTGACATTTGATTACAACAAAACCGTGAATAACTGGAACTACACATTGACACCCGGTACTTACTACATTCAAGTAACTAGTCATAATCATGCGAACTTTGATGTGGATAACCCGTACCAATTGGAATTATCCGGTACAGTATTTGGTGATGCGATACTTGATAATTATGAACAAAACAATTATTTTGACGATGCAACATCGATTAGCACTGGCGGTGTCGTTGAGGCATATTTTGATACCTACAATGATGACGATTATTATCGTATCGAAGTACCGGATACGGTGAGCACTGTAACGTTGTATGCGAAACTGTCACACAACAGTGTTATCGGTTATTTCGGATTATTTGACGAAAATCACACGCGTTTGACATTTGATTACAACAAAACCGTGAATAACTGGAACTACACATTGACACCCGGTACTTACTACATTCAAGTAACTAGTCATAATCATGCGAACTTTGATGTGGATAATCCGTACCAATTGGAATTATCAACTCAGTAAGAATAATTGGCCTACCGAGTGATTCAAATTCATGACTCGAACCCTGTTTTATTTAAGGTTACTTTGATGCTCAAAATGACCTGGACTATTACATGATAGAGGTGCCTGATACGGTAAGTACTGTCACGTTATATGCTTCTCTCGCTCACAACGATGTCTACAGCTATTTACAGTTGTACGATGAAACGCAAGTAATTAAAGCATCGAGTGAAGGCAATTCGCATAGTCTCAATTATACATTGACACCTGGAATATATTACTTAAGGACAAGCACATATAGCAACCAGTATAGCGTAAGCAATTCATATAAGCTTGAGTTGACTACACAGTAGTGGGAGCTGTTCAAATGATATTTCTTGAAGAATGAAAATGAAAAATTTAAGAGGAAAAGCAAAATGAAGTTCCACGAAAATAATAAAATCTGTATTTTCTTATTGATCTCGCTAATAGTGGTTGCTTGTGGTGGTGGGAAGGGAGGCGGAGATGACGATAATGTCGGTAGCTCCGGAGTTGAAATTGAAGGTGTTGCCGCAACGGGTGCACCCATTAAGAACAATGAAATTATCATAAAACTAAATGAAGGTGATAAGTTTTCTATTCCGACCGATGAAAACGGAAAATTTTCTACTCACCTTAGTGACGAAACTGATCCTGTTTTCCTGCAAATCAAAGCTGATGACAATACAACACTCTATAGTATTGGTATTTCTTTACGATCTGCGAAAGAAGGTAAAGATATTGTCAATACAATGAATATAACCAACTTAACGGACGTGGTTGTACGATCTTGGTTTGCAAAAGAGGGACGAGATATTGATGCTGAGTTTTCGGCTGATGAACCCATTTCAAACCCTCCTACAGCTGAAGAAATCGAGGAGATTAAAACAAATGTTAATTCGTTGATTGACAACACCTACAGCAAATTTGGTATTAAACAAGAGTTTGATTTGATCAAAACACCGTTTGATGCAAATAATAAGGAGTTTGATAAGTTATTGGATCATCTAAATATTTCATTTGAAAGCAACAAAATTAGCATTGTATTTACCGATCCTGACACAAATCAATTTACATCTATAGTTGATTCTTTAAGCTTGGCATCACTAGGTTATGCATCATTTACCGATCAAATTAGCCACTCACTTAATATAACAATTAGTGGGTTATCTGAAGGAAATTCAATAACACTTAGCTTTTTTGACAATATAAATGATGATTTTACGAGCACTGAAAACGGAGACTTTACTTATACGATGGGGTTAATCGAGGGAGTTGCGCACACGCTTACCGTTTCTGCACAACCATCTAATCCGTCACAATTATGTTTGGTGAATAATATAAACCATGCATTAATTTTTTCAAATGTCAGTAATGTATATATTTCTTGTGAGTATGCTTTCAACATTGAAACAACCATTAGCGGATTAGTTGGTGAAGGACTTATACTACAAAATAACTATGATGATAAGTTAGCTATTGAACTAAATGGGGCTTATCAATTTGACAAGAAATTGAAAAATGGTAGCGATTATAACGTAATAGTTTTTCAACAACCTCAAAAACCACTGCAAGTTTGTAATGTAATAAATGGAATTGGTGTAATCGACAATGAAGATATAACAAACACCATGGTGAAATGTGAAGTTCCCATTTCTAAACCCATTGCGACCCAGGTTGAAATTATTGACGCAAATGGTGGGGCTGTAGAAGTAGGTGATAAACTAACTGGCACATTTGTCTATTCGAACACAGGTGACAGTGGTGAAGGTACAAGTACTTTTCAATGGTTACTTGATGATGTCGCCATAACAGGCGAAACTTCAACATTTTACATTCCTGTGGCGTCTGATTTGGGCAAAACAATAGTGTTTGAGGTCACTCCCATTGATTCAATGGGGAGTGTTACTGGTATAACAGTTTCATCTAGTGAAATCGTAATTGGAAGTGACATTATGTCTCAAAAAATTACACCTAAGTTAGCTGTTGGTTTTGACCACGTTTGCTTGTTAGATCAATCAGGAGTGGAATGTTGGGGCGGAGTTGATGTACCTCAATTAGATAATCCGAGATTAATTACTGCTGGAGCAGACTTTACCTGCGCAGTGGATGATTCCGCAATTAAATGTTGGGGTGGTGGAAGTGATCTTGATCCCGGATATTATTCAGTTTTTATTTCGGATATTAAAACACTGGATAGTGGCCTCAACCATGCCTGTAAACATAATGATAGTGGTTCTTTTTGGTGTTGGGGTAAAAATTATAATGGCGAATTAAATGTCCCTGACCATTTAGTTACTAAAAAATTTAGCGTTTTTGCCGTCGGTGTTATAACAACTTGTGGTATCCATAGCAAAAATCAAGTTGAATGCTGGGGGCGCAATGAAAGCTTGGCTTATTCCCCCCCAATGTTTGAGAATCCCACACAGATGGTTTTAGGAAAGAGTCATGCTTGTGTTTTAGACAGTGACACTGTTAAATGCTGGGGGAAGAATGCTTATAACCAACTAGGCGTACCAATATTAGATAATCCAACATACCTATCCAGTGGTAATAATCATACTTGTGTATTAGACAAAGCAAATGTTTTGTGTTGGGGAGATAATAGTTTTGGGCAAACTAACGTTCCAGATCTATCAAATCCTACCCTTGTTGAATTATATGGAGACCATTCGTGCGCGAAGGATGATGCTGGTGTTGTTTGTTGGGGTAAGAATAATAGACCGCGTTATAGTGACGTTCCTCAGTTAGAAAACCCGATTATGATTGGTACAGGAGATCTTCATACCTGTGCTTTAGATGACTCAGGAATACATTGCTGGGGTGATAGTAGAGACGGAAAGCTTGACGTGCCGGAAATGTCGAATCCAACTCAATTATCAGTGGGAGCAGATCACAGTTGCGCAATCGCTGATGGCGGAACATATTGTTGGGGAAATAATTCGTCAGGTCAATCTAATAATAAAGGTCCCCTTTTGCAAGTTAGCGCGGGAAATAAATTTACTTGTGGGATCAATTTAGATTCTCATTTTGTATGCTGGGGAAAAGATGACGACAACCAAGCCCCTTCGCTCTCATATAACGATAGTTATTTTCAGATTAGTAGTGGTGGAAGACATGCTTGTGCGTTAAGGGAAAATAATTTGCACCGTTGTTGGGGGTCCAATTCTCAGGAGGCAATTCGTGGTTTTAATTCGATACCTGAGGACGAGAAACACAAGACTGAAAATATCATAAAATTTAGCGCAGGTTATAGCCGCACATGTCTATTGTCGGAAACTGGCGTAGTATGCTGGGGAATGAATACGGAAGGAGAATACGCCGTACCTGCTCTAGCTAATCCAACACAAATTAGCGCTGGTACTAATCACACATGTGCGATTGATGATACTGGTGTAGTGTGTTGGGGATTGAATTTCTATGGGCAAATGGATGTCCCACAATTAACTAATCCAACTCAAATTAGTGCAAGCCAAAGACATACATGCGCTATAGATGATACAGGTGTGGTTTGTTGGCCAAAATTTGAAGATTTGGTGAGATGGATTTATTAAATAAATTTGATTGAGTGAAATATGCTAACATCAGTTTTGAAAATTCCTTCCGTTGCCTGATGTCGGTAACATTTTAACAGCTAAAGCTAATAGAGATAGCTCAGATTAAGTGCTGATCAAACTAGCTCGAAAGCGCTTACAAGTCAGATACAGCATATGTATTTCTGCGCAGCGAGAGAGAATACATAGAGTTTAAAAAACATATATGAAGTATTCAAGTTCTAAGCAAGAAGATAGTTTTGGACAAAGTATTTCATTATCTTCAAATGAAAGTGTTTTAGCTGCCGAGGGCTCAGGACAAGTCTCTTCAGATGTTGATGTAAATGGAAATCAATCTAATAATTCTGCAGCAGTATATTAATAACATCAAATCTCAAATTAGAGGGTGGAGCAATATGGAATTATCAAAATTTAAACGTGGAATAATCAATTTTTTAGCATTTATTACAATGCTTGCAATTCCAGTATTAAGCCAAATTGTGTTAGCTGACGATGATTCATTAAAAGTAAAAGCCAGCTCTGGAAATCTTGTTGATATAGTAGGCACTTGGAAATCAAAGTGTTTTTTCGTATTGGAAGAATATAAATGGAGAACGTATACATACATTTTTAGTTCAAATAAACAAATTACGACTTTCGTTGGGAAATCCTAAACAAAACTCCGAATTTATCCATAGGAAATCGGGATTTCTTTTTTAATTCATAAAGTTACAGCGTTTTTTCTTTCCCATTTTCACGCTGGTTTTTGCTTAAAATATTGGGAAAAGAATTTTCACGTAAACCATTGATTAGGGTGACATTTACGGAAACTCTATGGACAATTAATTAGAGTCTCCTCAAAAAGTCTAATAGCCTGATATTCTTATAGAAAGTAACCTTTTTAAGGTATAATGATGCACGTAAACCGTCACACTACCAGAAAAAAGCGTGCACCTATGATTCGATACC
>Ga0316207_10000638_pt1 | contig 52425 bp, 50 predicted proteins | sample 6weekpyrite_MG_FD_204943 | JGI IMG/M metagenome (GOLD analysis project Ga0316207, IMG submission 204943) | Microbial mat bacterial communities from mineral coupon in-situ incubated in ocean water Damariscotta River, Maine, United States -... | ecosystem: Environmental > Aquatic > Marine >...
TTAACTACTGGGTTGGAACTGGTGCTCAAATGAGTGACCGTGTTAGAAAACTAGCTGGTAAATAAGAATGGTTGCTGAGTTTGTCGCAGATTATGCGAAAATGATTGTTTCTCACCCTGAAGACATCCAAATCGATGTTAAGCAGAGTGATGATTTTGCAGAGATCACGGTGTATGCTAACCAAGCTGATGTAGGTAAACTCATCGGTAAAGAAGGCAAGATGATTGGTGCGATTAAAACAGTTATTTCAGGTTGTAAGGCCAAAGATGGTCTTTCATACAGAATAAATGTCGAACCAAGTAAATAGATTTCAAGTTGCCAAATTAGGCAAGGCTGTTGGTGTCCATGGAGAGATGAAGTTTCATCTTAAAACGGATTTTCCAGAGCAGTTTACACCGGGGCTAAGTTTTAAGACGAAGCGTGGTGAACTTGTGATTGAGAGTTATAACCCGGAACGTGATCTGATCAAGTTCAAGGGAATTAACTCCGTAGAAGATGCAAAAAAGCTAACGAACTTAGATCTTTTTGTATCTGAAGAGCAGACTCGTGAAAGCATTAAGCTTGAAGAGGGTCAGTTCTTTTGGTTTGACTTAGTGAACTTAGAGGTTTATGAAGGTGACTTGCTTTTAGGCAAGGTAAGCGAAGTAGAACGTCTAGGGGTAACGGATTATCTGAAACTTGAGACAGATAAAAATCTGGTTTCAAAGAAGATGCCAAACTCATTTTTAATTCCGTATCTCGATAACTTTGTGTTAGAGGTAGATACGGAGGCTAAAATCATTAAAGTGCAGGGAGGATTTGATATCCTCGAAGCGAGCTAATGAAGTTTAGTTTTATCTCACTGTTTCCGAATTTGATTTCGGGTTACTTTGAGGATTCTATTTTATCAAGAGCCATTGAAAAGGGTCTTTTGGAGATTAACTATGTTAATCCAAGAGACTTTAGTGCGGATAAATGGAAAAAGGTTGATGACACAGCAGTTGGTGGTGGTGCCGGAATGGTAATGACGCCTCAACCTATGTTTGATACCCTTAATAAACTGCAAGAAGACGATGTGCATATCATCTTCGCAAGTCCGGTGGGCAAACCGTTTAATCAAAACGATGCCAAGCGACTTGCTAAGAAAAAGCATGTTGCCTTTGTGAGTGGTCGTTATGAGGGTATTGATGAACGTGTTATCGAAAGGTTTGCGGATGAAGTTTTCTCGATTGGGGATTATATCCTCACAGGAGGAGAACTTCCATCGCTTGTTATGGCGGACGCTATTAGTAGGAATGTACAAGGAGTACTTGGAAATCAAGTCTCTTTGGATGAAGAGAGTTTTGAAGGCTTTCTTCTTGAAGCACCTGCTTTTGCTAGACCACCAGAATATGAAGGTATTAAATCACCCTCAGAGTATATGAATGGGAATCATGCTAAAATTACGGCATTGAAAACCAGACTCTCTGAGTGTAAGACAAAATATTTTCGACCCAATGAGCTTTTAAAGCACAAAAGAAGGAAAAACTATGAGAAATAAGTACATCGAAAATTTCGAAAACGCGCAAATTTCTGAGAAAAATGTTCCAGATTTCCGCGCTGGAGACACAGTACGTTTAGCTGTTACAATTAAAGAAGGCGACAAGTCTCGTGTTCAGCAATATGAAGGTGTTTGTATCGCTATGAGTGGTACGGGTACAGGTAAAACAATTACAGTACGTAAAATTGGTGCTAACTCTGTTGGTATTGAGCGTATCTTCCCTATCTATTCAGATAGCATTAACGAGATTAAAGTGCTTCGTCGTGGACGTGTTCGTCGTGCGAAACTTTACTATCTTCGTGACCTTGCAGGTAAAAAAGCACGTATCAAAGAGATTCGTCGCTAGTCTACCTCAGAGGGCCATTATGGCTCTCTATCTTACATAACTCCCCTCTGTTTTTTTAATTCATATTTTCTTAGTGTAATCTATCTGTTACAAAGAGTAATATATTCGTTACATACTCACCATATACTTCTCACATCAAAAGCCTAGCAGTCTGTTTAGCTTTTCTTTTCAAGCGTTTCCATCATCAAGAGCATAATATCTTTTATAAAAATAAATAGGAAAAAGATTGTCGTATCTTCCAGAGTTAAAAGCACTTGTTAACATCAACTCTTACACTAAAAACAAAGCAGGTGTTGACAGAGTAGGGAGTCTCTTTGGTACGTGGTTAAAGTCACTCTCTTTAGTAGAGAAGGTGTATGAGAGGGAGTTGATTGGAAACCATCGTTTATACACAAGCACACATGACAAAGGCTCAAAACGCCTACTTCTACTAGGTCATCTCGATACCGTTTTTCCTCCTGATACCTTTCATCTGTTCAAAGAAGATGAAGAGTGGGTTTATGGTCCTGGGGTATGTGATATGAAGGGGGGAAACCTTGTTGCTTTTAAGGCCCTTGAGGCTTTAGTACAAGAAGGTATGGAACTAAAAAACATTGATTTTTTACTTGTGAGTGATGAAGAGACGGGTTCGGATGATTCAAAACTTCTCTCACAGGAATTGGCAAAAGAGTATGACTATTGCCTCGTTTTTGAAGCAGCGGGTGAACAGATGGAAGTGGTGGTAGGTCGCAAAGGGGTAGGGACCTTTGGCATTGATATTGTTGGTAAGGGCGCGCATGCAGGTAACCATTATGTCAATGGAAATGATGCAAATTTAGAAGCGGCCATTAAACTTCAAAAACTCGTTTCACTTACGAACTTAGCTAAAAATACCACGGTCAATGTCGGCAAAATGCACGGGGGCATTGGAGCTAACACCATCTCGCCAAGTGCGCATCTTCTGTTTGAACTTCGATATGAGGATGTACAGGAGAAAGAGCGTGTCTTAGAAGCCATCAATGAGATTGTAGCTACCTCTTATGTCAAAGGAACCACTTCACATTTAAGTGGGGGGATACAAAGAGATGTGATGCAGACAAGCCCTAAGCACTTTGAACTGATTAAAGCCATTGAAAAGATTACAGGTGAGCGTATTAAGAGTGAAAAACGTGGTGGGGTGAGTGATGCGAATGTCTTTTCATCATGTGGGGTTTTGACCTTAGATGGTTTTGGCCCTTACGGCGATGGGGATCATACTGAACATGAGCGAGCCCTGAAGGCCTCTTTTAATTCACGCATAAACCTAAGCAAGAAAATATTGGCCTATTTTATACAACATAATGATCTAATACAAGAAGAGGTGAAATGAAAATATCGTGTAATAGAACCGTAGGTATGTGGATGTATCAAAATGGTGGAGGCTCGCAGATTGAGCAGAAGATTATCATGAAACTACTTGAACGGGGGATTAACTCCGTGACAGGTTTAGACCTTCGTTATTCTGAGGCGGATAAAGAGGGGTTACGTTGTAAGGGTTTTAACCTTGCGGAGATGGATCTGTTCTTTTCGTATAATGCAGGTGAGCAGACCCTTTCGCAAATCTATTATTATGAGCAGCTCAATAAGCTTATCCCTACTATTAATAGTTTTGAGGCCTTTAGGCTTACTGAAGATAAGTTTCAGTCAAATATGTCACTTTCTCAAGCAGGGGTGAACTGTTCGGACTTTTTTTTATGTCACAGGGAAGAACCTGAACGCATCCGTGACCTCTTTGATCAGTGGGGAAAGATGGTGTTTAAACCCATAGATGGCTGGGGTGGCGTGGGTATGGCCTTGATTGAAAATGAGCATACCTTAGATACTTTGATGCCTTTTTTAAATCAAATGGATATTCGCCATTTTTACATAGAACGTTATATTGACAATGACCATACGGACTTTAGAATTGATGTGGTAGATGGTGAGTTCATTGCCTGTTATGGAAGACAGGCTTCTGATAAGGATTGGCGAACGAACATCACCTCAGGTGGGCATGTGATAAGACGTGAACCTAATGATGATGTGGTGCAACTGGCTATTGACGCGGCTAAGGCATGTCAGATTGATATTGCGGGCGTGGACCTTTTGTATGACAGAGAAAAAGAGAAGTATGTGGTTTTAGAGGTTAATGGTATCCCTGCCTTTGCTACACCAGAGCAAGAGAAGATGGGACTTGACTTTAATGAGAAGAAGATAGAGAAGATTGTTGAGTTGATGGATAAGAAAACTCAACCACACTTACACTAAAAAAGGATAATTGATGAGCAAGAAGAGAAAACTCCCGAAATTAGGTTTTTTATATTTAGATTATGTGATGCGTTTTTTTGACTATTCAAACTTCAAAGGTTGGCCAGACAAGATTGAGGAAGTGACTTATCATTGGAAAAATGATAAGGAACGCTTTATTAAAGAGGTCAAACGTAAAAAGATAGAGGTCTTGCTTGGAAATATCCCTGCAACAGCGTATGAGACCTTTAGAGAGATTGCCAAGGCACTTCCTGAGGTACGTTTTATTCCATCTTTAGAGACGCAGTTTCCTAATAAGTCAAAAGAGAATGTGACGCTTTTTTGTCAAAAGCATGGGGTGGCTACGCCTAAAACAGGTATCTTTTATGATGCTAAAAAAGGGGACGCTTATCTTAAAAAGTGTTTCTATCCGCAAATTGTTAAGCGTTCTTATGGGGCATCGAACTACGGGGGGTATTTTGTTCATAAGGTGAATAACTATAAAGAAGCACGTGCCCTTTTTGATGAAAAGAAGTACAGTCCTATGTACATGCAAGATGCGATTCCTTTAAAAGATAGTGGGGATATCCGTGTGATGTTGATTGGGCATAAGCCTGTGTGTGCATTTTGGCGATACTCAGGCAAAGGAGAGTGGATTACCAACACTTCTCAAGGTGGAGACATGAACTACAACAATGTCCCGATGGCAGCACTTGAACTTGCAGTCCAAGCTTCTAAGGCGGCTAAGGCGGAGTATTGGGCTTGTGATATTGGCATAGATAAAAATACCAATAAGGCTTATATTATCGAATGTGCAACGGCCTTTGCTGCTTTTCCCTATATTCGAGATTGGATTGGTCAGTATGTGATGTGGGATCTTTCCGAAGGAGAATTTAGAATGCCGCATGTTCCCCTGTTTTCGTGGGAGGAGTTAGGTAAGATGGATGCCTCTGTTTTACGCACCCTTAGACATCTTTATTTTGCCAACTATACCCCTTCGACAGATGGGGCAATGTACCTTAACGACCTGGGTGTGTTTGATATGCAAAAAGCAGCCTTAAGCAAGCCTTCGGATTTTCCAGAGCCGATTGAGGCGGTACAAGATGAGTTCGACTTACCACAGAGCATCAAAGAAGCCGCAAGTGAAGGGGAAGCCTCATCACAGATACAAGAGGGACTTTTAGAGGTACCAAACTTGTCCTTAACAGAGCTTCTTTCGCTCTATGGGATGGAAGAGGATGTTGCAGTTAAGGTAAAGACCTTGATTGATGAGGAAGAGATAAGTACTTTTGAAGATTTTGAGAACTATAGTTTTATCTCTAAACAGCATCTGAAAAAATGGAAAAAGTCTTTTAAACAGTAGTAAGCTAGGGGAAATAATGCGAGAACAATATACCTCTTATGATGAAACAGTTGCATTTTTTCATAAGGCACAAAAAAAGTATCCAAATGTTTTTAGAGTAGAGGTCATTGGGAAGACCTGGGAAGAGCGAGATATCATTGTAGTGACGGTCTCTAAGGACTTACACACTGCGGATGCAAAACCCGCTCTTTTTTATACAGGAACCGTGCATGCAAGGGAATGGATAGGGATTGAACTCTCTAAGGGCTTTGGAGAATACATCTTAGAGCATATTGATTATGACCCGGTCTTAAATGAGGCGCTTTCTAGAGCAACACTTTACATGGTGCCTTGTGCTAACCCTGATGGCTTTGAATTCTCGCGTACCCATTTCTCTTTTTGGCGTAAAAACAGACGACAAAATGCAGATGGTAGTTTTGGTGTGGATTTAAATCGTAACTTTAATGTTGGTTATGCTCCCAGTAAGAATACCTCTTCTAATGTCTATTCTGGCCCCGAACCTTTTTCTGAGCCTGAGACCTTAGCCCTAAAAAACTTTACGGAAGATCATCCTAATATCACCATTGCCTTGGATTATCACTCTCAGGGAAATGTTTTCTTTCCAGCACATAACTTTAAGCATGAAGATGCCTTAAACGCGACTGACTTAAACACCCTCTCTGCCAATATGGCCGAAGAGATACGCAAGGTTTCAGGCCGTGAGTATGGGGTGCATATGGGTAAGCCTCCTGTGAATTTGATTAGTGGTTGTGGTCGGGAATTTTACTACTCAACGGGGGCTCTAGCGCTTACAGTTGAGGTGGGCACACGTAATATCTCAGATTATATCGAGAACATGACTGAACATATTAATGAAAACATACCTGCCTTAATCTATGCGCTTAATGAGGTGCCAAATTATGATAAGGCGATTCGTCTTCCACGTCTCACAGACTTTGTTGCGCTTAAGGTAGCGAGCAATAGGGTTGAACTCTCCTGGGAGTATCCTGAGGATGAAGATGTTTATTTTGAAGTCTATCGCTCTAAAAAAGAGATCTCATACTGTCAAGCCTCAAACCGCATCGGGATGACCAAGGCGAAGAGTTATACTGACTATCATCTTGAACCCTCAATGAATTACAGCTATTTTGTACGTGCGGTTTGTAAGCAACGCCGTATTAAATCTGCCTTTGCACCGAAGATTACAGTGCGTACACTTAGTGAGATAGATGGATTTTCTAAGATTTTGTTTCCAAGCAAGGAGAAGATTGGGTATGTGGGTGAAAAAACCACTAAAAATTCTGAGCATTTTGGGCTTAACTCTTTGTTTGTTGGGATTTCACAAACACGGGGTGAATGCTATGGGGTGATGGGCTTTTCTTTAGAGTCTGTACCTGAGAATGCCATCATTACCGCGGCGCGTATCTCTTTATATCCTCTTAATCGGGTGAACGTGCAAGTAGAGAAGTTTGGGGAGTGGCGTATTGGGATTATGGATGAGAGTGCCTGTGAGAGTCTCTACTCATTTACAGCAGTAAAAAATGCCCCCATACTCTCCTACATAGAAAAACCAACCCGTTCACATGAACTCTCTCAAGGGATTTGGCGAACCTGGGTCTTTGCTAAAAATGAGCGAAAACTCTTACAAGAGGCTCTGAAACGTAAGGAAGTGACCTTCAGAATGGATGGTCCAACCCGCCTTCCTTTGGACCGGTCTTCTCAGCTCATGCAGTGGGATATCGGTTTTAATAAGTTCTCTAATGGTTTAGAGTTTAGACCAAAGCTTGAGATCGCTTACACCCTCAGTGGGGCGAAGATAGAGTTGCTAAGTTCAGGTTTGACGACCATTGGAGAGTGTGCTAACCGGGAGAATGAGCTTCAAGTTGGTTTTGATGAGAAGGGGTGTGTTCAGTATGGCTGTATAGAATTTAACCTTGATAACCTGCCTAATGTTGAGAATACAGTAATCTCGACCATCTACCTTGAGATGGATGCAGATAAGGTGAGTGCATCCGAAAACCTACGCTTTCATGTTGAGTTGGTCAGTTCCCAAGGTGAAGAGAAGAGTGTGGCCAATATCATCAAGCGTGAGAGCATAGAGCGGATTGGTTATGAGGTGAGTATCGAAGAGATTAAAAAAGAGAAGACCCAACGTTTTGTTTTTGATACCTACAGCATCACCAAACTCGTTACTGCGATGCGTGAGAGTGAGAAACTGCTCTTTGTAATCCTACCTACCTCTGAGAAAAATTTCTCAAGCTCACAACTTGTCAATTGGTGCGATGCAAAACACTTAAGCACACCTCGACTGAAGATAGAGTATGTCAAAAAACGACGTGAGGGTGTGGAACAGGTGAGTGAGCTAAAATTCATCAAAGACAATGGCATGATTAAACTCACCTGGAAAAATCCAGATGATGAAGCCTTTAAAGGGGTCATCGTCGTCAAAAACTCTTTTCATGTCCCTTGTTCACCTTATGATGGACAAAAGCTCTATGGGGGTAAGGATGCCTACACCTACGATAACTTTGGCGCCTTAGATGAGAGTAAATATTATGCTGTTTTTACCTATGATGATGTTCCTAATTTTTCAGAACCGACCTCGGTTTTTTATAGGGTAGATTGAGAACAATATGAAAAATTTCACAAAAAGTTTATTTATTATAACTATGATTTTATAGTATATTGTGTATGATTAGGTATGTTAAAGATTATTAAGAGCTTAGATTTCTTTTCTCAGATGGATGAGTCCAGTTTAGAACCCTTGTTATCTTCGGTACGTATGAAGTCTTATGGTAATGGCGAGGTGATGAGTTATGAAGAGGATGATATTGCTCGTGTTTACTTTCTTTTAAAAGGGGAGGCGAAGTTATACAAGGTGGATAGGTATGATAATGAGATATTTTTATATACCTTGCAAGCGACGGCGCTGTTAACGAATATTGGTAGTCTTGATGATGATCAAATATCGTGTTTTTCTAATATTGAGTTTATCCAAGACTCGCAGGTAATCTCTTTTGATATGCATGCTTTTAAAACCTTAGTCAAGTCAGAAAATGCTTTGCTTATCAACCTTGTGAATGCCCTTGCTTCACAAAAACAGTTGATGGACTGTATGGTGAATATGGGAATGGTGTATGATGGAACAGCCAAGGTGGCGAATATGCTTTATAAACACACCGAGCTCTTTAACTCCTTGCAAAAACAAGAGATTGCCTACCGACTCAACATTCAACCTGCGACGCTCTCTAGGATACTAGCTAAGTTGACACGTAAAGAGATTATTATGGAAGATGACCATTGTGTCAAAGTACTTCAAAGAGACTCCTTGTATGAACTTTTTCATACCTAATCTTACAAAACAGATAAAAAAGGCATTCATATGATCTCCATAGCCACTAAGGTAAAGCTGATTACAACGGTTTTATCGTTGACGATGATTTTTAATATCTTTGTGACCTATTATCTTATTCAAGATGAGAAAGCAGATGCTAAAATTATCAACATTGCAGGAAAACAGCGTATGCTCACGCAAAAGATGATTGCGGAGTATTACCGTTTAAGCAGTGGTGAAACAGAGGCAAAAAAGGCCTTTTTTACCACCCAAGAGGCTTTTAATACTAATTTACACCGACTACGTTCAGGAGACTTGCACCTGGAAGAAAATGCTGAGATTTTAGCCCTTTTAAATGCCGTGTTTAAAGAGTGGAAGGTCTTTGAAGGGGAGATGATACAAAATCTTTCTCACCCCAATAAGGAAAATTTACATCAGGTCTATAGCTCAGGAAACAAGACCTTAGAACTGATGGATAAAACGGTCTTGGCTTATGAGATGCATGCGACGGCTAAACGGGATTTTATCAACCAGATTCAACTTGTGTTAGCCCTGTTTACCCTCTGTGTTATATTGTATATGGGCTATGTCTCTTTGGGCATTCACACCCAACTCTCAAAGTTTTTAAAACATTCTAAAGATATTAGTGGACGTGAAGCGAGTTCAAGTGGAAATGAACTTGATTTAGCCTGCACACATATTCAGTATTTTTTAGATGATGTGGAAGCGGCCATAGATTCAGCAACCCAAGCGGTGGAGCAGAGTGAGAAAGCCTCCATGAAGTTGGCTATGGCCAAGCAAAATAGTGCCGCACAAGAACATTTAGATAAGAGTGAAGATATTGTAATAGAAGCGAATGAAGAACTCTATAAGACTTCTATGCTTTTAAAGAAACTCAAAACCAAACTTCAAGACGCGGCTAATCCTAGCTTTTAAAGTTAGCTCTTATGACAAAAAGATGTGAATTTTTTCACATTAATTTCATTAATTAAGCTTATCTTTTAACTAAACTGAATACCATAAACCATGATTTTTTACTATATCTTGTTGTAATCAGTCTGTTTCTTATGTAAATTATACTACTCTTGACCTATGTCAAAGACTTCGATGTTTGATAGTAGTAATATTGTTGAAGTGCAGAAAAGCATTTTTAATTTAAGGTTAAATTTATTTTCTATATCTTTAAAATACTATAAAGAAAAAGAAATTAATGCAACTCTAGGAGGTTCAGATGTCACTAGATAGAAGAAAGTTTTTAAAAAGTGCGGCGGCGGCTTCGGCGGCAAGTGCTATTGGGATGAGTGTTCCTGTTGATTTAGAAGCAGCAGGTGAGAAGGCACAAGAGGAGTGGCGCTGGGATAAGGCAGCATGTCGCTTCTGTGGTACGGGTTGTGGAATCATGATGGCAACCAAAGGCGAGGGAATAGACAGAAAAATTGTTGCGGTTAAGGGTGATCCGGCTGCTCCAGTAAATCGTGGTCTAAACTGTATTAAGGGGTATTTTAATGCAAAGATTATGTATGGTGCCGATAGATTAAAGCAACCTCTTCTTAGAGTTGATAAAAATGGTAAGTTTGACAAACAGGGTAAGTTTGCACCTGTTTCATGGAAACGTGCCTTTGATGAGATGGAAATTCATGCGAAGAAAGCGTTAAAACATGGTGGCCCGGAGTCGGTTGCGGTTTTTGCTTCGGGTCAGTACACGGTTATGGAAGGGTATGCTGCGCAGAAGATGATGAAGGCGGGATTTAGATCTAACGCGATTGATCCTAATGCTCGCCACTGTATGGCATCTGCTGTTGTTGGTTTTTATCAGACTTTTGGAATTGATGAGCCTTCAGGATGTTATGATGATATTGAACTAACTGACACAGTTGTATCATGGGGTTCTAATATGGCAGAGATGCACCCAATTCTTTGGTCACGTGTAACGGATAGAAAACTCTCTGATCCAGACCGTGTTAAAGTGGTCTCAATTCAGACCTATACCCACCGTACTTCAGATTTGGCTGATATTGAGATTATCTTTACTCCAAATACGGATACGGCCCTTTGGAATTATATTGCCAGAGAGATTGTCTATAAACATCCTGAAGCAATTGAGTGGGAGTTTATTCGTAAACACATTATTTTTGCAGCGGGTCCAGTCAACCTTGGTTATGGGATGAGAAAGTCTTCTGATAAGTCTATTAAAGAGGGTAAATACACCGAAGCTGAAATGGAAACAATCTCTAAAGAGATGAGTAAGGTAGTTTCAAAAGATGAGGGTAAAGCTTTAGAGCCATTTGGTTATAAAGAGGGTGATGTAATGAAAAACACAGGTGGAACATTGGGCCACTGGGAGATTTCATTTGAAGAGTATAAACGTTCACTAGAGCCATATACCCTTGATTATACTGCTAAGCTTTGTAAGGGTGATCCGGATGAAGATCTGAAAGCCTTCAAGAAAAAGTTGAAAGCACTGGCTAATCTTTATATTGAAAAAGGGCGTAAGGTGGTCTCTTTTTGGACCATGGGTATGAATCAACATACACGTGGTACTTGGGATAATACACTGGCGTATAATGTGCACTTTTTACTTGACAAACAAGCGCGTCCAGGTTCAGGTGCCTTTTCATTAACAGGTCAACCATCGGCTTGTGGAACTGCGCGTGAAGTAGGAACATTTACCCACCGTCTGCCTGCAGATATGATGGTTAAAAACCCTAAACACAGAGCCATTGCTGAGAAAAAATGGAAAATTCCTGCGGGAACACTTAATGGTGTAGGTAAACAACATATTATGCAAATCCACCGTGACATCGAAGATGGACTGGTGAAATTTGCCTGGGTTAATGTTTGTAATCCTTACCAAGATACAGCCTCTGCGACACACTGGATTAAAGCAGCGCGTCAGATGGATAACTTTATTGTGACCTCTGATGGTTACCCGGGTATCTCTGCGAAGGTGTCTGACCTTATCTTACCATCAGCGATGATGTATGAGAAGTGGGGAGCCTATGGAAATGCAGAACGTCGTACCCAACACTGGAGACAGCAGGTTATTCCTGTGGGTGAATCAATGTCAGATACGTGGCAGTGGATGGAGTTTGCAAAACGTTTTACGGTAGATGACTTATGGGGGGCATATGAACCTTCTGGTCCACGAAAAACACCTCTTGCAGATGTAAGAGCCGGTGCAAAATCAATGGGGTATTCAGGTGATACTACCATGTTTGATATCTTGTTTAATAACGAAGATGCACGCTCGTACAAGCTGGATCAAAATGATCCTATCCAAAAGGGGTATGACAACTCTGAAGGATATGGCGATAGTCGTAATGTACGTGGTGAAGATGGAAAAGTCTTTAAAGGTTATGGCTATCATGTACATAAATACCTTTTTGAAGAGTACGCGGCCTTTGGTCGTGGTCATGGACATGATTTAGCACCATTTGATGTCTACCATAAAGTACGTGGACTTAAATGGCCAGTGGTTAATGGTCAAGAGACACAGTGGCGCTTTAATGCGAAGTATGACCCGTATGCAGCGAAACAGACTATTGAAAGTGGAAATCCTTTTGCCTTTTATGGAAAGCTTGCAAAAGCACTTCAAACCGGTACCTTAGAGGGTAAGAATGCTAAGTCTCCTAAGAAGTCTTTAGCCAATAAGGCAAAAATCTTTGCACGACCGTATATGGATGCACCAGAGCTTCCAGATAAAGAGTACGATACGTGGTTAGCCACAGGGCGTGTGCTTGAACACTGGCACTCAGGAACAATGACCATGCGTGTACCTGAACTGTATAGAGCCGTTCCAGAAGCACTGTGTTATATGCATCCACAAGATGCTAAAGATAAAGGACTTACTCAAGGTGGATTGTGTTGGGTAGAGTCTCGTCGTGGTAAGGTAAAAGCCCGTGTTGAAACACGTGGACGTAACCGACCTGCACGTGGACTTGTTTTTGTGCCATGGTTTGATGAAAAAGTCTTTATCAATAAGGTCTGTCTAGATGCGACCTGTCCAATGTCAAAACAGACCGACTTTAAAAAATGTGCTGTCAAAATATATAGTGCGTAAAGAAGTTTAGTATGTCGCAGATGAGTGAGAGAAGAAAATTTATTTTAGGAACCGCAAGAGCTGTCGGTCTTGCAGGTATAGGAGCTCTGATTTGGAGCTCTGTCTTAGAAGAAAGCCTTCATGCCTCACTTTTACTACGTCCACCTGGAGCTCTGGAAGAGAAGGAGTTTCTAAAAACTTGTATTAAATGTGGTTTGTGTGTATCGGCCTGTCCTTACGACACGCTCATGTTAGCAGCCCCTGGAGATAAAAAACCTCTAGGAACGCCATTTTTTAATGCAAGAGATATACCGTGTTATATGTGTGAGGATATTCCTTGTGTTCCTGTTTGTCCTACGGGTGCCTTAGATGAGGCAAGCGTAAGCGAGGGGGATATCTTGGCTATTGCTAAGGCCCGTATGGGTGTGGCAGTGGTTGATCCTTATGCTTGTATCGCCTTTTGGGGGATACAGTGTGATGCCTGTTATCGTGCTTGTCCGCTCTTAGATGAGGCAATTGTTTTAGAGTATGCCAAAAATGAGCGAACGGGTAAACACGCTTTTTTAAAGCCAGTGGTTGTTCAAGATAAGTGTACGGGATGTGGTATGTGTGAACATGCCTGTATCACGGATAAGGCATCTATCTTTGTACTGCCTTTAGATGTTGGTTTAGGAAGAGCGGGAGATCATTATGTTAAAGGCTGGGATAAAAAAGATCAGCAACGTGTGAAAAACGCACAAGGTGGGACAACGCAAACTGAAATTAGTAAGCAGTCTGCCTTAGATTCGTTGAATGATGATGCGGGGTTATTTGAATGAGATATTTAATAGCGCGTCGTGTGAGTCAAATCGGTATTTTAGCCCTGTACGGTGCAGCGCATATTTGGGGTCTAAAGATCTTAGAAGGAAACCTCTCTTCTTCACTTCTTTTAGGAAGTGTACCTTTGAGTGATCCTTTTGCTGTGTTACAGATGTTTGTATCGGGTTCAATTATCACGATGGATATCTTTTTGGGTGCCTTGATCATTACCATTTTCTATGGACTTGTAGGTGGACGTATGTTTTGTTCATGGGTATGTCCGGTGAACATGGTAACAGATGCGGCGAATTTTTTAAGAAGAAAACTAGGCATTGCTCAGGTTCAAAAACGGGTCTATATGAGTCGAAATATCCGTTTTTGGATTTTGGGCTTGGCCTTGGTACTTTCGTTTTTAATGGGGCTAAGTGCCTTTGAATTTATCAGTCCAATCTCTATCTTGCATAGGGGTTTGATCTTTGGTATGGGATTTGGTTTTAGCGTGGTCTTAATCATCTTTTTCTTTGACCTTTTGGTGCATGAAAATGGATGGTGTGGGTATGTCTGTCCTTTAGGTGGGTTTTACTCACTTATAGGAAGGTTCTCTTTTTTAAGGGTCAGACATAATGTTGACAACTGCACAGAGTGTATGCAGTGTAAGGAAGTGTGTCCAGAAAAAGAGGTGCTTTTTATGGTGAGTAAGTTTTCTGAGACAGTCAATATGGGTGCGTGTACCAACTGCGCACGTTGTATTGAAGTGTGCGGTGATGATGCCCTTAACTTTTCAATACGAAATTATTTAAACTAGGAGTTAGAGATGAAAATAATAAGTACAATGACATTAGGGTTGTTAACAGCGACCCTGCTTATGACAGGCTGTGGAGGTGATGCTAATCCTGAAACAGTAGAACCTGAGGCTAAGCCAGTGGCATCTATTTCAGAAGAGTCACTAGGGCTTAGAAAGACAGATATATCTGAAGAAGATGATATTGCACCAGAGAAGACAGAATACCGACGTGCTCAACCAGGAACGAGTACAAAAATTAAACGTGCTTACCAAGATGCACCGCCAATGATTCCACATGATGTGTCTGATTTTTTACCAATTACACGTGAAAATAATGCCTGTACAGGATGTCATGCACCTGATATCGCGCCAGCAATGGGAGCAACGCCGATTCCACCGTCTCACTTCTTAGACATGAGACCACGCCATATTTGTGATGGGGTAAAGTTTAAAAAACGTATCGATAACACTAAAAATGAGACCGATATTAAACGATTAACGCATCTTTCACAAGCGCGTTATAACTGTTCACAATGTCATGCGCCACAATCACAAGGTAATCCGTCGGTTGAAAACCTGTTTGAAGCGAACTACACTAAAAAAGGTGGTGAGTTTAAATCATCATGGGATGAGGTCGTTTTAGATGATCTTGATACAGTAGGTGAGGACTCTAGAGTTACTGAAAAAGATTTAGATAATTCAGATTCAGCTGCGGGTCACTTGGATGAAGCGGGCCATTAAGCATGCAAAGAAGAGAACTCTTTAGCTCAGTCGCTTCTGGTTTTAGAGCAGATCCAAAGACAGAAGTTCAGAGTCATCTTCGTCCACCTTATAGTGTGGATGAAGCTCTTTTTCACCAAGAGTGTCAAGCTTGTGAAGGTAAGTGTGCCACTGTTTGTGAAGAAGAGATTATCCATATCGCCGAAGATAAAACCCCTTGTCTCAGTTTTGAAAAGAGTGGGTGTAGTTTTTGCGATGCCTGTGCGCAGGTGTGTGAATTTGAGGTCTTAAGGCTTGAGGCTAAAACAGAAGTTAAAGCAGAGGTAACAATCTCAAGTGCTTCATGTCTGGCTTGGAATGAAGTAATGTGCTTTTCATGCAAGGAGCCTTGTTTGGACAATGCCATTGTATTTGAGGGCCTGTTCAATCCTAAAGTTGATGCACAAAAATGTACGGGATGTGGGTTTTGTATTGCTCGATGTCCTGCCTTTTGCATAGAGGCAAAGGTTGCCTGATGAAATTCTTTGTAGCTATCTTCTTAGTAGTCAGTTCTGTTTTAGCTGTGGATTATGTGACGCCAGGTATGCACTTTCAAGCAAGTGGGTCTGTGGTGGATATGGTACATCAAGAGGGTAAACTCTATGTTGCCACCAATGCAAGTGCGGTGGATATTTTTGAACTTAAAACGGCCAAGCGCCTCTCAAGTATAAAGGTACCTCGTATTATTGACTTTATGGGAGATAGTATCGATTCCAAGGTTTATTCCATCGATGTGTATAAAGAGCGTATTGTTCTTTTATCTCAGGGTAATCAAGGGCTTAGACGTTTTCATCTTTATGAAAAGGGGAAACTTAGTTCCCTTGCATTGGATCTTGATAACTTTTACTGCTCTAAGCTAAAATTTTTAGACAGTACTACGCTTATCATGGCTTCATTGGGAAATGAACTGCTTTCATACGATATGAAAGAAAAGAAGATTAACTGGCGTATTCAAGTCTCGCACTCTAAGTTCTCAGACCTTGTTTTAAATGAGAACAAAAGTGAAGCCGTAGTAGCGGATGAGAGTGGGGATTTGAAAATCTTTAGCACTCAAGATGGAAGGCTTATTGATACCTTAAGCGGTGAGAACCTTGATAATGTTTTTCAGATAGATTATAAAAACGGCATCATTGCCACAGCAGGACAAGATAGACGCGTCGTGGTATATGATGTAGCTAATTTTTCTGCTTATTATAAAAGCTCTTCATTTTTGATTTATAGTGTAGGTTTGTCACCTGGTGGCGAAAAGGTGGCTTATGCGAGTGATGAGGATAATAATGTGCGTGTTTTTAATGCTAAAACGAAAGAGACCTTGGGTGATTTTACAGGAAATAAGATGACGCTGACGAAGATTTTATTTTTAGATGAGAAGCAATTTTTAGTCAGTAGTGATAGTTCTGTTATAAACTTGTTCCAGGTCAAGTGATTTTTTTGTGAAAAGTGCTAAGATTAAGTCAGATAAATAAAATTTTAATGATATGAGGATTTAATATGAATATTTCAAGTATTGTAGTACAGACCATACCAAAGTACCTTGATGAGGTAGTTACAAGTTTAAAGGCGTGTGAAGCCTGTGATTATCATATGCATGATGAGAAGGGACGAATTATCATTACTATTGAAGGCGAGGGCGTAAAAGAGGAGTTGGCAAAACTTCATATTATTGAAGCCATTCCCCATGTCATTGCAGCAGATATGCAGATGGCCTACAGTGAAGATGAGCTTGATGCAAATATGGAAGTACTCAACAGTGCGGAAGTTGTACCTAAGATGCTTAATGATGAGAATATCAAGGCTAAAGATATTGTCTATAACGGGGACTTAAAGAAAAAAGATCTAAGTGTCTTTGCTGATGATACCTTAAGATAAGTAGCTAAATAAAGAAGGAGAATATAATGAGTGTTATTTTTACCTCTACCATTAAGATGAAAGATGAGAAAACATGGTTTATAGAGTTAAAAGATATGGTCGATAACCGCGTGGAACTCTGTTATGACATGGCCGAGTATGCTGAGAAAGTAGAAGACCTTGGATCGGACTATGGCGGTAATATCGATAGTGTTAATTGGTATAAGGATGATAATGTGCCCGTGCATGTGATGGACATCATCCGCCAAGAGATGGCCAAACAACAAGCCGATATCGAAGAGCAGTTAGGTGAACCACTTATTAAAGAGTAAGTGGCAGTGACACTTCTGTAAAGATTTTTAGAAAGGCTTTATAGAAGTGCCATGAAGTTACTTGGTACTTTATTGAAGTTTTAATGATTAAAATTTAATCATTTAGTGTGTATTATCTATTCAGTGTTAGGTTATACTACCGCTGATATTTAATTTAGGAGAAGAAATGAAAAATATAATAAAGATGTCTTTGGCAACAGCCGTTATGATGAGTGTAGGAACCCTAAGTGCCCAAGCAGAAGAAGAGGGAATTTCAATTTTCGATAATGTAAAAGTTAAGGGTGAGATTCGTCCACGTTATGAGATGGTTGATGAGAACAATGCTAAACCCAATGCAAATGCCTTAACCAACCGTTTAGTTCTAGGTGTGAATGCAGGTCTATTTGGAACAGATTGGCTTTCGACTTATGTTGAGATGACGGATGTACATGCGGCTAATGATAACTATAATAGTTTTTCTAATGGGGCTGCGAATTCAGTCGTGGCTGATCCAGAACAAACACGTGTTACACAGTCGTATTTAGATTTTAAATATAACAAGACGCTCTTACGATATGGTCGTCAGATGGTAAACCTTGATAATCAACGTTTTATTGGTGCGGTTGGTTGGAGACAAATGCCTCAAACCTTTAATGCTACGGCCCTAGTAGATAACTCTATTGAGAATTTAGATCTTATGGCAGCGTATGTAACACAAGTGAATACTATTTTTGCAGATGGTGGCTCAAAGGTTAATAGCGCAGCTACTGAAACAGTACTTTTACATGCTAAATATAAGGTGATGGATGCACTTACAGTAACGGGTTATGGTTATTTAATTGAAGACTTTGGTGATACATACGGTATCGCATTAACAGGTAAGCCTAAAGTGGGTGAGGGACTGACTTTAGACTATAGAGCGGAGTATGCAACCTTAGGAGATACTAGTTTTGATACAGGTACTAAGGTTAAAAATGATGCAGACTACTACAACTTACTTCTTGGTATGAATATGGGTGGTATTTTAGCAGCGGTTAATTATGAGGTACAAAGTGGAGATAACTCTGCTGATGGAACCAATAACACTTTTAGTACACCACTAGGGACAAATCATGGGCATAATGGTTGGGCAGATAAATTTTTAGGCACACCATCTGAAGGTCTTGTAGATGCAAATATTATGCTGGGATATAAAAACAAAGACTTTGGTGTTGCTAAGGCCGTTTATCATGATTTCTCATCAGATGTAGGAAGTTTAGATTATGGTACAGAGTTTGATCTTTTATACAAAAGAGCTATCCCTGGTGTTAAAGGGGTAACAGGTATGCTTAAATATGCTGACTTTAGCTCAGACAACAGTGGTGCATCTTTAGTTGGTGGTGATGTTGATACTCAAAAATTCTGGGTAATGTTAGATTATAAATTCTCTAATTAAGCATCTTCCCTTCTAGCGAAGGTATTCATTCTACTGATAAGGCCTTTTAGGCCCTATCTCCTCTTCAATCAAACTTCTTATCTATTTCTAATAATCCTCTAGTTTTATCAGCACAATACAGTTTATTAGCAGGTGGTGAATAATTTCTATGTGATTATAAAATAATTTATAAATGATTAAAAAATAACCATAAAATGGGCATAAAATATTTTAGCTGTATTATAATTGTACTCATAAATTAAAGGGAGATTAGATGATGAAAACTTCATTAATGAAACAAGTTTTAAAAGTTGGCCTTGGGCTATCTATTGTAGCAAGTGCAGCGATGGCTGAGCTTGAGAAAAAAGAGTTGACCATTGGTTTTATTGCCTTAACGGATTGTGCTCCGATTGTTATTGCTGAGGAAAAAGGTTTCTTTGACAAGTATGGTCTTGATGTACACGTTGTAAAAGAGGGTGGTGGTTGGCCTGGTATCCAGCAAAAGGTGATTAATGGTCAGTATGACTTCTCTCACGCACTAGCTGGTATGCCAATCGCAGCGACACTAGGTATTAATGGTAAGGCTAACTTACAAGCGCTTTTAAGTCTTGATTTTAATGGTAATGGAATTACCTTTGGAAATAACATCATCAAAAAGATGGAAAAGTACGGGATGGATAAGACAAAACGTCCTTTAGGTTCGGAGTCTCTTAAAAAATATATTGATGCTAAACGTGCCAGTGAAAAAACGTATAAGCCTTTAAACTTCGGTATGGTTCACCCGGTATCTACGCACAATTATGAGTTACGTTACTGGATGGCGACTTCAGGAATCGAGCCAGATCGTGATGCAACGATTAAACCTTTCCCACCACCGACTATGCCTTCAAATCTAATTGCTGGAAATATCGAAGGATATTGTGTTGGTGAGCCGTGGAATGAGCGTGTTGTACTTAAGAAAAAAGGATCAACGCTGGTAACGAATTATGATATTTGGAATAACAACCCAGAGAAGGTACTTCAAGCAAGAGCTGACTTTGTGAAGAAAAATCCTGAAACTACTAAGGCGGTTATGAAAGCGGTGATTGAAGCGCAAATGTGGCTTGATGCTTCTTGGGAAAACCGTAAGGAAGCAGCAAAGATTCTTTCAAAGCCAAATTATGTAAAAGCACCGGTATCGGTACTTGAGAAGTCTATGACAGGAACATTCCAGTACCTAAAAGGTCAAGATTCTGAGCCAAACCCACAGTTTAACGTGTTCGCTAACTATTATGCAGCGTATCCGTTCTATTCACATGGTATGTGGTTCATTACGCAGATGTACAGATGGGGTCAACTTGACAAGCCGGTTGATATGAAAGCAGTGATTGAAAAAACATATCGTCCTGATCTATTTGAAGTAGCGGCAAAAGAGGTGGGATATAAACTACCTGCAAGCCCATGGAAAAAAGATGGTGTTGATAAATACAACATGTTTATGGATGGCAAAGTATGGGATCCAAACAAGGCGGTTGAGTACATTTACAGCTTCAAAGTTAATGGCGCAGTTGTAAGTGAAAAAGATCTTAAAGCGGCGAATACTTGGGAAGGTAGCTTAAAAACTGCACAACCAGAGTACAACTGTTTTTATGGACCTGCAGGATGTGCTGACCCTAAATACCTTACTAAAAAATAAAAACAACTGTTATCAGCCTTGGCTGATGGCAGATAAAAGCGCACAAGGGTGCGCTTTTATCTGTTGGAGAACAGAAAACAAGGAGAATAGATGCGTTTTGAAAAACTAAAGAATATAGTATTGCCATTTTTGGTCTTATTAGTTCTGATACCTGCATGGTCAGGTTTAGCAACATTAGTTGAGGATTTCCCAACACCAACAGACACTTATGTGGCTGCTTTTGGTGGGATAAACAGTGAAGGTGATGAGGTAATTGGTTCATTAAGTGATCCATTTTATGTAGAAAATGAGGATGATAAGGGACTGTTTTGGCAGGTGCTAAACTCTCTTAAACGTGTGTTTGGTGGATTTGCTTTAGCGATTGCCATTGGTATTCCTGTGGGGCTATTAATCGGTATGTCAAAGAACTTTATGACAGCGTTTAACCCATACATTCAGATTTTAAAACCTGTTTCACCTTTAGCGTGGTTACCGCTTTTATTGATGGTCTTTCAAGATATCAATGCAACGGCGATATCAACGATTTTTATCACCTCTATCTGGCCGATTATTATTAATACGGCCTTAGGTGTGAAGAGTGTTAATGAGGATTACCTTAATGTAGCAAAGGTACTTCAGTTTACGCCTTTGGAAAAGATTATTCAGATTATCTTACCTGTAGCAGTGCCGTATATTTTTACGGGAATGAGACTGAGTTTAGGAATCGCCTGGTTGGTTATCGTTGCGGCTGAGATGCTTACCGGTGGTATCGGTATTGGATTTTGGATCTGGGATGAGTATAACAATCTTAACTACCCTAACATTGTCATTGGTATCTTCATTGTTGGTATCGTGGGATATATCCTTGATACCGTGATGGGAATGATTGCAGATTATTTTGACTATACGAAAAGAAGAGGGGTTTAAGATGAGCGGATTTTTAGAATTCAAAGACGTTAAAAAAGCCTTTCCAATTGGTAAAGGCAAAGAGTATGTTGCGGTTAAAGATGTTAACTTAGAGATAAAAGAGAATGAAATAATTTCAATTATTGGACACTCAGGATGTGGTAAATCAACACTGTTAAATATGATAGCAGGGCTTGATCTTGCAACAGGTGGGGATATCTCACTTGAAGGTGAGGTGCTTACAGGGCCTGGGCCTGATAGAGCGGTTGTTTTTCAAAACCATTCTCTTTTACCATGGTTGTCTGTGTATGATAATATCGAGATGGCAGTTAAAAAGGTAATGCCAGAGTTGAGCTCAAAAGAGTTAAGAGAGCGCGTAGAGAAGTTTGTCTCAATGGTAAACTTGGACGCAGCTAAAGATAAGTACCCTAGTGAAATAAGTGGGGGGATGAAGCAGCGTGTTGGTATCGCTAGAGCCTTGTCTATTAAGCCAAAAGTACTGCTAATGGATGAGCCTTTTGGAGCGCTAGATTCACTTACACGTGCTAACTTACAAGAGCATCTGATGCGTATTCAACAGAGTGTGAAAAACACGGTCATCATTATTACGCATGATATTGACGAGGCGGTGCTGTTAAGTGACAGGGTTATCATGATGACCAATGGTCCTGAAGCGACGATTGGTGAGGTTCTTGAAGTGAACTTAGAGCGTCCACGTGATCGGGTTTCACTTCAGCACGATCCTGAATATATCCGTTGTAGAGAAGCCATTTTAAGTTTCTTATATGAAAAATTTGCAAAAGAGGATGAGTAAACAGCGCTTGGGCACTGCTTCAAAGTGAAAAGTAGGTAAGTCCCTAATGCACTGTTCTCCTGTCATTTGTTAATGACACTATTCTCAAAGCAGGTACGTACCTCCACAATGGGTACGTACATTTTGAAAGCAGCATAAGGGTGTTGCTTTCAAAATGTTAAGGAGAGACAATGCAACATTTAGTACAAACCTATAATGACAATATAGAACTTATTGAAAATTTCATCATTTCTACACTCAGACGACTTCATATTGATACACCTTCGCAAGAGAGTTTTAAGCAATTACGTGAAACCTTTGGAAGTTTAGAGTTGGTTTATGAGTGTGATAAAGATCTCATACAGACTTCACCGAACTTTGGTTTGGGAAAAGTAGAGCCTGAACACATTGGTAAGAGACGAGACTACTTATTAAGAGAAGGGGATATACAGAGCGAATACTATCTGAGTGAACCTTATATCTCCAGTACAACAGGTAGTTTATGTTTAACCTTGGTTAAGCGTACCGAAAACGGTTACATCTTTTTTGACTTTCGATTAAGGATTTTGTTAGAGCGTTTTCATCTGATTGAATCAAAGACATTTTTTCGTCAGATGGCACGATTTTCCTATGCCTTGATTGGTGGGGGCCTGTTACTGCTAGGTCTATTTATCGCTATGTATGGGCTTAGCTCTTTTATAATGTACCTTTTTTCACAAGAGAGCATGAGTTTAGATGTGGTCTTTAAGCCAGTGATTGCCTTAACCTTAGGGCTTGCGGTGTTTGATCTTGGTAAGACCATATTTGAACAAGAGGTTTTGCCAAAGACACAAAATATTTCAGATTTTTTTAATCCAAAGAGTCTGATTACCTTTATGTCTTCTATTATGATTGCCTTATTGATTGAGGCTTTGTTGATAGTGTTTAAAATTTCGATTAGTGATTATACAAAGTTACCATATGTAGCGGCACTTATTTTATCTATCTCGGTCTTACTCTTTGTTTTTAGTAAGTTCTTGCCGATACAAAAAAGGAAAAAGAAAAATGATTAGATTGGTTTTAGTTGTCTCAATCTTACTCTCACATCTTCATGCACTTTCATGGTTTAACAATGAGAAAAAAGAGTATTTACAGCTGATATATGGGATTAAAGACACCATTATTACAACACAAAAGACACGGGGTTTAACCAACAATTACATGAATGGAAATGTTGTAGCACAGCTTTTAGTGTATGGTCAAAGAAAGCAGATGACAAAGAACTTTATGCAGCTTAACAAAGCTTTTGGGTCTTTAGAACTTGATTCTTATTACTACCAAAACTCAGTTGAACTTATGGCTCGTAGCAAACAGCTTAACAAGAGGGCTTTTAAATCTGATTCTGCTGAGATATTTACACACTATTCAAGCGTTATCGAATCATGGATGGATTTAAATGATAAAATCATCACAGAAGCTTTTTCACAATCCGATGCAAAGGCTTATGAGCGTTTAAAGTTTATGAACAATGTTCTACTTCCTTTAACAGAAAATATAGGAAAAATGCGAGGGCTTGGTTCGGGTATCGTTGCACGAACCTATTGCAAGGAAGATGAGATGAAAAAGATGGAGGGATTTGTAAGCGAAATAAAACGCTATACCTCTCTTCTAGAGTACCATCTAAAGCAGACAAATTACAGTGCATTGAGATCGCAAGAGCGAATTAAAATTGAGCAAAATATTCAAGACTACGCGGAACTCACTAAAATGCAAGTGATAGGACAATCGGATATTAATTTAAATACGAATGCCTATTTTGATCAAGGAACAAGGGCGATTAAAGATGTGATTATGATTTACAATGTTATTGCATCAACTCTATAAAACTTATTGACTCACTAGATAGAGGATAATAACAAAGAGTGCAAAAGAGATTGCTTTCCAAATCAATACAGGTTCTCTCTCGATAAGAGGAGCCCGTGTTTTATTAATAAACTCTTGGTTAGGATGGCGCAGATCGTAGATAAACTCTGAAAGCTCACTGTAACGGTAAAAAGGCTCAATTCTAAGCGCCTTTTTTAAGCTCTCTTCGACCCAGGTAGGTACTGCTAGTTCATCAAAGTTTAGATGTTTATATTGTAGCTTCTTTTGTGCTTTGAGTGTACTTGTTTTTGCCAAGAAAGTACCATAGGGTAAGTCGCCTGAGATCATTTGATAAATGATGACCGCTAAAGAGAAGAGATCGGATTGAGGGGTGGATACTTCAAATAGAAATGTCTCTGGAGCAGAATACGAAGCGGTTCCTAAACGGGTGTTGTCATCAAGCAGGGTATTGATATCAGCAATACCACTAACGCGTGTTGAGCCAAAGTCGATAATTTTGATTATGCCACTTTCATCAATCATGATATTAGCAGGCCTAAGGTCTTGATGAACCATCTCATGACGATGCATAGCCATCAGTCCTTTAGCAATCTGTTCAGCAATATTACGTACAACTTCTAAAGAAGGCTTGGGATTGTCTATCATCCACTGTTTAAGTGTCTGTCCTTGGATATACTCAGTAACATTATAGAGGTAGTTACGTTGGCGTGTAGGCATATAGGACTTGAGAAGATGGGCACTGTTCAGACGAGTACAGATCCACTCTTCCATTAAAAACCGTTCCAGATAAGTTTTGTCCTCAGCTAAGTCAATGGAAGGAATTTTGAGAACAAGTAGCTCTTGAGTATCCTTGTCTTTGGCAAGATAAACATGGCTACGGCTATTGGAGGAGAGCTCACGTAAAATTGTAAAGCCATCAAAAACCTCTCTCGTCTGTAAAATTGGAGGTAAGGGTTTGTTAGAGAGTTCTTGATGAAGTAGGTTGATGTCTTTATTGGCCAGTTGATCAATGCGTACTAGTTGGACAGTAAGATTATCTTTACTACCTTGTTTATAAGCTTCACTAACAAGGTACTCAGCAACCTTATCAAGATTATATGTATGTTCATCTAACATTTTGAGCAAGAAATCTATATGCATATACTCATGAACACCATCACTGCTAAAAAGAAAGATATCTCCTTTTTGTATCTCAAAATTGCTCACATCAACCTCTGCTTGCATCTTCATTCCCATAGCACGGGAGAGGTAACTGACCTCTTGACTCTCAATGACAACATGGTCTTGGGTAAGTTGTTCTAAAAGATTGTTGCGAAGTCTGTAGATACGGGTATCACCTATATGAAAGGTATAGGCTTTGTTTGAGCGAATAACCATGGCACTGAAGGTGCAGACGTAGCCTTTGTTCTTGTCATAATAGTGTTGATTGTTTTGTGAAAAGAGCCAGGCATTAATGGAAGCAATAACACGCTGGGCAGATTTAGAAACAGACCAGAGATCAGGCGTACAGTAATAGTCGCTTAAAAAAGAGCTAACACAGGTTTTACTTGCGATTTGTGAAACCTTAGAGCTACTGATGCCATCTGCTATAGCAATGGCTACGCCTTTTAGAGAGCGTTGAGGCTCTTTTGGCAGACGGATGTCATGAAAGTCTTGATTGATCTCTTTTCTTCCCTTATTGGAGTATTGCCCCAATGAGAGTTGTAGTGTATTTTGCATAGTTGTCCATTTTCACTTTACCAAGCTTTATAAGGTAAAAATTTACCATTCATTGTAATGACTACTCTGTCTCCTTTTGGGTCTTCTTCTTTGTCAATGTTAAGTGTAAAATCAATGGCACTCATAATTCCATCTCCAAATTTCTCCTGAGCAATCTGTTTCATCGTCTCGCCATAAACACCTGTGATCTCATAAAAACGGTAAATAAAAGGATCTTGTGGAATACTAAAGTCCCATGTTTTCGTTGGATACTCTTGAAGTGTTTTGAAAACATCATCTGATAAGGAGAGTATATCACAAAGCTTTTGTGCGTATTCAGGTTTTAAACTGTTCGTACCTAGACAGGCCGAAGTTAAAAACACAGGGGCAAGACCAACTTTATTAGCCAGTTCTTCCCAACTCAGTTCAGCACTTTTCCGTGCAAAGATGATTGCTTCTGTCATTTCAATTTTTGTCATTAATTTGTCCTTATTTAATCATTTAAACACTTTGCTAAGTGCTCAAATAAGTAAAGGCGGATGTAAGTCTGCATCTGAATTTCAGATGCAGATAAAAGAAGCTTATGAAAGGCTTCTTTTTGGGCTCTCTTTAACGTGTGTAAAGTAAAGCGTTAGACCCGTAAAGAGTAGACCACCTGCTAGGTTACCCAGTGCAACAGGAACTTCATTCCATAATAAATAATCAGGAATTGTAAAATCACCACCCATGATTAAAGAGAATGGAAATAAAAACATATTTACAATTGAGTGCTCAAACCCCATAAAGAAGAACAGCATAATTGGCATCCACATTGCAATCGCCTTACCACTAACCGTAGTCGAGATCATAGCACCAACAACACCCATAGCAACCATCCAGTTACATAACATACCACGGAAAAATACGGTAATCCATCCTGTAAAACCATGTGCTTGATATCCTAAGGTACGCGCTTCACCAATACCAGCTACCTTAGTCGCGATCTTTCCACCAAAACCAGCGATGTTTGTATCGAAGGTACCATAAGTAAAGATAAAGGCCATCATAAAAGCCACCGTCAGTGCCCCACCTAAGTTCCCTAAGGCAACCAGTCCCCAGTTTCTAAGAATTTGCCCCATTGTCACCCCTGGACGTTTGTCAAGCCACGCGAGTGGAACTAACATAAACACCCCTGTTAGAAGGTCAAACTTCATAAGGTATAACATAATAAAGCCGACAGGGAAAAGCGCTGAGGCTAAGATAAATGAGCCTGATTTCATCGCGACAGTAATTGCAAAGACGGCTGCCAATGCTAAAATTGCTCCTGCCATATAACCACGGATCAAGGTATCCTTCGTTGACATATAGACTTTTGATTCACCAGAATCAACTAATTTCGTAACAAACTCGGTTGGGACTAAATACGACATAATCCACTTCCTTTAATAATTTTCATTTTTACTCCTTTAATGCGCACACCTTAGATGTGATAGTGTTATGATAACAGTAAGTGAGTATAATATGTTCAATTTATTGATTAAAAAATAATCATAATGAAAAATCATTTGAAAGCAAAATGATTAAACAGAGTTGAGAGAAATGCTTTTGTTCATCTACTAATAAAAATCAAATCAATTTATAGATACAATAAGAGGAAATTACTCTTTTATTAATTTTTTGCACAAAATATTTATAAAAAAGTACAAAAGTAGAGAGACACTTAAGCGTGTGTGATTAGGAAAGTATATGTTAGTTGATAGTTATGGAAGAACGGTTGATTATTTACGTGTTTCAGTGACAGAGAGATGTAATTTTAGATGCCAATACTGTATGCCAGAGAAACCTTTTTCATGGGTGCCTAAAGAGCAGTTGCTAAAATTTGAAGAGCTGTTTTTGTTTATGAAGGTTGCTATTGATGAGGGGATACGAAAAATTCGTATCACAGGGGGAGAGCCGCTTTTACGTGAAGATCTTGATAAGTTTATTAAGATGATTTATGACTACTGTCCTGAGATCGATCTTGCGATGACAACCAATGCCTACTTGCTTAAAGGTGCAGCGCAAAAGCTTAAAGATGCTGGGTTAAAACGTATCAATATCTCGGTTGATAGCCTTATCCCGGATGTGGCAGAAAAAATCGCTAAAAAAGATGTCTTAGCTAAGGTGCTTGAGGGCCTGAATGAAGCTCTGTCTGTGGGGCTTAAGGTTAAGGTGAACATGGTGCCAATGATCGGCATGAATGAGAATGAGATCTTGGATGTGATGGAGTACTGTAAAGAGCGAGACATCACGGTTCGTTATATCGAGTATATGGAAAATGTACACGCGGAAGTCGATATCAAAGGAATGAAGTCAGATGCACTTTTAGCCTTGATAGGGGCAAAGTATAGCTTTAAAGATGAGGGCTTTGATGCCACCTCTCCTTCACACTACTACCGATGTGAAGATGGCTACCGTTTTGGAATTATAGAACCGTATAAAGATGACTTTTGTGCGAAGTGTAACCGTATTCGACTAACTGCCGAAGGTAACCTTATCCCATGTCTGTATTTTGATGAGGCGATGAGTATCCATGACGCAGTTAAACGTGGTGATATTAAAGAAGCCGCACTGGTACTTAAAGAAGTTATTAGAACGAAGCCTGAGAAAAATCGTTGGTCCGAAGCTGATGGTGAAGCCTCAACGCGTGCTTTTTATGAGACGGGTGGATGATTTACTTAGTTGAGCATTTTTACTCCATTCAAGGTGAAGGAAAGTATTTAGGTACGCCTTCACTCTTCTTTCGCTTTGGCGGATGTAATATGAAATGTGAAGGTTTTGGATGTTCTGAAACGTCTGTCTCAGGTGTTGAAGTGCTAGGGTGTGATACGGTTTATGCGGTTGATAAAAAACACTTTGGCCAGACATGGTTGAGCATTGAAGCCTTAGATGAGCTTATCTCGATTTATAATACTTACACCCTTCCTATTAAAGCGGATATTGTTTTAACGGGAGGTGAACCTCTAATTTATGCAAATGATGAATTGTTTGTCGCTTTTATAGAGTTCCTACAAGGGAAAGGACACCGAGTTACCTTTGAGACAAACGGTGCATTGGATGTGGATTTTGAAAAGTTCAGAGTTTACCAAAAATGTATCTTTGCCCTTTCTGTAAAACTTACTAACAGCGGTGAACCCGAATCAAAACGTATCAATACTAAGGCTATTCAAAACATAGCGACCTATTCTCAAGATGCTTTTTTTAAATTTACAGTCGATAAAGAGTCTTTAGAGCAAGGTACAGATGAAGAGATAAGTAATATTATCAAATATGCCCCTTCAATCGCAGTTTATTGTATGCCTAAGGGTGGCTCAAAAAATGAGGTTGAATATCATTGTGAAAGCGTTATTGATTATTGTAAACTTAAGGGGTATGTTTATAGCGATAGATTACATATCAGAATTTGGGATGAGAATAAGGGTGTGTAAGTACTTTGCACTTAGGTAAATAGTCAATAGTGAATGGTTCGCTTCGCTAATGGAAAGAGAACACAGCAACTAAGTTGCAAAGGTAAAAAATGTTAATTCGCAAACTTTTTAAATTTGAAAACAAGCCGTGGCGGTTTTTGCAGAGCAAAAATGTTTCAGGCGAAGCCACATTAACTGCCAATAAGGGACTAATACCATGTTAATTCGTAAGCTTTTTAAATTTGAGAACGCTCATATAGTCCGTGGCTGTTCAACTCAGCGTTGTCGTGCTTCTATTCATGGGCACTCCTACGAGATTGAAGTGCTTTTTGAGTCGAACTTTTTAGATCATGGTCAGATGGTTTTTGACTTTGGTTTGATGAAGCGTTCAATTAAAGATCTGATCGACTCTTTTGATCATGCTATTGCACTTTGGGATGGGGATGATAAAGTATATCTAGAAGATATGAAAAAGCACTCAGACAGATGGGTGCAACTGCCGGTTTCTCCTTCAGCCGAGCAGTTTTCACGAGTGATTTTTGTCATGGTAGATAAAATGCTTTCATGCATTAAGATGATTAACGGTGAAAAAGAGGTGAAGCTTCATTCCATCATCGTACACGAAACCAAAACAGGCTACGCTCAAGGCTTTAGAGCAGATGCCTATAATGAAAATATGGGTCTCATTGACCCTACGAAAATTCTCTTTTCAGAAGCTGTAAAAGCCGACTGGCATGATAATGCGCTTTGGGAAAAAGTACTCAATGGCGAGGTCTTTATTAATCCCGATACAGTTTGAGGCAGTGCCTCAGAGACATGGGGAAGGGGCCGCTTTGCTAAGGGACAAGCGTTAAGAGCCGGTTAAGCATTAAAATACGAGGCTCCTTTCACCTTTCACCTTTCACCTTTCACCTTTCACCTTTCACTCTCTTAATTGCCATAAGTTTTTTATGTGATATTGCGTAACAATACAACTGTTTTTATTTAAAGTCATTTAAAATTACCTAAATATAATATTTCTAGTGATAATATTAATTAAAAATAACAAAGGCTATTATGTGAGACCTCTTCATCTTTTTCTTGGACTTATACTTTTAAGTGCCTCTTTACTGGCTAAAGTCAACTATACTCAAGTAAGACCACTGCAGGATTTTGTTCAAAGTTCTGTTGGACAGGTACGAAGTACTTCTACGATCCAAGTGCCAATTATCACATGGGGTGGTGACATTGCGACGATTTATGCTAATGGAAATGCAAGTTACACAAAAAAAGGCTCACTATTTGATCAGGCTGGTTTGAATCTTAAGTTAGTACGTGAAGATAGTTTTCCTAAGCAACTTGAAGCGTATATGAGTGGAAAATCACCTTTTATCCGTTGTACAATGGGAATGTGTGCGCAAGCTTCTGACTTACTGAACAAAGACCCCCGAACTAAGCCTGTTGTGATATACCAACTAACGTGGTCAGCGGGTGGAGATGCTTTGGTTGTGAAGTCAAATATTAAAAAGACAAAAGATTTAAAGGGCAAAACAATTGCGCTACAAGCCTATGGTCCTCATGTTGATTATCTTAGCAAGGTCTTACAAGGTGCAGGACTAAGTTTAAAAGATGTGAAGATTAAGTGGTTAAAAGATCTTACAGGATCCAATAGCTCGCCTATGGCTGCCTTTTATGAAAAAGGTATTGATGCGGCCTTTGTTATTATTCCTGATGCGCTTGCATTGACCTCAAATGGAACGGTGGGAACAGGTTCGGAAGACTCTGTTAATGGGGCGCGTATCTTAATGTCAACCAAAACAGCCAATCGTATTATTTCAGATGTGTATGCCGTTCGTTCAGACTATTATAAAAATAATAAGTCTAAGGTAGAGGCATTCGTAAGAGCACTCTTTAAGGCGAATGAGCAAACGGCACAGATTATGAGTGCTAACTCTTCTGAAAAGAGAACACTTCTCAAAGCTGCTGGAAAGATTCTTTTGGATGCAGAACAAGCGACAGCAGATACTCAGGGGCTTTATTTAGATGCTGAGTTTGCAGGATATGCAGGTAATGTTAAGTTTTTTACAAATAAGAACTATCCAAGAAATCTTACAAAACTGAACAAAGAGATTCAAGGTTCATTGAAAAAAATAGGTCTTTTATCACGTACTTCATCTATGTCGTATGCAAAATGGGATTACTCTAAGTTAAAAAAGGGACTGAGTAAAACATCAACAGCACAAAAGAAGCATTTTGATACGAATAAGGTCGCTTCAGTTGTCTCACGAAAACAGCAACAAGGTACTTTAGAAGAGGGTGAAATCTTCTCTTTCGAGGTCTTTTTTCAACCCAATCAAAACAGTTTTGCAGCAGATCTTTATGAAGACGCTTTTAAACGTATCATTGATTTGTCGAGTACTTATGGGGGTGCACTGATTACGATTGAAGGACACAGTGACCCAATGGGATATTTACGAAGTAAGAAAAAAGGTTCTGCTCAGATTGTCTTAAATCGTATCAAACAGTCTACAAAAAATTTAAGCCTCTCACGTGCAATTGCAGTACGTGACGCGGTCATGGACTTTGCTTCTCAAAAGGGAATTAGCTTAGATGCCTCCCAATTTGCTGTTATTGGACAGGGGATTACAAACCCTAAAACAGGGATGTGCGGGTCGGTTCCATGTGCGCCTAAAACAGAAAATGAGTGGCGAAGTAACATGCGTGTGAAGTTTAGAATTATTCAAGTAGAAGCAGAAGCCTCTGTCTTCTCACCTCTTTAGGAATTGCTATGAAAAAAGGAACACAGCTATTTTTAGTGGTACTTGCGATTATGGGGTATATTGGGTACCAATCCAATAGTACGAAAAAGAGAAGTAGTGCGCCTTTACAGGTGCACTCAGAACCAGAAGTGAAAAACACACAGGCATTTGAATTAAAATGGCCGGGGGAAGTAGAAGAGAGTGTTGTTAACGACGCTTATTTTACAAAAAATTATTATCTTGTGTTTGATGGATCAGGAAGTATGGATGATGTGGGTTGTTCTAATGGTCAAAAGAAGATTACTGTTGCTAAAGAGGCGATGAAGGCCTTTATTGATCAGATTAATCCTGATGATAATGTTGGACTCTTTGCTTTTGGTTTTAATGGAGCTACTGAGCGGGTGCCTTTAGGTTCTAACAATAAAGAACTGCTTAAAAATGAAGTGAATAAGGTTCGAATGGGTGGACGTACACCTTTGGGTAGATCTTTGAATTTAGCCTATGATAAATTAACGGAGGTCGCTAAAGCACAGTTAGGGTATGGAGAGTACCATATCGTTGTCTTAACGGATGGCATTGCGAGTGATACGAGTATCCTAAATAAGGCGGTTCAAAAGGTTATAACTAAATCGCCTATTGTCATTCATACTGTTGGCTTTTGTATAGGAAATGATCACACCCTTAATCAAGTTGGAAAGACTTATTACAAGGCAGCTAATGATCCTCAATCTGTTGCAAGTGGCTTAGATGAGGTCTTAGCAGAATCTAAATCTTTTACGGTGAGTAACTTTGAATAAACACGTCAAAATCTCTTTAACTGTTTTAGTGCTCGGAGTCATAGCACTTATTGCAGCAAAGTTTTTGATGCCAAAATTTTATAATGATTTACAAATCAGCAGTTCGGATGCAGTATCGACAAAGGGAACGCTCACCATTGCAGTGGACAACTGGGTCGGTTATATTCCTTTATGCTCTTCACACATGAAAAAGACCATGCGAAGACGGGGGTATCTTTTAGAGTGTGTGAACGATAATGCAGACTATTCACAACGCTTCTCTTATCTTAAAAAGGCAAAATATGATTTTGCTGTAGCAACAATAGACTCCTATCTACTTAATGCCTCAAGGGTAAATTTTCCAGGAACAATTGTCTCTGTTCTAGATGAGTCAAAGGGTGGCGATGCCATTGTCTCTTGGGAAAATAGTATCGCTTCTATTGAAGCCATTAAGAAAAATGAGAACATTAAAGTTGCGTATACACCCGATTCCCCAAGTTCATATCTTTTAAAGGCGGTAGGTTCACATTTTGATGTGCCTCTGTTTAAGCAGCACTCTGGTTTTTGGCAAAAAGAGACCGATGGCTCCACTCAAGCACTTAAGATGTTCTTGAATAAAGAGGTGGATATGGCCGTTTTATGGGAACCTGATGTCTCTAAAGCCTTAGCCAAAAAAGGTGTGAAGAAGTTATTAGGAACAGAAGATACACGTAAGCTTATTGTGGATATTTTAATTGTTAACCGTGACTTTTCACGTAAAAAGCCTCAAGCGGTTGAGGCACTTTTAGAAAACTATTTTAAGACATTGAAATATTATCGACAAAATGAAGATGAATTAATCAAAGAGATTAAAAAGAGTGCTGATGTGAATGCAAAACAGGCAAAACAACTTCTTCATTCTGTCTCATGGACAAGTCTAGCTGAAAATGGGCTCTCGTGGTTTGGATTGTCTTATCAAAACCAAAGTGTCAATGAGGGTTTAGTCGAAACCATTGATGCCACTATTGATATTTTGACAGACAGTGGTGACTTAGTTGAAAACCCTCTGCCTGAGCATAACCCCTATCGCGTCATTAATTCTAATTTTGTATCAGAGCTTTTTGAAAAGGCGATGAGTATCGGTTTTGGCAATAAAAATGTGCAAGTCAGTGATGATTCACTCAGCCGAAAATTCCCTGCTTTAAGTGAGTACAACTGGAAGGCCTTAAAAGAGATAGGGACCTTGCAGGTACGTCCTATTAGTTTTCAAAGTGGAACTTCACTCTTGAGTGAAGAGGGAAAAGAGGAGCTGGATAAGGCCTTGAAGCAGCTAGAACATTATCCAAACTTTCGTATTGTGATAAAGGGGCATACAGGGACACGTGGGGATGAGGCTAAAAATAGAGTCTTATCCCAAGAACGTGCAAAGGCAGTTGCACGTTATATGGAAGAGATATATGGGGTAGACAGTAACCGTCTGCGCGTTATAGGGTATGGCGGTTCAAAACCATTAATGAAAAAAGCAGGTGAATCTTTTCGATCGTATAATTACCGACTTCCTCGTGTGGAGCTCTCTTTGGTGGCTGAGTTATTGTAATGCATAAAAATTTTTCAAAATCATCTATTCATTCAGCGGTCTTAAAAAAGAGTTTTACCTTGCCTTCTTTACTCTACCCCGCAACAATGTCGGTATTGGCAACGGCGGGTTTTTTTACCTTGGGTGGCTCTAGTATTGCTTTAGGACTTGCTGCCGTTGGTGGATTAGTAGCGGGTGGTTCTTGGGTGAAAAACTATCTTCTTGATTATGATAATTTAGCTGCTGAGTATGTACGTAAAATGCATGAGAGGATGCAAGATTCACGAGAAGAACTTGTAATACAGCTTCGCGAAGAGCTCTCTAAACTTGAGCATGAAAGAGGTTTAGCTCAACTGGATATGCTCAATGAGAAGTACCTTCGTTTACAAGAACTTTTAGCTTCTAAACTTGATACGAGTGAGTTGGCTTATCAGCGTTACTTAGCTATGGCAGAACAGGTTTTTTTATCGGCCTTAGATAATCTTTTAGAGCTGGTTTCACGCTATAAAAGTATTCAGACCATTCGTGTAGAGTATATCGATAAACGAAAAGAGGAGTTAGAAATAGATGGTATTGTAGTCTCTGAAAGGGCTGAATATAAAAGCTTGCAAACGCGAGAAGCCATTTATGATAAACAAAAAGTGCTTATTGAAGGGCTTTTAGCAAAAAATGAGGAGGCGATGACAGAGATTGATAAAACGACAGTAGCCATATCTGGGATGATAACCAAGCGTGGAAATGCACAACTTGATTTAGAAACCGCCATGCAAGAGTTGAGCACACTTGCTGATAGGGCTGATGAATACTCAATGCGAAAATTGTAAAAGGAAAAAATTAATGAGTGAAACATTAACAAAGATAGAAGTTAACGCTTTGAAAAAAGAGCTACTGACACCTGAGTTAGAGGCAAAGGCCGACTCAGAGTTAGTTACACAAGCCGATGAGATTGTCAATCGTCTCATCAAAATAGAGCCAACTGATCATAATGGGCAGCGTGATGCGGTTTTAGCGATTGAAAATATGAGTTCAAAGATCCAACTCGAAGCAGCGCGTAAGAGTGGTATGCTAAAAGAGCCTATTCATAAACTTTCACGTAGAACAGAAGACGGTGGCCCAGTGGCTAATGCGCTGATTGATCTTAAGATGACGGTTGAAGAGATTGATCCTGGAAAGTTTGATTTTTCTGAGGGTTGGTTTATCAAGTGGATTGGTTTTTTACCTTTTGTAGGAACACCAATCAAGCGCTATTTTAGTCGGTATCAGAGTGCCTCTGCAACCATAGAAGCGATTGTAAAATCACTTGAAGATGGGCGTGAGATGTTAAAAAGAGATAATATCACCTTAGCCGCTGATCAAGCTGCGATGCGTGATCTTACTTTTAAACTACAGCGCTCTATTGAATTGGGCCGTCTGATTGATGAGAAACTTAGTAGTTATCTAGAGACTGAACTGCCTACGGATGACCCTCGGTATAAGTTTATGAGTGAAGAGTTACTTTTTCCACTGCGTCAACGCATCACCGATATTCAACAGCAACTAGCGGTCAATCAACAAGGTATCCTTACGCTTGAAATTATCATGCGTAATAATAAAGAGCTTACACGTGGAGTGAACAGAGCACTTAATGTAACGATTAATGCGCTTCAAGTTGCGGTGACACTTGCTCTTGCCTTAGCTAATCAAAAAATTGTACTTGAGAAGATTCAAGCGGTCAATAAAACCACAGATGAACTTATCGCTAATACCTCTAAGGCATTGCGAGAGCAGGGAAGTGAGATCCATAAAATGGCCTCATCAACCTCTTTGGATATTGATACCTTGAAGCAATCATTTGTTGATATTCATGCCGCACTCGAAGATATCTCAAGTTTTCGTCAAAATGCTCTACCACAAATGGCAGAGACAATCTTGGATTTAGATGAGTTAACCGGTAAGAGTGAGGAAGCCATTGCGAAGATGGAAGAATCCAAAGTTCAAACATTAAACTTCTCTATAGAAGCACTATAAAACAGATAAAAGGATAAAAATGAAACGTATTATTTCAGTAGTATTGATGCTTTTAGTATCGACTTCTCTCTTTGCAAAAGAGAGTTACAGAGTTGCTTGGTCACACTATACAGGGTGGGAGCCTTGGGGTTATATGCAAGATTCAGGTGTATTGAAGAAGTGGGCCGATAAGTATGGTATCGAGATTAAGTTGACACTCGTTAATGACTATATTGAATCCATTAACCTTTATACCTCAGGTACCTTTGATGCAGTGACAGTGACTAACATGGACGCATTGACTATTCCTGCTGTAGGTGGGGTGGATTCAACCGCTTTAATCATTGGTGACTTCTCTAATGGTAATGATGGTCTTTTAGCTAAAAATGCGGAGTCTGTAAAAGCCTTAAAAGGTAGAGAGATTAAGCTCGTTATGTTGTCTGTTTCACACTACATGTTAGCACGTGCACTGGATATGAATGGGCTTAAAGAACGTGATGTTAAGCTTGTTAATACTTCAGATGCGGATATCGCTTCAATCTTTATGACAGATGATAATGGGGCAATTGTGACATGGAATCCACCACTTTCTCAAGCAAAGGCGGCTAAGGGTGCGAAGGTCTTGTTTGATTCTTCTAAAATCCCAGGTGAGATTATTGATATGATGTTAGTGAAGACAGATGCGGATGAGAAGTTAAAAAAAGCGCTGTGTGGTGCTTGGTATGAGACATTAAAAGAGATGAAGTCTAAGAAAATGATCACTTATATGGCGAAGGCATCAGCCGCGAGTGTACCTGAGTTTGAAGCGCAATTAAAAACGACTAAGATGTTTTATAAGCCTAATGCAGCCGTTGCTTTTACACAGAGTGATGATCTGAAGAAAACGATGCGAATGGTACGTGACTTCTCTTTTGAGAAAGGTCTGTTTGGAGAGGGGGCAAGTGATGCTAATTTTATCGGGGTCTCTTATCCTGATGGCTCTGTTTTAGGGAGTAAGAAAAACGTAAAACTTCGTTTTGATGATACTTATATGAAGATGGCTGCTGAAGGTAAACTTTAAGCAATGAAACGGCCATCTTTTTGGGGTTTACATGCAGAGGTTCCTAAGGCTTTAAAATGGGGCTTAGGGGTTCTGCCCTTTATTGCTATCGTAGTTTTTTATCTTATCGCATCAGATATTCGCCATAAGGAAAATGAGTACGATAAACTACTTCCAACGCCTACACAGATACTTTCAGCAGTGGATCGTGTTGCCTTTAGTGAGGATAAACGTACAGGTGAGTACCTGCTTTGGCAAGATAGTGCGGCGAGTTTGAAACGTCTATTTATTGGTGTACTTGCTGCAGCTGTGTTGGCTCTTCTTTTAGGCCTGAATATGGCGATGTTTGAGGGATTAAACAGCTTCTTTTACTCTTTTATCACCTTTATCTCCATGATTCCTCCTTTGGCAATCTTGCCAATCCTCTTTATCAGTTTTGGTGTGGATGAGTTTGCAAAGATATTTTTGATCTTTATTGGAATTTTTCCTATTGTGACACGTGATATCTATATCTCTGTGAAGAAGATTCCTAAAGAACAAAGTATTAAGGCCTTAACCTTAGGGGCAAGTCAACTGGGTGTTGTCTATCGGATTATATTGCCTCAAATTATGCCACGACTATTGGATGCAATTCGACTCTCTTTGGGTTCGGCATGGCTTTTTTTAATTGCCTCAGAAGCGATAGCTGCCTCAGAAGGTTTAGGCTATAGGATTTTCTTAGTAAGAAGGTATTTGGCAATGGATGTGATCTTAACTTATGTAGTTTGGATTACCTTAATCGGATTTGTATTCGACCTAGTGCTTCGCATGATTGTGAAGCATTTTTATCCTTGGTATGTGAAGTAGTATGAAGAATTTTTTACACATAGAAGACCTGTATAAACAGTATGGTAATAAAGTGATTTTAGATAATGTTGACTTGAGTGTTAAAAAGGGTGAGATATGTACCCTTGTTGGACCTAGTGGTTGCGGAAAGTCTACTCTTTTACGACTCATTTTAGGTCAAGAGGTACAAACACGAGGGGAGATCTCTATTGATGGTAAAGAGGTGGGGTTTGCCTCGCCTGATCGAGGCATTGTTTATCAGCGGTATTCTCTTTTCCCCCATTTAAGTGTTTTAGAAAATGTGATGTTAGGTCATACCCTTGAAGAGGGCTTTTTTCAAAGACGCAAGAACCGCAAGGTAAATGAAAAAGAGGCGATGTTTTATCTGGATAAGGTGAGACTAGGCGAACATGCTCATAAGTACCCGCATGAGCTTTCAGGGGGGATGCAACAGCGTGTTGCGATTGCACAGGCCTTGTTAAAAAAGCCGAAGATTTTGCTGATGGATGAGCCCTTTGGTGCCTTGGACCCTGACACTAGAGAGGATATGCAACTCTTTCTTCTGGAGTTATGGGAAGAGAACCCTATGACCATTTTTTTCGTGACGCATGACTTAGAAGAGGCACTTTTTGTCGGAAGCCGTTTACTGGTTCTTTCGCAATATTATGTGGATGATAGAGGCAAAAATGCTGAGCATAAAGGAGCAAAGATTGTGGGAGATTATCTTCTTGATAGCAAGGTGAAATCAACACGATTTAAAAAATCCAAAGAGTTTACAGAACTTATAGATAAGGTACGTTCATTAGGATTTAACCCAGAGAATGAACAACATGCTCGTGACTTTGATCTTAAGCATCCTGACTCATATCAAACCCTGGAGCCTTATGAAGATGCGCGACAATAAAGAGCGTTTACTCGAAGCAATTAAAGACGATGCAGTAGATAAAATTGAGGCGTTAATCAACTCGGGTGCTGATATTGAAACGCGCTATCGAGATGGTTCAACGCCTCTTATTGCGGCTATTATTTGTAAGCATATACGCAGTGTAAGGCGGCTTTTAGATTTAGGTGCGAATATCGAAGTCAAACGTGATGATGGTGCAACACCTTTGATTGCTGCTGTTTACCTTGGGTATATTGAGATTGTAGCCTTGCTTTTACAAGAGGGAGCTGATGCCTTAATGAGTGATAAACGAGGACATAATGCACTCTTTTATGCCACTTCAAGAGGTGAAAGCGAGATAGAGAAACTTCTAGGGAGTAAAGGAGAGTTTTATATTCAAAAGCCAAATGATAATATTGCTGGTTTAGACACTATGCTAAGTGAAAAGGCACTTTCAAAGTTTGATAATATCATTGGGCTTGAGTCGGTGAAAAAAAATATACAAAATATTGTTAATAATATTAAAATAGAATACCTTAGAAACCCGGATAAAAAGGTCCAAGCAGGGCACTACATATTTCAAGGTAACCCCGGTACTGGAAAAACAACTATTGCCAATATTATGGATGATGTCTTTAAAGAGATGGGTATCTTAGAAAAATCACATTTGATTGAGGTAACGCGAGAAGATTTGGTTGCAGAGTATGTTGGGGGCACTGCGGTTAAGACCAAAAAGGTTCTACAAGAGGCCTTAGGTGGGATACTTTTTATTGATGAAGCCTATTCTTTGGCACGGGGTGAAGATGATAGTTTTGGACAAGAGGCGATTGATACTATTGTGCCTTTTATGGAAAAACATAGAGGTGATTTTGTCTTGATTGTGGCGGGATACACAGAAGATATGCAACTTTTCTTGGATGCCAATACAGGTTTTAAGAGTCGCTTTACCCACACCATAGATTTTGAAGATTATACGAAAGAGGAGATGCTTGAAATTTTTAATCTTTTTGTTGATAAAGCGGGATTACGTTTAGATGAAGGCGTCGCTCATGCACTAAAACAGCTCTTTGATGGTCTCAAAGACGAGAGTGAGCATTTTGGAAATGGTAGAGATGCTCGTAAAGTATTTAATGCAGTATTAACGCGTTTAAACAGTCGTTTAGTTCCTTTTATTAATGAGTTTAAACATAAAAAAGATGAACGTTTATATACCATTACCTTAGATGATATACCAGCTAATTACGCTCACTTTTTATCAGAGCATAAGAGTGAAGAAGCTTTACAAAAGGCGTTTTCAAAACTTGATGAGATTGTAGGACTTGAAGCGGTAAAAGAGAATATTCGCGATATCATCGCACAGATTAAGTTAGCACAGCGACGAAAAAAAGAAGATGCAATTACTGCAGGGCATTATATCTTTCAAGGGAACCCAGGGACAGGAAAGACAACGATTGCTAACTTAATGGATGATATTTTCAAAGCGATGGGCATCTTAAAAAAAGGGCACTTAGTTGAGGTAACGAGAGAGGATTTGGTTGCTTCATATGTAGGGCAAACTGCTACAAAAACGAAAGAAGTACTTCAAAGTGCCTTAGGAGGCATTTTGTTTATTGATGAGGCGTATGCTTTGTCTCGTGGTGGACAAAATGACTTTGGACAAGAAGCCATTGATACCATTGTGCCTTTTATGGAGAAGCATCGTGATGAATTTGTTTTGATTGTAGCAGGATATACAGATGAGATGAAAGGGTTTTTAGATGCCAATACGGGTCTAAAGAGTCGTTTTACACATACAATCAATTTTCCTGATTATAGTAGTGAAGAGATGTTGAAAATATTTAAAATTTTTGTCAAGTCTGAAGGCTATACCTTAGATCAAAAAGCGGATAAGGCCTTAGTAACACTCTTTAGTGATATCAAAAAAAGAGATGAACATTTTGCTAATGCAAGAGAGGTGCGGAAAGTCTTTGAAATAAGCTGTAAAAACATGGATAAACGCTTGAGTCTGGATGAGAGTATTGTCGGTGAAGCACTCAATCACATTTTAGTAGAAGATATTCAAGAGTGAAAGGAAGTTTCAAGGAGATTGGGACGTGGAAAGAGGACGAGTATTAAGAGCTAGCTAAGTTTAAAAGTGCAAACTTCCTTCACCCTTCACCCTTCACCCTTCACCCTCTTGTAATAATTTCAGACTTCTCTTTAGTACACATTTGCCATCGTGTTGGGATGAGTAAGATAGTTTCACCTTTTTTAATGGTATCGACCTTGTCATCTGTAATCATGAAGGCATTGGATTGGGCGAGGGGAGAGACCATTCCAGGGCTTCGTTTATCTACAGGGTTAAAGAATTCACCATCATAATAACCTGGAATAACCGTGTATTTTCCTGCACGTTGGCTAAACTCTTCTTTCATCTTGGCTTTGAAACTTCCAATGTAAGGGAGTCTTGCGTTGTGCAGTTTTAAGATAATGCTTTGTGCAAAAATCTCAAAGTTCACAGCGGCTGCTAGGGGATTTCCTGGAAGGTTAAGCACATAAGTGCGTCCAATCCGTCCAAAGGTGGTTGGTTTCCCTGGTTTAATGTCAATTTTTGAGAAGTAGGTCTCATAATCAAAAGAGTTAAAAGCCTCTTTGGTAAAGTCGGCATCGCCTACACTTACTCCACCTGAGGTGATAATAAGATCTGAACTCTCTAACGCAGAAGCGATGTGCGCCTTGATATCGTCTAAAGTATCCTCAGCTGTTCCAATAAAGATAACCTCACATCCAAGTTCTTGAGCGCGGGCTAAAAAGGTAGGGGTATTGGTGTTATGGATTTGGTGATCTTTGACGGTTTCAAAGTGCATTTTTAGCTCTTTTCCTGAGGCAAACACCGCTACACGTGGGTGTTTGGTGACATAAACATGTGAGATGCCTTGAGAAGCTAGCATAGTGATGTGATGGGCATGAAGTTTGTGACCTGCTTTAAGTAGTAAATCACCAGCTTTGATATCCTCGCCTGCATAGCGGATATGTTGTTCGTTTCTCACATTAGAAGGAAGTAAGATAACATTATCAGAGATCTGTTCAATGTCTTCAATAGGCACTACGGCTTCTGCTCCCATAGGGATGCGCGCACCCGTCATAATCTTTAAACAACATCCTTGAGAAACCCTTGCATCCGAATCATCACCTGCAAAGATAGTCTCACCTACAATAACCTCTTTCCCCTCATCGCACTGCTTAATCGCATATCCATCCATAGCAGAGTTATTAAAGGCAGGTAGATTATAGACAGCAATCACATCATTGGAGAGGATACGTCCTAAAGAGGCTTCAAGCGAAACAATCTCAGAATGTAAGGGCTCTACCCACTCATCTATTTGCTTGAGTGCATCTTCAATTAGTATTGCCATGGTCTTGCCTTTATGTATGAATGGCATATTATAGATTAACTAGGGTAAATTACAACTTTCATATAGCTATAAAATGAGGTTGTTTGTTAACTTATTAATAGTAAAATATGTTAATTTATATTAAGGAATATTTATGAAGATGGTTGGCATAGTGAGTTCAGCTCTTGTAATCTTTGTGTTAAATGGGTGTGGGGGAGCCGATGCTAGTGGTACAGCTACACAAGCACCTAGTTCTTTAGAAGAAGAGACACCTTATATTAATAATGGAAATATTCCTAGTATTATCCCCTCGTCTCAAAGTTCTGATGAAATTATTAATCTTGTCGCAAATGCTCCTGAATTGCCGTATGAAACGATTGATCCAAATATCAAGCTTAGCATTGGTTATGGAGGGATTAAGCAGGGGGTGGATGCCAATGGGAAACGTGTTTTCTTAATGGGAACACATAAAAAAAGTTATGAAGAGCATAATATGTTTTTCTGCCATGAATCTGATGGTGCTTGTACAAAACTCGTTGACAATACAGCAGAACAACATCTTGGCTCAACTGGGCTTTTTTATGATGGAAAGATTTGGATAAATACCTTAGATAAGACGGTCGATCCAAATGGCTCTTTTGGGGGAGCTTTAAACTATTATGATGTTAATACGAGAGTGTTTAAAAAACGCGCCTTAAAAATGTTGGAGATTAATGGTGAAACGCATTCTATGTCTTTAGGAAGTGATAAACAATTATACTTCAGTGGTTCAAACTTTGAAAGTAGCCCTCATTACGCGACAGTAGCTATGGTTAATCCAAAGAATTTGAATGAATATAAAGTGTATAAGAATTACTTTACACAGGCACCTGTTGATAGATCGCGAAGTGTTGCGGCAGATGATGAATATATTTATCAAGTCGTTGGGGACAGTCCTTTTTATCTGATAGCAATCAATAAAGATAGCGGGGTAGGAACGAAACTAAAAGAGAGTGTTGATGGGAAGGTGATTCAGTTAGAAGATGGTGTTTCATTTCAGTACACTAAAAATGGTGTGAGAACATATAGCTATTTGTATAAGGGAGTTTTAGAGGCTGAAGCAGATAATATCGATAAACTATCTTGTCCATGGGCAGCAGGGAAACCTGCTAATCACGGCAGTGGGTATTGGCCGCAAAAAGGGAATTATTATTTGGAGTATAACACGTCGGGATACGCCAATGCGAGCTATAGTGTTCAAAATATGCCAACAACATCTCAAAATGCATCCGGTGCAAGGCCTTTTAACTTTACTGCGACTGTTGAAGGTAGGGACATCTCTTTTACAATCTCTGATATTGACCTATATCCTCAAACGGTTACGCGTATTACCACCTTAAGTAATGGAGATATGTTAGTTCGTGGTGTTGGGTATGCTGGTATATCACGTTTAAATACACTGACTGATACGGCTAAATATATAGGGTCTCCTGGTATCTCGCCTTCGGTTTTAGATGAGTTTTATGATTACTCAAAAAATAAATTACAAGTGATGTTTGAGGGCTATCCTTCAACAGCTGCCATTATTTACAATCCTGATGAATATATATCTAATGCAAACACCCAAAACCTAGGATATTTAAGAAAAATAAAGGATATGAACTGTGTTGTAGATTGTGAAAACAAAGATATAGGTACACACCGAGCATTGGAAATGGAGCAAATTAATGAAAGTCTTTATTTCGCAGGTATGCAGTATCGTACAGGTGTTTCGGGTGCATTAATTTGGTACAACACAAGAACACAAGCAAAAAAAGCAATCTCGCAAGGGATATTTGATAATTATCAAACACGTTCATTATTATCTATCAATGGCAAGTTAATCATTGGTACACAAACCGTAGATAATAGAGCATTTGGAGGAAAGGCCCGTCCAAGTACAGCTAAGATCTTTGTGTTTGATCCTATTAGCGAGAAAATAGTAAAAGAGTATACGCCTTTAGAGGGACTTGATAGTATTGATGTTGGTCGTATTGATAGTATAGATGGACGACACATTATAGGTATTAGTAATGATCAGGCTTTCAATGGAAATCCTGGGGCAACGAAAACATTTTTGTATATAATAGACACCTACACCGATGAAGTGGTCATGAAAAAAACGATTAATATAAAAAATAATATGTTAGTACTTCCAGAAGGAAGTGCACGAAATCGAAATTATGACTTTGTTAAGCACGGGGATTATATTTACACCTATCTCTCATCACGCACATTAATTCGCATTGACCGTAATGGGAAAATAGAAGCGCTTAGCAACCTTCCTTATCAAGCAAGATTCCGCATTTTTAATAATAATGCCTATTTTACACTTGGAGAAAATATTATCAAAATCAATAATATTAATTAAAATTTTCTAAGCTAAATAGGGCTATACTAATGACTCAAAGGGGTCATTATATGGATGAGATGGTTGAAATGAGTCACAGTATTCACATTATTAGTGTGCTTGCTTTTATACTTGTGTTGGTGATAATGACGAGTTTACATAAGTTCTCAAATGATTTTAAAGCCTTTAGTAAGCGGATTCGAACGTTGATGGTTTTTCATCTTGTTTTTTTGGCTTCTATCATCTTAACGGGTACGATCATGATGGCAGTTGAGCATCTGAGTCTTACTCCTGCGACACTGTTGATGATTATAACGACCTTTATTATTGCCAGTTTGGAGATAAAACGCAATAAGGCCCTATCGAAGGTGATAAAGTTTGGCTTGATGCCTAAGATGGAGTATGCTAATTTAGGTTTTAAATACCTTCTGATTGAGTTGGTTTTGATGGTACTTGTAGCACTTTTTTCAAGGATGAGTAGTGCGTTTTCTTTTTAATGAGGACGCGGGTAAGGCGAGTGTGAAAATCAAGGGGGAAGATTATAAGTACCTTTTTAAGGTGCGTCGTCATAATGTAGGGGATTTAGTGTATCTTCGCACGCCTAGTAAGAGTGAAATCTTACACAGCTATGAGGTCGAGGCTTTAGATGGACGTTCTGCTACTTTAAGACTGTTAAACTCAGAGCTTAATGAGGTCATTTCAAGTAAACAACTTCATATTGCTTGGTGCGTGATTGATCCTAAGTCGGTGGAAAAGGTACTGCCTAGTCTCAATGAGATTGGCGTAACACAGATCTCTTTTATCTACTGCGCACGTTCTCAAAAGAACTTTAAAACGGACATGCAACGCTACGAGCGTATCCTTCAAACCTCTTCTCAGCAGTGTGGACGAACGCAAGCTATTGCATTTGATAGTTTTAAAAACTTGGATACTTTTTTAAAAAAGCACCCTGAAACGGTGGTACTTGATTTTTGCGATGAGGTCTTAGGCTGTGAGAATGAGGTTCAAACGGTACTTATTGGTTGTGAAGGTGGTTTTTCTGAAGAAGAGAGAACACTTCTTAAAGGGTATAAGCGTTTTCGTTTAGACACCCCTATGATCTTACGTTCAGAATCGGCAGCGATGGCAATAGCCTCTAAGGTTTTAATCTAAATACGCTTCGCAATAAACAGCAATAGGATCGTTGTTAAGGTTGCGTTTAAGGGCATTTTGCCATTTGAGATGTTTGTGTGTTCCATCCTTACAGGTGATACTGTTTTCATACTCCCAATAGGATAAGTCACCCATGAAAAAGTTTTCAAAAACATTTTGTATCTCTTGGGTGTTTTGTTTAGAGATAAAAACTTCAAACCAATTCTTACCTATTACTTCTGAAGCCTCATAACCTGTAATACAAGAGTCTGTGTCGCTAAAGCTTACAATCGTTGCCTTAGAATCTAGGGTGACTGACAATATAATCTCATTTGGCATATGACAACTCCTTTATATTATGTTTAATTATAACCAAATCAAAGATAAATGTAGTAAGCGTCTTGCTAGAAGTCTATTATTTTAAAATAAGATAAATTTTGCTATAATTCGCGTATTATAAATCCGCACCCGTACGGATTTTAAAAAAATATACCGTGATTACGTACATAGCGTGACACATAAGGAAACATAAAATGAAAAAAGATCTTCACCCAGAACTACTTAACTGTGCAGTAACATGTGCATGTGGTAACTCTTTTGAGACAAAGAGTGTTAAACCTGAGATTCGTGTTGAGATCTGTAATGAATGTCACCCATTCTTTACAGGTTCTGAGCGTATGGTAGATACAGCTGGACGTATTGATAAGTTCAAAAAACGTTACAGCATGGACTAGTAAGTCCTTGGCAACCTTTGGGTTGTCAACCCTCTCTCTCTTCACTCACATTCTTTACACTATTCAATCAAGATCTGTTTTACAAAAAGGTTTTTTATGCTGACATTAGTACCCACACCAATTGGAAATATTGCAGATATCTCTTTACGTTCGATGGATGCCTTAAGTGATGCAGATGTTTTACTGTGTGAAGATACGAGGGTTACTAAAAAACTCTTACATATTTTAAATGAACGTTATAACCTAGAGCGTAAAGAGCAAGAATTTATCTCTCTTCATTCGCATAATGAGCAAGCCTTTATTGAAAATACCTCACCTGAATTTTTTGAAAAAAATGTGGTTTATGTCTCTGATGCGGGGATGCCAGGTATCTCAGATCCGGGACAACTGCTTGTGCGTTATTGTCAAGACCATAATATAGAGTACGATGTTTTACCTGGGGCAAATGCACTTTTAACGGCCTTTGTGGCTAGTGGTTTTGTGAACACACAGATGCTCTTTTTTGGCTTTTTACCGCACAAGGGAAAAGAACGGGCACAGGCCTTGCAGGGTGCGCTTCATAATGGCTTTACCACAGTACTGTATGAGGCGCCGCATCGTTTAGAAAAGTTAGTCAAAGAGTTGGCTGATGAGGTGCCTGAACGTCGTGTATTTTTAGCCAAAGAGCTGAGTAAAAAGTATCAAACCTATCTGCATGCTAATGCAAAAGAGCTCTCCTCTAAACTGACAAAAGAGATGATTAAGGGAGAGTGGGTTGTGGTGATAGAAGCCGGAAGTGCTAGAGCGACTACACTGAGTGAGAAAGATGTCTTAGAACTTAACATTCCTAAAAAAGCAGCGGCTAAGTTGATTGCTAAGATTACAGGTGAAAACATAAAAGCGTGTTATGAACGCCTACTTGATGATGAGTAACTAAAAAAAACATACATAAACTAACACAATCTTACATATAACTAAAAACTATACCGTAGGTAACATTTCCTTGAATTTCTTTAAACTTTTATTCTCGTTATCTAAATTATTACCATAATGTCATATACTTAAGAGATTTTTAGATAAACTCCATACTATGATTATTTATGGAAAACAACCGGTTTATTACCTAATAGAAAAACATCCGAACAAGATACAGACGCTGTTTGTCTCAAAAGAGCTTGATAAAAAAGAGTACTCGCGCCTTATGCGTATGGACTTTGAACTTAAGCGTATCCCTGAAAATGCAGCGCAGAAGATGTCAAAGACGGGTAATCACCAAGGCTTTTTAGCTGAGGTAGATGACCTTGTGCTCTTTGATCTGAAAGATTTGGCAAAGCCAAGTTTTGTTGTAGTTTTAGCAGGAATTACCGATATGGGAAATATGGGTGCAATTATCCGTTCTGCTTATGCACTAGGTGTGGACGCGGTAGTGGTGACAGGGATTAAGCATTTTCAAGCGGAAAATGTGGTCCGAAGTTCAGCAGGAGCGGCTTATGACATGCCTATAGTGCATGAACATAACTTGTATGATGTGATGAATGAGTTAAAGCTTGATGGATTTACGCTTTATGGAGCGGTGATGGATGGAGCTGATATTCGTGATATTAAGTGTGAAGGTAAACGTGCGTTGATTATGGGGAATGAAGCACAAGGAATTCCGACGCGAGCCGAAAAGAAACTCGATGTTAAGGTCTCAATTCAAATGAGCAATAACTTTGACTCTTTAAATGTGAGTGTTGCGGGTGCGATATTAATGGACAGAATGAGGGAGTAAAACAATGACAGGTTTAGAAAAACTTCAAAGTATAGGCGCACATAAGATATTTGAGCAGACGCATATTGCAAAAAAGTTTGTGGAAGATATCTTAAATCAACAATTTTCTAGCATGAATAAGATCCAGTTTTTTGGATTTATTTCGATTTTAGAACGTGAATATAATATCGATTTACATGAACTGCAAGAGGCCTATGCTGCGAGTTCAGCGACAGAAGATGTTAAAGGGAAAGAACCTTTTGTTGTGTCTGAACAAGATGGAAAAGAAGCAAGTACGACAAATACTAAGGCTTATGTTTTTGTAGGAATTCTTGTTGTCGCTGCTTTATTTATGCTTTTTAAACCTGAATCTACTCCTGATGAGACACCTGAGAAACAAAAGAGTACCGCTATAGAAGTGACTACTGTTGAAAATGAGTTAAATAACTCTACTATTGAAGAAGCCAGAGTCAACCTTGACAGCCTTGAGGGTAAAAAAGAAGTTCAAAAGCATGAGGAAGCTAAGGCTGAGATAGTAGTTGAACCCACACACACAAGTAAATTTGAAGTGAAACCAAGAAGTAAGTTATGGATAGGAATCGTAGACCTTGAAACTTTTAAGCGCTCACAAAAGATGAGTGCAAACTCTTTTGAACTTGACCCAGATAAAGAGTGGCTTTTAGTGATGGGCCATGGATATGTTAATTTTGAGGTTAATGGGGAAGAGCAAAAATACAAAGATGAAAACAAGGTTTGGTTTGCTTACGAAAATGGAAGCTTAACTAAGCTTACTCGGGCTCAGTTTAAAGAGAAAAACAGAGGTAAAGCTTGGTAAAAAAACTCTGTTTATTACTGCTTTTAACCCTAAGTACTTTACAAGCAGAGACCTATGAATTAGAAGCGAGTGAACCTGTAGACCTTGAGCTTAGTAAAAAAGAGCAACTCTCACACAAGATACAAGATTTACTAGGTGAGCATGCCTACGCAAGGCATGTGAAGTTTATTAATATTATCTTCGCTGATACCCCTGAATTTGTCACAAATGATCGTATTGATGTGGCTAAGGTGATTCAGACTTTAAAAGATAATGGTCTTTTAGAGCTGTTTTTTAAAAAGCCACAAGAGATGCACCTGACCTTTCAGTCTAGTGGAAACCCTCTCTTCTTTGTGAAGATTATGTCAGATACCCTACAGTCTATGGGATATTATCGCTTTATAACAGACAGAGCGCAACAAAATGAGTCAGGCTTCTTTTGGACGATTCGTCTAACGGGGGAGTATGCGATTGATCCGGTACTTTTGAAAAAAGCCTTAATGAAACGGGGTTGTGATATTGTGGATATTGACCGTCTTACACAAACAAAATGGTCGTATCATATTGATATCAAAAATGCCTATCTTATGCTCAAAGAACTACGCCCTTACACGGAAAGAGTCCTTAAAAAGTCACTTTATGAACATTGGTTGAATGTAAAATCTGCAAAATCGGTTGTTCTATGGTCTTTGAAAGGAAACAATTGGTATCCTTATGTCTCATTTTATGATAAAGAACTGCGACTTTTAAAAGTGTACAAACGCGATAAAAGAACGAAGAAAATTACCCTTGAACTTCCAGAAGATACAAGGTACGTAAAAATTGCTGATCTTTACAGTCTAAAAAATATTAAACAGGGTCTACAAGTTCAAGCTAAAGGAACACGGTAGACACCTCAAACCTAAGGTGAAAACTATGTTCGACGAGATCCAGTTTGGTCGTATAGACCGACTTCCAAAATATGTGTTTGCAGAAGTAAACGAATTAAAAATGCAAGAGCGTCGCGCAGGTGCGGATGTTATTGATTTTTCTATGGGGAATCCTGATGGGGACACTCCTGAACATATTAGAGCCAAACTGGTTGAGTCAGCCCAAAAAACAAAGACCCATGGTTATTCAACTTCTAAGGGTATTCCTAAGCTTCTTATTGCGATTTCGGACTGGTATAAACGTCGTTATAACTGCGACTTAGACCCGATGAATGAATGTGTAGCGACCATGGGCTCAAAAGAGGGGTATGCTCACCTTACGTACGCGATTACCAATCCAGGAGATGTAGCGGTTGTTCCTGATCCGACTTATCCTATTCATGAGTACTCTTTTATCTTAGCGGGTGGTTCAGTTGTTAAGTTCGGCATAGAGTTTGATGAAGATTACCGTGTGAATGAAGATAAGTTCTTTGAAGACTTAGATCGTGTCTTTAAAGAGAATTCACCTAAGCCAAAGTATGTTTTGGTCAACTTTCCTCATAATCCAACAACAGCGACTGTAACACCAGAATTTTATGTGCGTTTAGTGGCCATGGCAAAAGAGAAACGTTTTTATGTTATTTCTGATATTGCGTATGGGGATATTACCTTTGGTGGGTACAAGACCCCTTCTATTATGTCAGTGCCAGGAGCAAAAGATGTGGCAGTAGAGTCATTTACCCTCTCTAAGTCATACAACATGGCCGGATGGCGTGTTGGCTTCTTTGTAGGTAATGAGAAGCTTATTGGGGCACTTCAAAAGATCAAGTCATGGTTAGATTATGGGATGTTTACGCCAATTCAAGTGGCGGCAACGGTAGCGCTTAATGGAGACCAGACCTGTGTGCAAGAGATAACGGATAAGTATGACCACAGACAAGATGTTCTAATTGAAGCATTTGAGCGTGCGGGGTGGCATATCCGTAAAAATGAGGCTTCGATGTTCTCATGGGCAAAGATACCAGAATGTGCAGCCCACTTAGGCTCTTTAGAATTTTCCAAACGTCTGCTTGTTGAAGCAGGTGTTGCGGTGGCTCCAGGAATTGGTTTTGGTGCGTACGGAGAGGGTTATGTGCGTATTGCCTTGATTGAAAATGATAACCGTATCCGCCAAGCGGCACGAAATATTAAAGAGTTTTTAAAACAGTTTGACTGTGAAATACCAAAGGAAGAAGATGCTTAAGGTTGGTGTAATTGGAGTAGGTACAGTTGGTACCTCAGTAGTTAATATCTTAAAAGATAATGCAGACATCATTACGGCTAGAGCTGGTCAAGAAATTCAGGCTATTTCGGGTGTAGTTAATAATCTTAATAAAGATCGTGGCGTTGACATTAAGCTTTCTAATAATCCTATGGATATCATTAATGATGCTGAGATTGACATTGTTGTGGAACTTATGGGTGGGGTTGAAGGTCCTTTTGATGTGGTTAAGGCAGCTTTGGCTAAGGGTAAGGCAGTGGTCACTGCTAACAAAGCGCTGCTTGCTTATCACCGTTATGAGCTTCAAGAACTTGCAGGTGATATTGCCTTTGAATATGAGGCCGCGGTAGCCGGTGGAATTCCTATTATTAATGCCCTTCGTGATGGTTTGAGTGCGAATCATATCGAGTCAATTGCAGGGATTATGAATGGTACTTGTAATTATATGATGACGAAGATGATGAATGAGGGTGTGGATTACCAGCCTATCTTAGATGAGGCCCAAGCCCTTGGCTACGCAGAAGCAGATCCAACCTTTGATGTAGGTGGATTTGACGCGGCGCATAAGCTACTTATCTTAGCTTCTATCGCTTATGGGATTGATGCTAAACCCGAGGATATCTTGATTGAAGGTATTGACAAGGTAACCCAAGAAGATATTGCCTTTGCTAAAGAGTTTGGTTATGTAATCAAGCTACTCACTATTGCTAAAAAGTCAGGCAATGAGGTTGAACTTCGTACCCACGCGGCACTGGTTAAGTCTGAGCAGATGATTGCTAAGGTTGATGGGGTAATGAACGCGGTTTCAGTTGTGGGTGATAAGGTAGGTGAAACCCTCTTTTATGGTCCAGGAGCAGGGGGTGATGCAACGGCGTCCGCGGTAGTTGCTAACATTATTGATATCGCTAGACGGGGTAAGGGTTCTCCAATGCTTGGGTACCAAACGGCGCTAGAGCAAGGACTCAAACTCAAGTCAAAAGAGGAAATTATCTCTAAATATTATCTGCGTATGAGTGTTGAAGATAAACCGGGTGTACTCTCTTCAGTCACGAAGATGTTTGCAGACCATGATATTTCTATTGAGACCGTGCTGCAACGTCCATGTGAAGATGGTAATGCTAATTTACTTTTTGCAACACATGAAGCCGTTGAGAAAAATATTCAAGGTATTATTAATGAGTTAGCGGCAGTTGACTTTGTGAAATCAACGCCTAATATGATTCGTAT
>Ga0316207_10000639_pt1 | contig 52413 bp, 47 predicted proteins | sample 6weekpyrite_MG_FD_204943 | JGI IMG/M metagenome (GOLD analysis project Ga0316207, IMG submission 204943) | Microbial mat bacterial communities from mineral coupon in-situ incubated in ocean water Damariscotta River, Maine, United States -... | ecosystem: Environmental > Aquatic > Marine >...
ATGAATGTGTGCTAGCCAAAACTGTGATTTGTCGATGGTTGCCATAGTTGTTTTCCTTATTGATAAAAAGGAAAACAGTAATCGAATCAATAACCGGTTAAAAGGCTGTTGATGGTAGACCGCTTACCCTTTAAAATGACTACACAGCAAATAAAATACGAATAAAAGCCTAAAGCCTAATAACAGAATCCCGGGGCCTGTTTATGTAGGATGTATGGCTTGGGAAAATATTTTTAAAGTGCTTTGTCCTTATGGTAATAGGCTTGAGGAGGGAAGTTGTGGAGATATTTAAAATTAAAAAAAAATATTATGATATTGCTTGATGTATTTTTGGTTGGATGTGAAAGTGGTGAAGATAAGAATTAAATTCCCTCAGCCATATTTAATGGCTTAGGGGTAATCTCTTAAGCTTGATAATCTCCAGATTTTTATAAAGCTGAAAACTACCAATTTAGTTTGTGTTACTTATCAAACCACCATTTAAGTAGTATCGATACCCGGTCATGATTGCTATCTTAGTCATCATCGGAAGAGGAATATTCATTTTCCCGTTCCTCATACTCGTGTTCTCTATCCCTGTCGTCTTCCTTTTTATTGTCATCTTCATCTTTGTCTTCGTTTTTGAATTCATCAAGTTCTCTTATTAATTCTCTTCCGATTACCTTGTTAGTACGGGCTGTTGGATGAATTTCATCAAAAAAAACATATTGATCAAAACTAGCGCCAAAATTACACCCAACATTGAAAGATAAGCTGACTGTACTAAAACAGGCGTCCGTGATATTAGTAAACCCTAACTCTGATGAATCCTCTAACAGCTCCTCGAACTCTTTAAACTGATTGAACCTCACCAATGTTATATCATTTTGGTGATTAAGTAATTTAAGTTGTTTTTTCAATTGATAATTGAATAGCTTTGATAATTTAGCCGCTCGCTGCACAAATAGACTATTTTGTAGTTGTGCCGCAATGAAATTGGTTTCTGGAATTCTTCCAATATTCGTGACATTAACAACCAATATGTATTGTGCACCAATATTAATTAGATTTTGAATTTGTGCTATTTCACCTTTCACCGCTGCATTAATTAATTTTTTAGCAGCTAGGTTATCTTGCGTATCTCGTGCGTCACGTACATCATTGCCACCGATATTAATCACATACAATGCATCTGCTGGCGCTACGCCGCCAAAATTCGCAGAAAATGCAGCAACCTGGGTTGGTAAATCAAGCGCAGAAACGCCAGCGGTGCGCGCACCAACTACTGCGTAGTTTGTACCTACCGCAGGACCTATTAAATGCAAAGAGGGATTGACACTTAGCCCCAACGATTGTGCGAGCAGATCAACCGATGTTAAGCCGTTTGATACACGGTTATCGAAAAATGGCGGGTTAGGGAACGGACCATTTACTGACGCAAAATTTCCGGTATCGGACAGACTATCACCAAATACAAATACATTACTAAATGTGGGTGGCGATGACCAGCTTGGGATCGCAAAAATACAACTTATAATGATAACTAAATAACGCGTAGATGAAATTAACATAAATTGATTCCTTGATTATAGTTTTAAAAAGTAATTTTTAATTTTCTCTTAAAGTGACAGGCCTATTACTCATTTATAGGTTTAAGCACTTCCTCCTTTAAGATTAATACGCATGAATAACAAAAATGGATTAGTTATTTGGATAAATATTTTTAGGAGTGTATTACCAGAATTCATTTTTTATCACGACATGACTTTTTTTTAGAAAAATATTAAAAATTAGCGTAATGTTAATGATCGATAAATAAGATACGTTTTACGGGGTCAAGGGTCAGGTCTTACAATTGACATTCCTTTCCCATCACCTGTTTTTCTCATCAACTATATCTAGTCATGGCTGAAAAGTACAAACAGCAGCCGCTTTATTTGTTTAGTAACCTGCTCGAAAGTAACTTTTGAAACGGAATTGCCAATTGCGTTTCATTTTTTTTGACTCTGTAGTGCACTACAGGGTTTGTACTCTTTTTAGTTGAATGAGGTTAAATCAAGGTGTTACGAATCGAAGAAGTTGCTAAAAAGAGTGATGTGGGCGTAGAGACCGTTCGTTTTTACGAACGCGAAGGTTTAATTGCATTGCCTGAGCGAAATGCGTCTGGGTATCGTCAGTATTCCAAGTCAGTTATCAAGCAAATCCAGTTTATTCAACCCGCAAAAGCACTTGGATTTTCTTTAAAAAAAATCGGAGAACTGATTAAGTTGAAAAATACACGTGGCGCAAGCTGTAAAAATATTAAGGCAACAGCAAAAGCCAACATTACCGATATTCAGCAAAAGATTGATGCTCTGGAACGAATGAGAATAGCGCTCCAACCCTTAGTTGCTCTGTATAAATCATCCGATCTAATTAGCGATTGCCCCATTCTAAACGCGCTTGATGAAAGCATAATAAATAATTAAAGGAGAAATCTTATGGCGAACACTCGAAAAATTGAAATATTCAGTGCAGGATACCCTGCATGTCAGGAAACAATTGATCTGGTCAAGAAAATCGCTCGTCCGTCCTGTGATGTGTCCATACTTAATATGAATGATGGTGACATTTCACTACGTGCAAAAACACTCGGCATTCATCGAGTACCCGCTGTTGTAATTGACAGGACGCTTGCTGATTGTTGTTCGGTTTCTGCACCTAATGAACAGAGTCTCAGGGCTGCTGGTATTGGAAGTGCAAATTAATATCCCATGCGAAATAAATTGGAAAATTTCGGATCATTTGAGGCAATCGTTGTGGCAGCAGCATGCCCTATCTGCTTTCCTAAGTTGGCATTATTTGGGCTCGGTGCGTTGGCAAAATATGAAGTCGAATTTTTTTGGGCAGCACAAATTTTGATCGTGATTGGGCCGGATGAATATGTTATATCCTACAAAAAAAACAAAACCGAAATTTACTCGCGTTAGCGATTATCTCCACTGTTTTATTTTTTATTTCACTCTATGTTTTTACTTCGGAAATATTGTCTCATATATCGCTAACTGGATTGGTTGCGACACCAATTTGGATAGTCGCCGAAAGTCGGCGTTGTACTGTATGCGCTGCGTCAGGACACTCATACTTCAATATCAGCAAGTGGTAGTATTAAGAGTGAATTAGATAAGATGACTTGTTTTATCACGTCAATTTGATGCCTACTTATAAGTAGGTGCAAAAAAGAAGAGAGTAATATGTCAGATTGTGGTTGTGAAATAGAGATAAAAAACAAAGAAGAAAGCCGTGTTTTAATAATATTGCTCAGTATCAATGCAATAATGTTTGTTGTTGAAATAACACTAGGAATAATAAGTGAATCTACGGCATTAATAGCGGATTCCCTAGATATGCTAGCAGATGCAACCGTTTATGGCATTGGTTTGTATGCAGTTGGAAGAGAGGCGTTAGTAAAAATCAAGGCCGCCCACATCAGCGGCATTTTTCAAATTTTACTTGGTATCACTGTTCTCTTTGATATTGTCCGCCGAGCAATATTAGGCAGTGACCCAGAATCACTTTTAATGATTATCGTCGGAATCACAGCACTTATAGCAAACATTGTTTGTCTTCACCTTATTTCAAAGCATAGAGATGGTGAGGTTCATATGAGGGCTAGTTGGATATTCTCAAAAAATGATGTAATTGCAAATTTAGGGATTATTCTTGGTGGCGTTTTAGTTCATCAGCTTGATTCAAGACTCCCTGATCTTATTATTGGTCTTGCTATTTCAATCATCGTTATCCGTGGCGGTATTCATATAATTAAGGATTCTAGAAATGAAAAGCAAATTCAGTCTGCAAAAAGTACCTAACAACAACCAATAAACTCGGACATTATCTAGTAATTTAAGTGTTAGGTCTTGGTCAAAAACTCATGGACGCTTTTAGCCGTAGCAAAATGGATTAAAAATCCATCACTGAAACAGTATGCCCAATACTATTCCATTTTACCTATAACCGAGGACATCTATAGCGTTTTTCAGCGGAAAATAATCCTTTTCCTCTCTTTTAGTTGAAACAAAACTGCGCAGAAGTGTTTCAATGTCAATTTCCGGTCTAATTTACCAGAATGGCTGGTGAAAAAAATTATTTCCATGGTAAAACCTAGTAAAACTATAAAGATTAGATAAATACTACCGGACCAGGTATAAAGGATACCTTTTTATGCGAATAACATCTTGTATATAGCCACGAAATTTGGCAAGGGGTATCCATTACTACCGACTTTTTAGTAAGTTCATCGCTGAAATTGAAATAGCAACTAAGAACTCTCTGAGTTAACCTGCTATCGATTGGCTAGAAGTATATTCTCACATATCACTGACAGGAATGTGCTGTATAGCAGTCAACGAAAAAAACTAGATGATGGTCTGCAAAGTCGACGTTCTTCTAATTCAACAATTTTTTGCGAATGGCAACACCAGGGTGAAAGTGATCAAATTGGAGTAAAGATTTTCGAAATAGTATATTTAATCCAGCTGGTTTAAATGTCCTCTTTTCCTATTTGGCATGATAAATATGCAATTTATTAATGGCCTGCTTTGTGCCGTTATTGATTTCAAGATACCAATTATAGTAGCTGAATTTTGTCTAAAATCCTCCTCGCCACCATAGAGAAAAAATAGAAATTACACGAAGTAAAAGGGCTTACAATTCAAACCTAAGCGCTCACTTTTGGCCGTTTAAATTTATTACGTTTTTTCTCAATTTTAGTCCTAACTATGCACTCGTCAATATGGTCATTGATTAGCCCCATAGCTTGCATGAAAGCATAGGCTGTTGTTGGTCCGACAAATTTCCATCCAAGTTTTTTCAAATCCTTTGAAAGAGCTATGGACTCTTCTGATGTCGACGCAGTCTGTGGTTCAGCAATTTTTTTCTTGTCTGGCTCGTAACTCCAGAAGAAGGCCGCAAGCGAACCTTTCTGTTTAACCATCTCCTGTGCACGTTTTGCGTTATTAATAACGGCTTCTATTTTACCGCGATGACGGACAATGCCTTCATCCTTTAGCAGGCGGTTAATATCGCGTTGGGTAAAAAGAGCTATTTGATCAAAGTCGAAGTCATGAAAAGCCGCGCGAAAATTTTCTCGTTTGGCAAGAATGGTTCGCCAGCTCAATCCAGATTGGAAACCCTCAAGGCACAACTTTTCGAACAAACGGATATCATCGTCAACAGGATAACCCCATTCTGTATCATGATAATCGAGAAACTCCGGTGCTGCACCACACCACTTGCAGCGAACTTTTCCGTCCGCCCCCATCATTGTATTGCTCATTGCACTACTCCTTACCTATACTTAAAGTGGACCTATCATTGCAAAAAACTCAATCGTTCATCCACTCTAGCAGGTGATATCTCTATAATTTCGGCACTAACAATGTCTTGCTTCACAAACGGGTCTTCCTTAATCCGACTTTGAAGTTCTGATAGCGATGTATTGTGTGCAACAATTCCACCACCTGAATTAGGTTGAATGCTACCAACCAATAGAAATACACCCTCATCAAAACCACGCTTGATCCATTCATTATGAGCTTCCATGAATTGTCCGGCCTGTGCTTTGTTGTTAGAAAATTTAAGAAGTATAATGAACATATGGATTCTCTCTTTTTAATTTCGGTTTAACTAAATCCTTAATTGGAATTTTTAGTTTTCTTTGTCGTTTTTTTTCTATTTGTGTGGTTCCTACTATTAGTACACTCGTTAAGGTTTTCGTTTTCTGAAACTGAATCCAGCCATGCACACATCTGTTGAACTTGCTGCTCCATAAATTTTTCATCATGGAATGCATTGGCTACTGCAGCGGTGCCTTGGCTAAAAGCGAGAACATGCATAGCCAGCTCATCTGCGTCTTTTTTTCGACCTAGCAACTTGAACTGTTTACTCAACCAAACCCGAAACAGAGTAAATACTTTAGCTGCCTCTTCATGTGAGGCATGATTCAGCTTGGCAAGTTCAGTAGTTAATGTCCCTACTGGACAGCCGTAATATTTAATTTTGCTCCAATTTGTTATTAGTATTCGAATAAAACAGCGAATGCGATCTGTTGGTTTTTCGCCTTCACTCTCCCATTGCTCTAACATTTTTTGAGTATTAACTAATCGCAAATTAATCACAGCTTCCAGAATTTCATCCTTGGATTTGAAGTGATAGTAAAAGTTACCGCGCGAGATTTGAACAGCATTTGCAATATCTGAGAACGATGTGTGCTCAAAGCCTTGTTGATAGAACAACTGATCAGCAGCTTCAACAATATGATCTCGTGTGCATTTACCACTCATCATTAAACTCCTTGACTAGCTGTACTTCTGGGATCAAGTAACAATTCCTTCATTCGCATAAAAGGGATAATCTGTGTAGCCTGCTTTGCTACCGCCGTAGAAAGTCGACTGATCGACCTCGTTTAAGGGAAGGTTTTCCTTGTAGCGACGTACTAAATCCGGATTGGCTAAGAAAGGAATTCCAAAAGCAACTAAATTGGCTGCACCACTGTGTATTGCCGATTGAGCGCGTTCAAGGTCATAACCGTTATTAGCAATATAGCAACCATTAAATTTTGAGCGCAAGGTTCGATAATCTACCGCACTTTCTTTTGTCATCATGTCACCTTCAAGAACATGGATATATGCCAATCCACGTAGGCTTAATTGTTCAACAAAATATTCGAAGTGTTTTTGTGGATTTGAATCCGACATCGAATTGTAACTATTTTCGGGCGTAAGGCGAACACCAACTCTTTTAGTAGGCCATATTTTGCATACGGTATCAAGAATCTCATTCAAAAGACGCATACGGTTTTGAACAGTTCCACCGTAAGCATCAGCCCGACGATTACTGCCATCGCGTAAAAATTGATCGATAATATAACCGTTAGCACCATGGACTTCTATACCATCGAAGCCCGCTTGCTTAGCCATTTTGGCGCCATGTTTAAATTGCATCACAATTTCTGAAATTTCGTCGATGTTAAGTGCGCGAGGTGTTTCGTAATCCTGCATGCCATCATAGGTAATTGCTTGACCTTTCGGCTTGATTGCAGACGGAGCCACAGGTTTCTCATTCTCAGGTAGAAGGCTTGGATGTGAAATCCGACCACAGTGTTGCAACTGAATAAATATATGACCATCGCCGGAGTGGATCGCATCTGTCAATCGATGCCAGCTTTTTGCTTGATCTTCGGAGTATATCCATGGCGTAAAGGGATAACCCACTCCTTTTGGTGAAACAGGAGCAGACTCGGTAATGATTAGGCCAGCGCTTGTACGTTGCTGGTAATGCTCAACCATCATAGGTGTTACCTCGCCGCTATTATCCGCGCGATTTCGCGTCATAGGAGCCATGACCATACGATTAGAGAGAGTTAAGTCGCCTAACTGAAATGGCTCGAACAGGTCTTTAGACATTTGAATTTCCTTGGGTATAGTTCATTATATTAGGACTACCGTCCTACTTTGGTGAAATTTTAGGACCATCGTCCTAAATTGTCAAGCCTTGACGAAATTTGGCTTTCTTTTATTAAACGAAGGGATTTGATAACTTGAAGATGCGTAATAGAAAAAAGGACACGATTTTTTTAAACGAAATAGTCTAAAAGAGTGTTTATCTAAACGTCCGCTTCGCGCCGTTTTGCTTGGAGTTGAGATACTTCAAAAATATCTTTTATACGCAGCTTCATACATTCTGATATTCCTAAACCCCAGATGTAGACCAACTCCCTCACTAATCGATTTGTTCCATTCATATAACAAGAGATAACTTCTATTTTTGAAATGGGCTGTACAACAAGAAAGTGATGACAGCATTTAGTACACCGTAAATTCTTAAGACCAGGGATTTTGCCTTTTAAGACATCACAATATAAAAAAGCGATAACATTGAGCGTAAAATATTAAGTGCAGGCGGATATATTTCGTTCACTCACCATTTAGTCAATATAAGACTCAATTTCTTTGTGCGCCATCTCTTCGAGGTGACGTTCATTGTAGAATAAGAATAATTTTTCGAATTAAATAACAATAAGGTTTTTCAGCTTGGTGGCCACAAACTTTTACCATGACTAAATGACCAAAAAAGGGTGGTATTTTGGTTATTGGATAGCTTTGCGCCATCGACAAAGTGAGTCATGTAGAAATTATGCGTAAAAAATTATGGCGCACATTAAATATGAGTAATATTTAATGAATGAATATTATCACTTCTTGATTTTCAGTTAGGTAAATCGCTATTAATATAATAAATGAAAAAAAGGTATAAAAATGATAAAAATCCGTTCCATTGGCTTAATTGTGGTTTTCATTGCAACGATAAGTTTAAATTTAAATGGCTGCACACCTACAATGCATAAAGCAAATAATTCATGCGGCGTATATGAATCGGGAAGTGACGAGCACGCAATATGTCTTGAAAAAGTTTGGGGTGAAAATAAATATGAATACGAAACTAAAGTATTTTAAGCTTGAAATTAGGAACATTCGTCAATCTTGGTATTGATGAGGTGTAAATTTTTCTATCTAGTATTAGCGTTTTTGTATGAAAATATATTTAAATATTAGAAATGAGCTAAAATTATTCATATCGAAAAAAATCGTGGCTGTAATGTTGCGCATAAAATATAATAACAATAAAAATGGGTAAAGAAATAAGTGAAATATATTTTCATATTTATAATCAGGTTATATCAAAGATATATTTCTCCGCATAAAGGATATAGATGTGCGTACGCTATACTCCACAATCAACCATCATGTTCGAATTCCGTAATTAATATAATAGAAATTAATGGATTGATCCGAGGTTGGCAATTAATTATGCAGCAATTTAATTATTGTTCACTCGCTTATAGTAAGATTCAAAAAGAAGAAAACAATAAGAAAAAGGAAAAAAATAGCTGGTGTCATCCATGTGACTCTATAAACTGTATTCCAACTAAAGGAACAGGTGAATCGGCTTGCGATTGTAGTCCATTTTAAATTCTTCATATTAACATCAATGACGCATTTGAAATGAATAACATTAATTTAAGTAGCGCTTCATACATAACAATCATCCAAGATGATTTCCACAGTGTGATTTTTTTGATGTTCAGTCGTTTTGCTCCACTTTACAATAAAATACGCTGTCGAAAATCCCTAATGTGGGGCGTCAAGCCTTGAAAGCAAACAAATTGCAGTATTTAAGCAGGTCAGATAAGAAGGCTAAACCTTTGAAAACAACATCTATTATGACAAGAGTTTAAAATGGAGATTTTTTTACTACAGCTTTCCGTAATTTTGCTGGCTATATATACAAGCAATCTACTGTCAAAGAAATTACCTAAGATACTCTTTGGGCTTCACTCAAAGAATACGAAGGGTAACTTCGAACGACGAGAATTCTGTTTAACTTTTCCTTTTTGGGTAAAGGTCATCAGTTTTATTCCATTTTTTCTGATCTCTATTTTGATAGTTGACGATATGGCTTTAAGTGAAAGTAACAAGGGAATACCTTTCTTTATAATTTCACTGCCTCTTATCTTTATTGGTATATTTATAATCATGTTCGCATTCAGGACAAAAGTAAATGTTTCTGAAAGGGGAATCATGAAAACATCTTGGTATAGCTCAAAATCTGTTATTGGTTGGAGTCACATTTCACATGTTAGCGTAAATGATAACAGCATCAAGCTATGGAATATAAAAGGAGCCGGCGATATCCGCGTGTCATTACTTTATCGAGATTATTACTCTTTTTACGAAAAATTGAAAAAAAATGTTTCTACTGAAAAATGGTCCGTGGAGGCAAAAGAGTTAATGAGCCTGAAAAAACAATAAATTCAACAATTTTCTACAGATATTAAAACTGTAGAAAAAGTCGTGATAAGTTTTCTGTAGCCTAGTTAGGGCGAATAAAAAATTGAGAAAAATGAAATTTATATATTCACAATTGTCATCTGATTCCGTACACGAAATAATTAATTCACAATATGAATTAGAATATTCAATTTCTGTAAGATTTTATGTTCTTGGGTTGCATGATAACTATCTTATTGAGTGCGGTAATAAAAAGTATATTTTTCGTATCTATCGCAATAATTGGCGCACTGAAGAAGAAATTTTATTCGAAGTGGATCTATTATCATATCTCGAAAAAACATCTTCTAATGTGGCTGCCCCTTTAAAAACTAAAAACAGCGAAGTTGTTAGCTATATTGAGGCTCCAGAGGGTATTAGAGCAGGTGTACTTTTTCATTATGCAGATGGTTACCCGCCATCGAGTAATATCTCATACGAAAAATGCAAGCTTTTAGGTATTTCAGTTGCCAAAATACATGAAAACGCCGATGGCTTTAATTCTAAATATAAACGAGAAACTCTTGATTTACCTTATTTAGTAGATCGATCCTTAAAGCTAATTAGTCCATTTTTAAATACGCGTCAAATTGAGTACTTAGGAAACATTCAGGAGACAATATATAATAATATTTCCCATTTATCTCCTGATAACTCAGATTTTGGTATTTGCACAGGTGACATAAATCTAACTAATTTTCATATCAATAAAGACAATGTAATCACTCATTTTGATTTTGATCAATGTGGTTATGGTTTTAGGGCATTTGAACTGGGTAAATTTACTGTTTGTTTCCGAGGTGACAATTTAAAGGCCGAGAAAGTTCGTTCATTTCTTAATGGTTATGAAAGTGTACGTAAAATTAGTGAACAAGAAAAAATGGCAATACCTTACTTTGAGATTGTAGCTATTATTTGGGTGATGTCCATTCATGTCAGTAATGTAGATAAAATCGGCTATCAATATCTTGATGAAAGTTTTTGGAAAAAGCGAATTGGCATTATAGAAAGTTTAGTGGCAAATCAGCTCTAAAATATTATATTGGTACCAGTGGGTATCGTGAAAATTGCTGTTATACGTTGAGGAAAATATGGATACCATTATTTTAACAGGGCCAATCGGTGTAGGAAAATCTACACAAGGAAAACTTCTTTCAAAAGAACTTGAAATGCCCCTTTGCGTTTACGATGAGGTAAAAGACAAATATCGATATAAAATCGGGCTTAGCCGCGAAAAAGCGTTAGCGATTAATGATAAAGAAGGTGTTTATGCCATGCTTTGTTATATGAACGAGTTTAAATCGAAAATATTGGGACCTATTGTGGAAGACCATCAAGGCTATATTATCGATCTCGGCGCAGGTGCGCATAGTTTTGACGAACCTCATCAAATAGAACGGGCACAGGTTGCTTTTAAAGATATTGAAGATATTTTTCTTCTACTACCATCGAACGACTTAGCCACAAATATAAACGTGCTTCCAGGTCTTAAAGAAAATTACGAAGTAAACACTTTTTTAATTATGCATCCAACAAATGAGCTACTTACAAGAAAAACAATATATACATTGAATAAAACCCCAAAAGATATAATGGTTGAAATTATTGAATCGCTAGATAGACAATGAGGCTTCTTGATTCTTCAGCGCATACTGTAATTTATACATAAAATTTAATTAGCTCTAAAACCTCTGATAGAGTAATTTTAAACGTAGCTGTCGCAAAAAGTAAATTCAACTTTTACTAAAACCGTTATATGTCAGTCATAGCACGACTTAGTTTTAACTTTTTATGAAAGGACAGAAACTCTTTATCGCTATGTAATAATGAGTATTTATTCTCAATACAAAATATTGGGTAGTACCGAGATAATCAATATTTAAGTCATCCTATGCACTCGGATCAATCCATTCATTTGGCGTACCTGTTTTATCAATTGGGACTTCTTCCGATAATATTTCTGGATTTTGTTCACAAAAAAGCTCTATCTGGACATCCAAATAATTCCAATCAATTTGATAAGAAAGTATGGTTAGTTCGTGTTCTTCATTAATGATTTAGTCGAGACGAGAGTAAAATAGATTGTCTATTTTTCAAGCGGATGGTTTGCGGGGTTTCATTTATTTTTGATCTCAAATTACAAGATTTCTCTCAGCATACAGCACTTTACTGCGGGAAATTTATAGACGATTCCGAACTCAGATCCGGTGAAAGTTGCACAATCGCCATTTTAAACTGTGCAGTTTCTTCACGTAATTGCTTCAAAGCATCATTTTCCCGTAGCCTGTTATCGATTAAATAATCCATACATTGCTTCATCAACAGGTGTACATTTTGTTGTCATCTTTTTGTTCCACAATTTGAAATTGAACTAGGATATGCGTATAAACGCTAAATACGAACGTAAGAAAATATTTTTCGAAACCAACAAAACGCACTCTTGTTATTTTCAAACAAACAATAATCATTAGAAAATGTAATGTAACTTTAATTCGATTAAATCACTCATTATAATCAAAGGTGGTTACTACTCGCGCATCATACAATTTTTTAACCTAACCGTCATACATTTGTAATACAACTTAAATATTTCTCTTTCAAACTGCTCAACACTGAGATTAATTATCAATAACAAATCCAGTTTATTCATTACTATTAACGAGGAGAAATATTTTATCATGATTAAAAAAACACTCATTGCGAGCTCTGTCTTAGCCGTGTTTGCAAGTGCGTTATCAATGAACGCAATCGCCGTAGACGAGAATTCTTTCAAATTTAAAGCACTTGAAGAATCAGCAAATGCTGCTGATTGGAACCCAACATCTCCGTGGAAGCTTCCAAATGGTTTTGCTCAAGCAGTTGTATCTGATGAAACTGCCTTGAATATTTATAATGCTGGCCGTGATGACTGGCACGACATGAATGTCGTTAACGAAACTGGTCCACAGGCTGGCCGTTTTATGTATCGCACTCATGAAGTTCGTGGTGTACCAGAGGGCGGCGCTGTTTCTGTTGTTGACCTTAAAACTGGTGAAACAAAAATATTAGCTCAAGATACTACGTGGACAGCACTTGATGGAATCCGTTGGACACCGTGGGGCACTGTATTATTTGCTGAAGAAACTTCTGGTGGTCGTTTTTTTGAAATCGAATTAAATGATGACATGATGTCAGTAAAAGCTGTTCATGATCGTCCTCTTGTTGGGCGTTTAGCTCATGAAGGTATTGATCTTGATGAAAATGGGAACGTCTATGTTGTTGACGAGCATCGTGGTCGTACCGATGGTTGCGACGATGTTGTACCTTGTGGTGGTAGCATTTTTAAATTTGCTCCTGAAACTTATGGCGACCTTTCCGCTGGTACTCTTTATGTTCTAAAAGTAAAAGGTAGTGATGGTGTTGGTCAAGGTGAATGGGTTGAAGTAGCAGATCCTTTAAATGCTCGTCTATCTGGTGCAGAAGCGGCTGGTCAAAGTTATCAACGTCCTGAAGACCTTGAGGTTATCAAGGATAAGCTCTATGTTGCAATTACAGAAGGCCCTCGTGAGGCAAAAACTAATCCTGCAGACGGTTTACTTTCTTTCAGGGATGAAAATGGCAGTCGCAATAAAGAAATGTATGAAGGCCGTGTTATCGCTATAGATTTAAATACAATGAAAGTAAATAACTTTGTTGTACCAGGTGTTAATGCTCCTGTTGAAATTGGGAAGCCAGGTGAAAAAGACCACCAATCTGGATTTGACAGCGTTGACAACCTAGCTGAGAGTCCAAACGGAACACTGATCATGATTGAAGACAACAAACCGTCTGACATCTGGTTTGCAAGAACTTATCAACCTGATGAGTTTGGTCTATCTAAAAGAGTTAGATTATTTGCATCTTTAAGTGATCCAAGTGCTGAAGGAACGGGTATTTACTTCAGCCCAACCGATCCACATACTTTGTATGTTAATATCCAACATTCTGCTTCAGAAGATGGTGACGGTACTTGGGCTATTTACAGAAAATCTTTCAATAATAAACGTCAGTACCGTTAAGATTAAACAACACTAAGTATTTAAGGGGCGGTGTTTTGGCACCGCCCTTTTTTATTTCGAAAAACTAAATTACATTTATAATCCACAAATGTTAAATGGAAACTCCGTGCATTAGTACACTCGGAAAACGCCAGCGACTTAGCTACTTCGGGATCATATTCATTCTAAATCCTGGTTATATTTGGGTGGCAACCGACACTAATAAAGATGGTGTTGCTGAAGAAGTCTCACTTTTTTCCAGCCTGGGTAAATATAAATCAGAAACTACTAGACCAAAAGCTTAAGCACGTAATTCTTTCACATAATATGAAAGCATCCAACATCCTGGCGGTATTGTGAGTAGCACTTTACCATATTTTAGTGGTTGCTTTTGGGTAACTAAACACGATGTTACTAGCATACTTGATTGTCAGGATGCTTAAAATGCAGATCACCATGCAAACTGAGTTTCTGTAGCAGCGAATAATCTAGAAATTTAGGAACACCAAGAAAGCATAACTTGAAGTTGTACGTAGCTCTAGTTGCGGCAAGTAATATTAAAAATTTATAAGTGATAATAACAAAACATGACCCGTGGGTTTAAAAACCCACGGTTTTTTCAACAACGGTGTATCTAATTGCCGGACATTTTTAGAAAATCTAGATTTAGTGACCAAACTTAAGAATAAATTCCCGTTAAACCAACAAGACGAAAAAGAATATACCGACCACCCATTTGTATAATATGGGCCACAAATATTTATGCAATTCTAGACATTCGGATCAACCCACTCATTCGGCGTACCTGTTTCATCAATTGGGGCTTCTTCCGTTAATATTTCTGGATTTTGTACACCAAAATATTTGTATATTGTTGACGCCACTGCAAAGGGTTCGCACTGATAGCTATCATCAGTTGGTGTAGTAAACTGACGATTCTCTTTAGTTTCACCAATTCGCTTGGTTTTACCCACAATTTTACCCAATTCATTACCTTCTATACCAGGACCTGCACTGGGACCTGCTCCGACCAAGAATAGGTTTTGATTATTGCCATGATCCCAGCCCAATGAATTATTCAAATTGACATTACGCCCAAATTCGCCATACACCGTAATAATAACGTTATCTTTACCTGCCGCTTCTAAATGTTTTGCAGCAACTTCCAGAGATTCCATTAAGTTTCTCATACGCCCAGGATACTCATCATCTGCTGAATTATGATCGTCCCAACCCCCAAGACCATTGTTACCCAAACTAACAAATAAAGTATCAGGATTATGAATGACTAAATTTACAGCCGCTTTTAAACGATCACCAAAGCCACCAGGATACTCTAATAAAGGCGCATCAGGATCATCAGCTGTCGGTACAAAATCAGGATCTTGAGGTAATGAAGTATTTTGTAGATTATCATTTAATTGATCAATGAACCCTTCGATTTCACTGCGCTTTGTAAATGAATCCACAACTTTTTGATAACGAGTTTGCTTAGCTGCCATCACAGTTTGTGCTAGCGCCTCTATTACGGCTTCTTGATCATTAGAATCACTATTTAAAGCTGAATTTGATCTTCGATCATAAGGATTACGTAAATCTTTATTCAGCGAGATAGGCTTTAATCCAAGGGGTACACTAACATCACCTTGATTAAAAACAACCGAATCTCCTTCAAAGGTGACAAAGGGAAATAATGCACTATCAGAAATCGCTCCATTGGCAGAAAGAATGGCAGCTAAATTGGTTGCAATACCCGGCCGACTATCATCCTCACCCATCATTCCCGTTAAGTTTGAAAAAATGCTGGGACGATGAGCTTTGGAATCATCTTTAACTCGGTTTAATGTGCGATAAACAGACATCCGATCTTTTGCTAGCATGCTCTCCATGGCATTCCCACCAGCGTTTAGATTATTGTCTGGACTACCCCAAAACCCGTTTTTAGTATAACGTGTATTGTTCGCGTCAGGCATGAGTGAGGAGCTATAAGGGTTTTGTGAATTTGCATTAATGTCTTCGATATTGGTTAAATTACCCGCCAATTCTGATGGACCGCCGTAAAGAAAGACACTAATAACTTGTGGTAATACTGTTGGCTTTGAATAAGCGACTTCACCAAGAACAGCTGCTCTAGCATTTATCATGCTTCTAGAACCAAACGAAGAGGCATTAGCGTATGAACTCAAGCCTACACCGCCAAACATGGAAGGTACCAATATTGAACTGCCAAATAAACCCAGTGATTTTACAAAATCTCTTCTTTTCATTATTTTATTCTCCCACTACTGCATCATGGTAATACAACTCAGGCAACCGCGATAAGTAATCAAATACTATTCTCGCTTGCTCACTACGATTAGATTCATTATCGGTACTAATAATGACTTCTTTCAATTCAGTTAATTCATTAGTCGCCGCTTTTCTACTAATAACTGACATGAATAAGAAATGTATAAAGTCGTCTTCATCGAAAAAATCACCTTCTCGAATAAATCTGCTATCCCATCTTCCCCAGTTATTATTGGCTTTCGTTAAAAGACGTTCACGTACCGCTGAATGATAGTAAGCAAAACTCAGGGAATCTAAGGGCTGATCTTTAAACCTGCCAAGCTTCAATGCCATGGCGGGTTGTTTCATTTTATGTAAATTAGGAGAATCACTACCTGGATTTGTTAAGTCATTTAAAAAACCATCCTCATGCCTCCAATAAATTTTTTCGGCTATATTAAAAAATGTTTCCTCAAAACTTTTCGCTTTTTGATTATTCAATAAGTATTCTTCGGAAAATATGATTGATGTAAAAACTTCATGAAAACGTACTGGATTGGTAGCCACAATATCTGTTGTAATGGCTGCACGCTTTTCTGAAGAATAGTTCGGGAAAAACCGATCAACTAAAAAAGTGACAATGCGAGGAATCACTAACGGATGACTAGCAACCACTTGATAGAAATCCTCACAACTTGTTACCCACTGATCCAAAACTAATTGCGGATCAGAATTTTCATTTAATTCATCAATAACCAACTCATAATTTCCATCTCCATCTTCCAAATACCAGTTTTTACAAGCAATCGACGCCTTCGGCACATCCTCATCTTTATCAAACAAACCCAAATAAATTTCAATCATTTCTCGGGTATTATCTTCTGGCGATCTAAATCGGCGCCAGTTTGCTTGTGATTTCATATGAGTAAAAATAATATCTCGAATACTGGCATCTTCGCTCATGGCTTTTGTTAAGCCCGAGTAAACCCGATGAACATCTATGTATTCTGCTGAGTCAATTTCCTGTGCAGGAGAGAAAAGAATGGTATTAGCAAGTGTATATGCCATCCAAGCTTCAAATAAATCACGACTAATCGGAAATTCGCGGATTGTAGCCAATGGCAATGCCGTTGGTTTTCTTGTTTCGTTGAAGCTATAACGCAAATCAATAACATTTGCGTAACCCGCTTTATTTTTTATTCGAGTATTTAAATCGGCGCGTGTTTTAGATAAAAACTCTCTGCCATCTCCAAGCCTATAATCACTACCAATAGCACTAAAATCAAAAAACTCAGACAGAGGCACACCTTTATATAATGTACCAGCCAATTTATTTGCAACTTGATATTGTTGCTCACTATCAAGAGAATTAAACTTAGACTCAGTTAAAGGTTTTGCCGCAGATGTGGGTGCTATTTCATTGTTTTTTTCTTTATCTACTTCTAATTCACTAGCCTTACATGAAATAAGCAATATAGAAATCAACAATAATACACGCTTATAATTCTTCATATTTTTCTCTCATAATTATTTTATACACCACCAATTTGTATCGATCTTTTGATACATTTTTTAAAGAGTATTCAGCTAATTGCAGGCTTAGTGCCAAGCATAAAGATAGCAATTAAACAAACGAATGTATTTGACCCAGTCGGCATTATTTTGGGAACAAGCCTTCATTTTCCACAATTAAGCGACTCCATAAAGAGAATGAAAAGTAGCGTAAGTTGCTGTATTTTAACTGAATAAAACAACGAATCGTTTAACGATAAAGCAACAAGGGATATAAAAAATGAATTGGCTCAATAACTGAAATGAAAGTCTATTGGCATGACATCTTTAGACCTTACTTTTATAGACAGCTAGAAAAGCTGTCTCAATTAAACTACAAATTAACCAACTGCAACTAGTTAATTTTTACATTGAGTCTAATTTTTTGAAGTAATAAATTTTATCAGCTCAATGCATAAACCTGACAACTGCTTAGATTATCCAAGCACCAAATAAAAGAATGACACTGTTAATCTTTAGCAGGAAATTTTGCGACAAGCTCCACAGCTTTTCCATTTCGAGTGACAGTCATTGGCAGCCATGTTCCAAAAGCAGTTGCTTTGACAGCTTTAACGACATCACTCACCTTCTCAACAGACTTACCAGCAATGTGTGTTACCTTATCATCAACCTCGACACCGGATTTTTCTGCTACACTGCCAGCCACAAGACGCGTAATAATTACACCTTCATTGTGTTCCAAATAAACACCCAACCTAGGGCGCTCTTCTTCCGCCTCGAGTTCTTCTCTGGGAATTTCCACAATTCCAAATGCAATATCAACGGCGCCATCAAGCAACTGCTGACATTCAATTGAACCATCCCATGCCATCAATGTTTTAATGTTTTTTAAACCCATGGAATTCAACTGGTGAGGCACACCATAATTACCCATGATATGTCCCGCACCAAGCACACCCACGATCATAGGATGGCCTTTATCTTTTACAGCGGAATTAAATACTTCTGCCATGGCTCGATCCCAAAGTAACTGGCCTTGAAGAAAGCGCTGAAATGAAGGTTTTTCGGAAATTTCCTTGATTTCATCCTCACTAAGTTCACTAAACTCTTCGCCTTCTCCACCGTGCGCATGCTTAGGCATATGCTGAGAAAATACTTGTGCCAAGACTTCAATATAATCTTTGGTGGGTTCTGCCGGTTTGGAAACACCTTCGCGCTCTTTTTCTGGAATATTGTCCCAACCCTTGTCACCCACTTTAGATACCAGCTCTCGGTTTACATTTAAGGCATACATTGGGATACGATTCATTCGAGCGAAATGAAACATGGGCATATAAAAATCTTTATTAAATCGCCAAATTTTGTCCCAATCCACTGCTTCCAGAAAGTCTTTTTCTTTAATTTCTCCAGCAACCCATTGATCTAGAATTTTTTGTGTTGAGCGAGGAAAAGATTCAAAACCTAAGACCATACCAGGCTCTAAAGCATAGATGGCAGACATGGTTTGAAGTTGCCAGCGATGATGTTCAGGGTTATCGTGATCTTCGCCTAACAGCACGACTTTTGTTTTGCTAAGTGTATGAATAATTTCGGCAGAATTATGGCTATCTCCTTTGCTGGTGATCCATTTTCCCTCAGGAACACAAATATTTGCTTCTTTATCATCTGCGAATACAGGAGATATTAAAAATGAAGACAATAGACAGACTACTATAATTATTTTATTCGACACTTGACTATCCTTGTTTATTCAAAATTTTATTAGTTTGTATTGCACCCACTCAGATTTGAGACTGTTATATCCGAGCTACAACTTACCCAATGTTTTCTCCTATGGCTTGCAAATCCGCGTGGTATGAGGATCGCACCATGGGGCCACTGGCCACATTACTAAATCCAATCTGATAACCATATTCCGCTAATTCATCAAATTCATCAGGTCTTACATAACGCTCTACCGCCAAGTGGTCTAAACTAGGTTGCAAATACTGTCCCAGTGTTAACATATCACAGTTAGATTCGCGCAGATCTCGCATTACCTGCTTCACTTCATCCAATGTTTCACCTACGCCAAGCATGAGACCCGACTTAGCAGGTATATCTTTAAAGATCTGCTTAAAATCTTTGATCAAATTATGAGATATTTCATAATCAGCACCTGGTCTAACTTTTTTATATAAACGCGGTACGGTTTCCAAATTGTGGTTAAACACATCTGGTGGTGATTCATTTAATATTTTAAGTGCAACATCCATACGGCCTCTAAAGTCTGGGACCAATATTTCAATTTTTGTATTTGGATTTAACGCGCGAATTTCATTGATGCAATTCACAAAATGCTGCGCACCCCCATCACGCAGATCATCACGATCTACCGAGGTAACAACGACATAGCTCAATTTCATGTCAGCAATAGTTTGCGCTAAATTTATCGGTTCATTTTCGTCGAGTGGCAAAGGGCGACCATGGCCTACGTCACAAAAAGGACAACGACGGGTGCAAACATCTCCCATAATCATAAAGGTCGCTGTACCATGACTAAAGCACTCTGCTAAATTCGGACAAGCGGCTTCTTCACACACCGTATGCAGACTATTTTCTCTTAATGTCGTTTTTAGTTTAGAAACTGCGTTAGTTGACGGTAATTTTGTACGAATCCAGCTCGGTTTTCTTAGCGGTGTGACGGTTTTTTTAACTTTTATGGGTATTCGAGATACTTTATCTGCACCACGAAGTTTTTCACCCGGTATTTTTTTTTGTTTGGTTTGACTATTACTCATATTTCAAATTTTGCTTTAAATGTTGTAATAAATTTTCTGTGATATTTTTTTTTGAATATTTCGCATTCAGGTCTTTTATCTGAATGACATCCAAGTTTTCATATCCGCAGGGATTAATTCCCTTAAAGGGCGCTAAATCCATATCAATATTTAAACTTAAGCCATGATAACTTTTACCATTCTTAATTCGTAAACCTAATGCTGCTATTTTCTTATCATTGACATAAACACCAGGTGCATCTGGTTTGGCATATGATTGTATTCTTAAATTTGCTAGCGTCGCGATAATGGCATTTTCCATTGCAGTGACTACCGCGCGGACACCCATCGATTTACGTTTGATATCAATTAACAAGTAAACAATTAGCTGCCCTGGCCCATGATAAGTAACCTGACCACCTCGGTCCACCTGAACGACCGAAATACTACCTGCATTTATTATGTGCTCTTTTTTTCCGTTGAGCCCTAAGGTATATACAGGTTTATGCTCCAACACCCAAAACTCGTCAACCGTCTCTTTATCGCGCGTCTGGCTAAACGCACACATTTTCTCATAAATTGGAGAATAATCACAAAGACCTAGTTCACGCACCCGAATAGGTGTTAAACCCGCCACCTCACAATGCCATTAAGACAAGTTCGTGTGCAGTTAATTCTATATAGATATCATCAATTTGCTGCTGACTTTGGGCTTCAAAAGTAATGGTAATTGAAGCGTAATTGCCATTTTTACTGGGACGAGTTTTAAGGGCAGCTTCGGTTAAATGACCACCAACATGCCGATTAACTGTCGTAAAAACATAAACTTCAAAATCCTCATGATTTTTTCCCATCACTTTTAATGGGAACTCGCAAGGAAACTCTAATAATTTACTTCTATCGTAATCTGTCATTTCTGTTACATCATCTATCGTATTGGTTTAATTTGGGGGCGTTCTCACATTTAGCAAGCACGAATTGTATGTTTTTTCGTCCAAAAGTGATAGGGCAAAACCAAAAAATCAGGGCATAAATATTCGCCTGCCTTTTATCGCAGGCTTCCTCAACATACCCCTTGGCGCCTATGATAAACAGCCACTAATTCAAATAGTTATGTCCAATAATACAAATAATGATTCCTTGTTATCAATACAAGAAATAGCGGTTAGAAACTTATATTGGCTACTCCAGAATAACGACTAATTTTAGTATTTATCGATAATCCATATTACAATGCCCATCAGTTTCTCTATTGACTTAACATTTTTCGATAAATGAAAGTACCTAACCCAATTTGCTTTTTAATTCTTGCATTTTTTTTGACAAATTCTGCAGTGGCCGAATTGGGAAAAGAAGATTGCGCCTGCGCCGACGGTGCATCGCTGCATTCAGTTGATGAATTACTTGCCTGTTATAACGAACCTCGCTGTGAAGATCGTAAACTTGATGTATCAATAGCTTTACGTGTAAAAGGGCGCAGCTTGGCTGAAGCAATCAAAAGTTATTTGGCGCTATCAAACAATGCAAACCTGAACATCGATGAACGCAAGGTTTATCTAAACAAAATTGAGCAAGACCGAAAGCGGCTCAAGGCGATAAAAAAAACGATTACGTTTAGTGGTTATGATAAGTTAATTGAACCACTTTATTTAGATTTTGACACACCAGAAAAACGATATTACCGACATTATAGTTCTTTCAATATCGGTTATGAATATGTCGGATTAGATGAATTATTCCAAAAAGGCTTTCCACGTATTGGTTTCCTGCATTATCGCCGCTTCGGAGAAGCGCCAGCCCAAAAGCAAGGACTAGGGTATTACGGCGTTCACGTGTTTGGTAATATGCAATTAACCAGTTCTGCAGAACAAGCGACCATTTTAAATGGTAATGATATTGAAAACACCTTAATCGTCACTGCGTCAGTTTTTGTCCCTTTCTTCCACTCAATAATTAATATAAATCGCAGCCTGGGCGACTTCACTGGAGTACTTATTAATTATGGTGCTAAAAAGAATAGTTCGCATGAGCATATTTACTCACGTTTTTATACTGGATTTCGTAATGCATTTAATCCGGAAACCTATATTGATGTTTTGTTTGGATCAACCCAGGGTGTAAAGGGTTCTCGAATTGAAATTAATGCTCACTTACCCGTCTACAAGTTTGCGCATGGCAGCCGAATATTCTTTGGCGGCACACTTAATATGTCCACTCCCTGGGACACAACAGATAATGAACCTGACCTCATACGTTTCTATCTGGAATGGAATGCAGACTTTGAAAAAATTATTGAAGGTGTGAAATCAACATTTGGCGTTTAATACAATCTAACTTATCTATTAGCAGCTTTACAAATGCAACGTCTTTTTAAAATGCCCGTATATTTTAGCCATCCTTTGCCAAATATCGCCCGGCACCCCTGAACCAACTGGCTTTTCATCTAACTGAGTTACTGGCAATATTTCCTTGGTAGAACTGGTTAACCAAATCTCATCCGCAGCTTGCAATTGCGCGAAAGAAATATCTTTTTCTGCATTGGGGATGCCATGCTTTTGTGCCATCGCCACTACAAGGTCTCGTGTAATTCCTGGTAACAAATGCTGGCTTTTTGGTGGTGTAGTCACAACGCCATCGATAACAGCGAAAGCATTGCTCGCAGCACCTTCAGTAACAAAACCTTCTCGAATTAAAATAGCTTCCGTAACGCCTTGATCAACTGCTTGTTGGCGCAATAACACATTAGGCAGCAAACTAATGGCTTTAATATTACAACGAGACCAACGGTTATCATCCAAGGTTATGGCAGATACACCCTTTTCATAATATTTTGCACTTAAAGGGGTAATCATATTCACCATAGCAAATACCGTGGGTTGTGCATCTGCTGGAAATGCATGATCACGAACAGCGACGCCTCGGGTCACCTGTAGATAAACGGAGGAATCAACATGATTATTTTTTTGCACCAGCTCGTGCAATAGCGTTCGCCATTGAGAAACGGAATAGGGATTTTTTAGATGAATCGCATCTAAGCTTTGCTGCAATCGAGTCAAATGCTCTTCAAGACGAAATAAGGCACCACTATAAGCCGGGATTACCTCATAAACACCATCGCCTAATAAAAAACCTCGATCAAAAACAGAAACTTTTGCTTGGTCGGCAGCTTCATATTCGCCATTTAAAAATACAATAGACATTACTCAAACAACATCTTAACTTCATCGAAAATTCCACTGAAGAAACTGCCTTCATTAACATCCGATAATGCCGCCAAATCTCGTGTAATAAAAGGCTTTCCTGCCAAATCCACGTTAACTGTACCAAACACACCACCTTTACTGACAGGCGCGACAATTCTTGTATCAAGACTCATAGTTGCTTTTAAGGTTTTATATTCACCCCGAGGAATCGTAATCCATAAGTCCTCTTTTAGACCTAAATCAAACTGCTCAGTTTCGCCTTTCCACACTTGGGCAGAAGTTAATTTTACATCTGCTTCATATAAACGATGCGTTTCGTAAAATCGAAAACCGAATGTCAGTAGTTTCTGCGACTCTGTGGCTCTTGCTCGCTCACTGTTGGTTCCTAAAACCACAGCGATCAATCGCATATCGCCTTTAAGTGCTGAAGAGGCTAAACAATATCCCGCAGATTCAGTATGACCCGTCTTCACACCATCCACATATTTGTCCTGCCACAATAACTTGTTGCGGTTGTATTGCTTGATGCCGTTATAGGTAAATACTTTTTCTGAATACCAGGCATAATGTTCGGGGAAATCTCGAATTATGGCGGCAACCAATTTAGCCAAGTCCTCAGCCGTTGTATAATGGTCTTCATGAGGTAGGCCTGTCGCATTAACAAAATGCGTACCGTTCATACCAATTTTTCGCGCATACTCATTCATCAATGAAACAAAAGACTCTTCAGAGCCTGCAATGTACTCTGCCATGGCGACCGTTGCATCATTACCCGATTGAATGATGATACCCTTTAGTAAGTCCTCGACAGATACTTTACTATTTACTTCGACAAACATTCTAGAACCGGGCATTTTCCAGGCTTTTTTGCTGATCTCTACTTCGTCCGTTAATTGAATATTCCCCATCGCTAGTTCATTTTCAATGACATAATTCGACATCATTTTGGTCAAACTGGCTGGTTCAACACGATTCATGCTATTTAGCTCAGCAATGATTTTACCGCTATTAAAATCCTGCAAAATATAGGATTTTGCTGCCAGTTTTGGCGCTTTCGGTTCTACGGCTAATGCATTTGTCGCAACAAAAGCCATACAAACCAAAATAATCCATCGTAAATTTAATACTTGCATGCTTAACATTATTCCCCGTTAATATGACAACATTTTAGCTTCGCCGACATCAAGGTTTTCTAAATTCTTGATCATATCGCCTGCTTCAGCATGCTGATCAAATGGCCCAATGCGAACTCGATAAATATGTTTTTTTGCGTTTACTACAACTTTATGAATATCACTTTGAATTGACGCCGCCGTCAATTTTTCGTGAATTTGTTGGGCGTTTTGCTTGTCGGAAAAAGCGCCAACTTGAACGAATACTTGATTTATCTTAGCTTGTTTAGCAGAAGAAGTATTGATAACTTCAATTTCCACCCGTCCAGTGCCACTTTTTACAATATCTAGTTTTAGGGCAGCGACATAAGACAAATCAATAATACGACCAGCATGAAACGGGCCACGATCGTTTACTTTAACAACAATTTGCTTGTTATTATCTAAGTTAGTGACCTTTACATATGAAGGTAAAGGTAGTGTTTTATGCGCAGCGGTCATGGCATACATGTCATAAGTTTCACCACTGGAAGTCCTCCTGCCATGGAATTTTGTTCCATACCAAGATGCATCGCCTTTTTGTTTAAATCCTTGATTAGACTTTAGGGTGTAATACGTTTTACCAAACACACTGTACTTTTCAGGATTCCCGTATTTACTGAATGGCTCATCTGTGGGAGTGGCATCGCTAATTGTGCTTAGGTCAATTTTTACATTGCGTGGCGCACTGTCGCGATTGCTCACACCACCACAGGCGAAAAGCGACAAAACGAGTAGAGACAAACCAGATTTTTTAACAATTTTCATGGAATACATCTTTTTCATTTTAAACTAAAACAAGCAAAGATGCTGGACAGATTAATTCTTGGCGTAGAGTGCTTTAATCTCTTCAGATAATTGAAACACTGCCATTGCATACAAGTTACTGTGATTATATCGGGTTATTGCGTAGAAATTACTCATGCCAAGCCAATATTCCATCCCATCTTCCTGCTCCAACTCAATTAGAGAGGCTTTTGAATTAGCTGGGAATTTATCTTCAGCCGTGACATTGTATTTTGCAATATCAGAAATTTTAACCTTAGGCTTCATACCCTTTTTAACAAATTTCGAGTATTTATCTCCAGACACTTTTGCACGAGTTGTAATAGGCTCACCCGCTGTCCAACCATGGCGCTTTAAATAACTAGCTATACTACCAACCGCATCACTAATATTATTGGATAAATCTCGCACGCCATCATCATCAAAATCTACTGCATAGTGTCGATAGCTACTGGGCATAAATTGCGCCATTCCCATAGCCCCTGCATATGACCCCTCTAAAGCTAATGGATCAAACTTCTCTTCACGCGACAAAAGAAAAACCTGCTCCAGCTCTTTCATAAAGTATTTGCTGCGTTTTGGGTAATCAATACCAATTGTCACCAAAGCATCAATTACTCGAAAGCCGCCTTTTATCCGACCATATTTTGTTTCAACACCCAAAATTCCTAAAATAATTTCCGGCGGTACACCGTATTTTTTTTCTGCAGCATTGAGGATAGCTTCATTTTGCAACCAAAACTCCAGACCTTGATTCATCCGCTCCTGTTTTAAAAAAATCTTACGGTATCGATGCCAGGGCCAAGCCTCTGCCGGTCGAGTCATTTTCTCTATGATCACCGGTAATACTTTCGCATCAGATAAAACGGTTTCAATGTCTTCACGCTTAAAGCCATGTTTTTTTACCATTTTATCCGTAAACTTTTTCATTATCGGATTATTAGTCACCGTATTTGCCTGTATTGAAATCGCGTTAAAACTCAAACAAACAAACATCATCAATATTAGTATACGAATTTTCAAACTTTATTCCTTTATTCTATGAAGTCAGCAATTTGCGATGGGTTTGTATCGACATCAAAATTCCGAATGCAATCATCAACGTAACCATAGACGTACCACCGTAACTCACCAACGGTAAAGGTACACCCACCACTGGCAACAAACCACTGACCATGCCTATATTGACAACGATATATACCATAAAGGTCAATACCAAACTTCCAGCAAGTACACGAGTAAATGTCGTTTGAGCTTGATATGCAATTACTAACCCGCGAATAACAATGTAAAGATATAGCGCTAAGAGGCACAATACACCGACAATTCCAAACTCTTCAGAATAAACCGCAAAAATAAAATCAGTCGAGCGCTCAGGTAAAAAATCTAATTGTGATTGAGTGCCATTTAACCAGCCTTTGCCATACAAACCACCCGAACCAATAGCAATTTTTGATTGAATAATATGATACCCAGACCCCAACGGATCACTTTCGGGATTCAAGAATGTTAGTACGCGTTGACGCTGATAATCATGCATATAATAAAACCAAACTATCGGTGCGGCAGCTGCCAATATTAATGCAAAACCACCGATCAAATACCAACTGATTCCTGCAAACAAAAGGACAAATATGCCCGCGCTACCTACCAATATTGAAGTTCCTAAATCTGGTTGACGAGCAATCAACGCAACTGGGATCAATATCAGTAATAATGCCCCAAAAATTCGCCCCCAACTGGGCGGTAATGTTTTTTCAGCAATAAACCAGGCCACCATCATTGGCACCGCAAATTTCATCATTTCAGAAGGTTGAAAACGAAAAAAACCAAGATCTAACCAACGTTGGGCACCTTTACCCATTTCCCCGAAAAATAAAACCATAACAAGAAATAATAAACCTGCAATAAACACCCATGGCGTCCATAGCTGAATAAGATGGGGCGGGATTTGAGCGGCAATCAACATAATGGTAAATGCGATAATCATCCAAATCATTTGACGAGTCACTATCGCCCAGTTTTCACCACTTGCACTATACAAAATTACCAGCCCCAATGTGGACAATGCAATTAAGCCTGTAAACAGTGGCCAATCAATATGAAAATCTTTCAATAACCCAGCAGGACCACCCTGAGGCGTTTTTTCATTTAATCCTTGCGATAATACTGATTTAGCCATTAGGATTTGTCCGGATCAAGTAAATAGGCGTCCATAACTTTACGCACAATAGGCGCCGCCACACTGCCGCCACTTTCGCCATTTTCCACTATAACAGCCACGGCGATTTTCGGGTCGTCCATTGGTGCAAATGCGACGAACAATGCGTGATCCCGCAAATGATCCTGTAGATTTTCTTTATCATACTTTTCATTTTGCTTAATACCAAACACTTGGGCTGTACCTGTTTTCCCCGCTATTTGGTAATTTTTAGTGTAAATTTTTCTCGCGGTTCCTCGCTTGCTCGAAACCACCTTACGCATGCTTTCCATCATGTAGTCCCAATTTTCCCTTTTTTCAATAGGAACAAGGCCAAGGACCTCTGGTTCTACATAATCTAAAACGTCACTTTCACTTTCTTGCATCGCTAATGCGAGATGAGGACGAATTCGCAATCCATAATTTGAAAGAACGGCAGTACCCACCGCCAATTGTAAAGGTGATGTCACATTAAACCCTTGCCCAATGGCAGTTATAAGTGATTCACCCGGCCACCATCCTTCATTCTTAACTCTGCGCTTCCATTCTCTGGAAGGTAAGATGCCAGCCGTTTCGCCGTAAATATCAATACCAGTTTTCTCACCAAATCCAAAATGTTTGTTAAATGAATACATTTGGTCAATACCAAGTTTCAAAGCCAGCTGATAAAAATAAACATCACAGGATTCGCGAATTGCACCTAACAAGGTCATATCACCATGACCGGTAATTTTCCAATCACGATACTTATGTGTATCGTTTTTTAGTTGGTGCCAACCTTTACAAAATATTTTTGTGCCACCATGTATTTCATCATATTCTAGACCTGCAAGCCCGGTGAACGGTTTCAAAGTTGAACCTGGCGGATAACGGCCCTTAATTGCACGATTAAATAAGGGGCGGTCAGGTGAATCAGCTAACTCGCGATAAGACTTTACATCAATACCATTAACAAAAAGATTCGGATCAAAGCCCGGCATACTCACCAATGCTAATACGCCACCGGTTTTTGGGTCGAGAGCAACTAAAGCACCTCGCCTATTATCAAGTGCCTTTTCTGCCGCTCTTTGCACTTTAAGATCAATCGTTAAATAAACATTTTTACCTGCAATAGGGCGCTGTTCTTCCAATACGCGAAGAATACGTCCTCGTGCATTCGTCTCAATCTTTTTGAATCCAACGGTACCATGCAAAACATCTTCATAATATCGCTCAATACCATTTTTCCCAATATGAGTAGAACCACTGTAATTTGTTGCATCAAGAGTCTTTAGTTCAGGCTCACTAATTCGCCCCACATAACCTAAAGCATGAACTGCCGTACTACCCTGGGGATAATGCCGCATAAGTCGAGCATGAATATCTACTCCTGGAAATTGATGTTGCCGAACGGAAAAACGAGCAACTTCCTCTTCATTTAAACGAAACTTTAATGGAACAGATTTAAAAGCAGATTTTCGTTTTCTGGCTTTTTGAAACTGCTCGATTTCCTCTTCGCTCAATTCAACAATCTTTTTTAAGGATTCAATGGTAAGTTCAATGTCTTTGATTTTTTCTGGAATTAGCTCTAGCGTGAAAGATGGCGTGTTTTGCGCAAGCACTTCACCATTACGATCAAATATCAAACCACGAGTGGGAGCAATCGGCACAATACTAACGCGATTATTTTGAGATAGCGTTGTATAGTGCTCATGACTAAGTATTTGCAGGTAGATCATTCGAGCAATAATGATTAACAACAAAACAATCACGCCGATACCCGCAACAATAACTCGACCAGTAAATAACTGTGTTTCTTTAAAATGATCTTTTAACTTAACGCGAGAAAATTCCATCTAAACCTCGCAACACCGGGATCGTTTCATCATGCTATTCGGTAACTTCTGCGCAAACCGCGAAGAAATACAAACACCCAAGGCCATATAATCGCACTTGTGATAGAAGGCGCCCAATACACCCATGTCTGAGGTGACTCACCAACAATTCCCTTGGTCCAAACTATTAATAACTGTCCCAAAGCGATCATCGTAAATACACTCAGTGCTTGTTGCCAAAGAGGGTAGACTCGAATTTGTTTATGCAATTTAACCGCAACAAAAGCAATTACCGCTAGCGCTAATGCATGCTGACCAAGTAATGTACCTGTCAACACATCAATACATAAACCCGACATCCAGGCTATACCAATATTGACTTTGTTTGGCGTGGCTATGCACCAATAAATTAAAACTAATGCCACCCACTCAGGTCGATAAGCGCGAATAAATTCAGGCAATGGCATGATGGTCAGCACCATCGCAAGGATAAAGGTTGCAAAAACCACTTTACCGCCTTGCTTTTTAAGTTCAGCCATAGTTACTGCTCGCTTTCAACGACTGGATTTTGCTCAGCAGTTGTTTTTTGCTCTGCATCTAAATCCTCTGAACTCACGACTTCATCAGGCTCATTTTCTTTTCGAACTTTTTCAGCGATGTTTTCTCGCCAAACCAGTAATACTTCTCTACTGCGATCAAGTAATGCCAAAGGGCGTGCTTCAACTGTTGCAAATGGCTGACTACTGTCGGATTCAACCTTAGTGACCAAAGCCACGGGGTATCCCGCAGGAAACACACCCCCTAAGCCCGATGTAACCATTAAATCACCTTCTTTAATATCTGCATTATTGGGCACATGTAGCAAGTTCAGCTTGCTCACTGATCCTGTACCTTGAGCCATTGCACGCATTCCACTTCGATTTAATTGCACCGGCAAAGCATGTCCGGGGTCGGTCAATAAAACGACCGTACTACTTAACGGCGAAACTTGAACAACTTGGCCATATACCCCTTCTGCATCAAGAATTGGTTGGCCTTTGTAAACATCATGACGTAGACCTTTATTTACCATCACTTGATGACTAAATGGATCAAGGTCAACAGAAAGTAGTTCAGCGGTTAATACACGATCCGTCAAACGCTCAGAAGCATCCAATAAAGTCCGTAATCGCATATTTTCAATTTCTAAGGAAACGAATTTTTGCATTTGTGCTTGGAGAAAGGTATTTTTTGTAATTAACTTTTCGTTTTCTTCCAACAAATCTTCGCGAGTTTTAATATTATCACCCAACCAGCTACTAGCAGAAGTTGGAAAACTGACCACATACTGAATCGGATAAGCCACAACAGAAATGGCCGTGCGCACACTGTCCAAATAGTGCATACGATGATCCATTGTCATTAACGCTAATGAAAAAAGTATCAGCATGAAGAAACGCAAACTAGCAGTTTCCCCAAATGCAAACAAGGGTTTAATGGTTCAATCTCCTGGACTCTCTGGGCGCATTTGAACGACAATCATTTCGGCGCGCAAGTGTAGTCAATTTTGCAATAATTGTAACCCTTTTCGCTAAGGAACCCCTAAACAATCCTATTTGTTTAGAGGTTCCATTTACGAAAAACATATCAATCGAATTTGTCGCTACAACATTATTATTTTTAATTTATTCTGCGACGAATATTTCACCGCCATGCTCTTCGATTGTTTCCATGGACTTTCCACCACCACGGGCTACACAAGTTAATGGATCCTCTGCAACTATGACAGGTAAACCCGTTTCTTCCATCAACAAACGATCGATATCATGTAGTAAGGCACCACCACCGGTTAACACCATGCCCCGCTCAGCCACATCCGCACCTAACTCAGGAGGTGTTTGTTCTAAGGCGCCACGCACAGCACCAACAATTCCCGCCAAGGGTTCCTGTAGTGCTTCAAGTATTTCATTACTATTTAAGGTGAAACTTCGTGGGACACCTTCCGCAAGGTTTCTACCGCGGACTTCAATTTCGCGAACTTCATCTGCAGGATATGCCGAACCAATTTCCTGCTTTATTTTTTCGGCGGTAGCATCACCAATCAAGGTTCCATAGTTGCGTCTGACATAACTGATAATTGCTTCATCGAAACGATCACCACCGATTCGTACAGACTCTGAATAGACGATGCCATTCAAAGACATCACCGCTACTTCTGTTGTTCCACCACCAATATCCACAACCATGGATCCACTGGCTTCACCGATGGGCATACCCGCACCAATCGCTGCAGCCATGGGTTCTTCGATTAAATACACTTCTCGTGCACCAGCGCCCGCAGCTGATTCTTTAATCGCACGGCGTTCAACCTGAGTTGAACCGCATGGAACGCAAACTAAAACTCTTGGACTCGGTCGGAAAAATCGACTTTCATGAACTTTGAAAATGAAATGCTGTAACATTTTTTCGGTGACAGTAAAATCAGCGATTACCCCATCTTTCAAGGGACGAATCGCCGTAATATTGCCCGGTGTTCGACCTAACATTCGTTTGGCTTCAATACCGACTGCTGCAATACTTTTTGGACCACCCGGACCGCGTTCCTGCCGAATGGCAACGACCGAGGGTTCCGCTAATACAATACCTTTCCCGCGCACATAAATTAGTGTGTTTGCTGTACCAAGATCAATGGAAAGATCATTGGAGAACATACCTCGAAATCGTCCAAACATTATTTAAACTTCCTTTTCTTCTTTAATGCGCATAGATGGTGAATCGAATCTTGGTAAACATTTTGGGCGAATCGACATCTATGATATGGTTCACTTCCTAGACAAATACCCAGCTCGGAGCCAAATTATGTCCCTGCAAAAATCAGATGTAGAAAAAATAGCTCATTTAGCCCGTTTATCAATTAGCGATAACGATATCCCTGCTTACGCTGATAATTTGTCCAATATTTTACAACTTGTGGAACAGATGAATTCTGTGGATACCAGCAATATTACTGCAATGGCTCACCCTTTAGCCGAAACCCAGCGTTTACGTGCTGACGAAATAACCGAAAACGATCAAAAAGAACATTTTCAACAAATTGCGCCAGCGACAGAAAAGGGATTATACCTTGTTCCAAAAGTTATTGAATAACTTTACAAATATCAACAACTAAAACACTTTAGTGGAGCATATGCAGATTTCGTTCCGTCAGTTTGGGCGGGAAAATCTGTTGTTTTTGGAGTAATTATGTTTGAAAAAACACTCGCGGAATTAAGCCAGGACTTACAAAATAAAGCGGTTTCTAGCACAGAATTGACCCAGGCTTATCTTCAGCGCATCAAAGAAAAAGACGCAACTTATAATAGTTACATTACCGTAACTGAAGATGTCGCATTGGAACAAGCAAAACAAGCAGATCAACGTATTGCAAATGGCGACACTAATCCATTAACTGGCATACCTATCGCGCAAAAGGATATTTTTTGCACAAACGGGATTAAGACTTCCTGCGGCTCGAAAATGCTAGACAATTTCATCGCGCCGTATGATGCAACGGTTATCCACAAATTTAATCAGGCAGGCTCTGTCATGCTGGGTAAAACCAATATGGATGAATTTGCCATGGGCTCTTCTAACGAAACCAGTTATTACGGTGCAGTTAAAAATCCTTGGAATGTTGAAACAGTGCCAGGCGGCTCTTCTGGTGGTTCCGCCGCTGTTGTGGCGGCGCGTCTAGCCCCAGCAGCAACCGGTACTGATACTGGCGGCTCTATACGCCAACCCGCTGCGCTGTGTAATTTGACGGGATTAAAACCCACCTATGGTCGTATTTCTCGTTATGGCATGATCGCTTTTGCATCAAGTTTGGACCAAGCTGGCCCCATGACCCGCACGGCAGAAGATGCTGCACTCATGTTAAATGTAATGGCAGGTTTTGACCCAAAAGACTCAACCTGTGTTGATAAGTCTGTACCCGATTATTCTGCAGATTTAAATAACAGCTTGTCAGGTTTAAAAATCGGGCTACCCAAAGAGTTTTTTGAAAAAGGCATGGATTCTGATGTTGCTAAAAATATTGAAGCAGCTATCGATGTTTATAAAAAAGCGGGTGCTGAGATTATCGAAGTTAGCCTACCAAATTCAGGTTTATCAGTTCCGGCCTATTACGTCGTAGCCCCTGCTGAATGCTCATCTAATCTATCGAGATTTGATGGTGTACGTTTTGGCTATCGTTGTGAAAATCCCGTCGACCTGGAAGATATGTACAAACGATCTCGTGGCGAAGGCTTTGGTGATGAAGTTAAACGTCGCATCATGGTTGGTACTTATGCTTTATCAACCGGTTTTTATGATGCGTACTATGTAAAAGCACAAAAAATACGCCACCTCATTAGTGATGATTTTAAGCAAGCATTTAAAAAAGTAGATGTCATCATGGGACCAACAACCCCAACAACCGCGTTTAAAATTGGTGAAAAAACCAACGACCCGGTCACCATGTATTTATCTGATATTTACACTATTGCTGTTAATCTAGCGGGTTTACCCGGCATGTCTATCCCTGCAGGTTTTGCTAATGGTATGCCTGTGGGTTTACAAATTATTGGTAATTACTTTGATGAAAGTCGACTATTAAATGTTGCTCATCAATTTCAACAAATCACTGATTGGCACACAAAAGTGCCAAACAATATATAAAGTATCGAGGTTCATATTATGGAATGGGAAGTTGTTATTGGACTAGAGATCCACGCCCAACTCGCCACTAACAGTAAAATATTTTCAGGTGCATCGACCACTTATGGCGCATTACCCAACTCACAAGCTTGCGCTGTGGACTTAGGTCTGCCTGGTGTTTTGCCTGTTGTTAACAAAGAAGCTGTTCTCATGGGTGCCAAATTTGGATTAGCCATTGGCGCCAATGTATCAAAACGCTCCATATTCGATCGAAAAAATTATTTTTACCCCGATTCACCTAAAGGCTACCAAATTAGCCAGCTACATTTTCCTATCGTAGAACACGGTCATATCGAAATTGAACTAGAAGATGGTCAAACCAAAATTGTAGGTATTACCCGCGCTCATTTAGAAGAAGATGCAGGAAAGTCATTGCATGAAGACTTTGAAGGACAAACAGGTATTGACCTTAATCGTGCCGGCACACCGTTAATTGAAATAGTTTCAGAGCCGGACATGCGTTCAGCTAAAGAAGCCGTTGCCTATATGAAAAAAATTCATTCTCTCGTGCAATACCTTGAAATTTGTGACGGTAATATGCAAGAAGGTTCATTTCGTTGTGATGCGAATGTTTCTGTACGCCCCAAAGGGCAAGAAGAATTTGGCACTCGGGCAGAAATCAAAAACATCAATTCTTTCCGATTTGTGGAAAAAGCCATAAATCACGAAATTGAGCGCCAAATTAATCTGATCGAAGACGGTGGCACGGTGGTACAAGAGACCCGCTTATACGATTCAGACAAAGATGAAACCCGCTCTATGCGCTCAAAAGAAGAAGCGAATGACTATCGCTATTTTCCTGACCCAGATTTATTACCCATCGAGTTAGACGAAGAAACGATTGAGACCATTAGGCAAAGCCTACCTGAATTGCCAAGTAAGAAAAAAGAACGCTTCATAAAAGAGTTTGACTTAAAATCTTCCGACGCTGACGTATTAACTGCGCAAAAAGATTTATCGGATTATTTCGAAGCATGTGTTAAAGCAGCGGATGGTAATGCTAAGCTTTGTGCAAATTGGGTGCAAGGTGAAATTATTGGTGCTTTAAATAAAAACAATATCGCTTTATCCGAAAGTAAAGTAACTGCCAAATTACTTGGCGGCATGATCAAACGTATCGCCGACAAAACCATTTCGGGAAAAATCGCAAAAACTGTTTTTGAAGCCATGTGGAACGGAGAAGGAACTGCAGACGAAATTATCAAAATCAAAGGATTAAAACAAGTTACCGATACTGGCGCTATTGAAACAGTCATTGATGAAATTATTGCAAACAACCCTAATCAAGTTGAACAATATCGTAGCGGAAAAGAAAAAGTATTTGGTTTTTTTGTAGGCCAAACCATGAAAGCCATGCAAGGCAAAGCCAATCCACAAACAGTTAACGAGATTTTGAAGGCAAAACTCAAGGCTTAGTTAATGAAAAAAGATACCCTACATCGCTTTATCTTTGAAAATATGCCCGTCAGAGGCATACTCGTCCAACTAAATGATACTTGGAAAAACTTGCAAGGCAGAAAGAATTATCCCGACCCGCTTCAACTTTACCTTGGGGAATTTGTTGCGGCAAATGCATTACTAGCAGCTACTTTAAAACTGGAAGGCTCCCTTATTATGCAAATTCAAGGTGATGGACCAGTTCACTTCATGGTAATGGAATGCACTAGCGATAATCATTTACGAGGTCTGGCCAAATATAAAGAGCCCATCACTGGTAACACGCTACAAGATTTATTTGGTGATGGCCGCCTAGCTATCACCATTGATAATCAAAAATCTGGAGAAAGATATCAAAGCATTGTAAGCCTCGAAGGCAACAGTATAAAACTCGCCCTTGAAAGCCATTTAAAACAATCTGAACAACTCGAAACGGTTTTATTTCTAGCAACAGATCAAAATAATGCCTGTGGATTGCTTTTACAAAAATTACCGGGTGAATTTGATGCCAATGAAGACGATTGGAATAGAATAACACAATTGGCTTCTACCATTAAAAACGATGAATTATTCTCACTAAGCGCAGAACAAATCATTCACCGATTATTCAATGAGGATGATGTTCGATTATTAGACTCCGAAAACTACCTATTCAAGTGTACTTGCTCAAGAGAACGCGTTGCTAATATGCTGGTAACATTAGGACAAGATGAAGTTAAAGATATTATACGGGAACAGGGCAGTATTGATATTGATTGTGAGTTTTGCAACGAGCACTATAGTTTTGATGAAGTGGATAGCAAGGAGTTATTTGCCACTAACTTTCATCACCCATATTCAAAAACTCAGCATTAGCGCTTAATCGAGTATCAGTAACCCGTTAAATATTTTCTGCATTTTTTCACGATCAAAGTCTTTTTCAAGTACTGCTTTAAAACCAAACTCCTGACAATTTGTCATTTCAGGCCCGTAAACATCGCCACTGGAAACAATAAGCGTTGCTTCTGGGTTGATTGCTAATATTTTTTCTGCCGCTTCTTTGCCGCCCATCCCACCTGGAACTGATATATCCAAAATAACGATATCGATAACTTTGTTCGCTTCAAAATCGTTGCGATAAATTGAAATCGCTTCCGTGCCATCGACTGCAAAAACTGTCTCATAATTGAGCTTATTCAAATTTATCTCAAATAATTTTTGTATATTTTCGTCATCATCCATAACCAGGATAGTCGACTTCTTCTCCATAGCGGGACCATCATCCAATATTTTACGAATGCGCGCTAACAAAGTCTCTGGCACAAAAGGCTTTTGTAATAACTTTTCTTCAAACTGTGAACCAATATTTTCAGCTTGTCTATTATCGGTATAACCACTAATAAGTAATATTTTGATATTAGAATACAACTCTCTAGTTTTTGCCGCCAATTGGTAACCATCCATTCCCGGCATGATGACGTCACTTAACAGCACATCAACTGATTGCTGCTTTAGCACTTCCAATGCTTCAATTGCATTAGTGGCCGTAACTACACGATAACCATTTGCTGAAAGTACTTCCTTACATAAATTTACAATGGCAATTTCATCATCTACAACTAAAATGCGTTCACTACCTTTAAGCTTTCTTTTATTATAAGTTTCTGCCTCCGAAGTTTTAGGCGGATAATCTTCATAACGAGGAAAATATAACTTGAATTGACTTCCAAAACCTTTTTCTGATTCAACTGCAATCGCACCCGAGCATCGTTGAACAAAACCATATACCATACTTAAGCCTAAGCCAATTCCTGCCTCGCCTTTTGTTGTAAAAAAAGGATCGAAAATACAACTCAGGTCATTTGAGTCTATTCCTATACCCGTATCATCTATCGTTATTAATAAATAATCGCCACTATGGAGTTCTAATTTACTTGCTTCTTTAAAATTTAACGTTTGATTACTTGTACTAATAATTAACTTGCCACCAGATTTCATAGCATGCATTGCGTTAATGCATAAGTTTAAGATAGCATCTTCAAACTCTCCACCATTTACATAAATTGGCCAAGATTTTTCTACCAAATCAAATTGAAGATTAATGCGAGGCGTGAGCGTCTTTTGCAGCATATCTCTCTCAGCAAGCAGTACCCCGTTAACATCCATACAATCAGCTTGTGGCTGGGTATTTCGAGAAAAGCCTAACAACTTACGTGATAATGTACTACCTCGTTCACTCGCATGTTGAATTTCATAAACATACTGACTTAACTCAGACTCATCACCTAATGCATCTTTTAGCAACTGAGCGTAACCCATTACGACACCCAGCATATTATTATAATCGTGCGCAATGCCTCCAGTAAGCTTGCCTAATGCATCCATTTTTTGTGATCGACGCAACTGTTCCTCTTGCTGCTTCTCATAAGTCATATCATGGCACGCACCAATAAACCGCCTTATACCTTCGACACTACGCGGCAACTCAGCAACAGACAACCGAATAGAAAAAACTTCTCCGTTTTTTCGTTTCCCATTGACTTCTCGAGGAGCACCAATAAGATGAGCTATATCAAAAACAATATAATCAGATATATATTTATCATGCTGCTTCGCTTCTGGTTCAGGCATCAATATATTGATCGATTGCCCTGTAGCTTCATCAGCTGAGTAACCAAACATCGATTCAGCTGATTTACTAAAGGTCTGGATTAATCCCAACTCGTCTATAACAACAATTGCATCAGCAATACTATTAATGAGTTGTTGCTGCTCTTCTTTTTGTCGCTGCAAGGTTTCTTCAGCACGCTTACGTTTTGTGATATCTTCAACAATCGCTAAATGAAAGTCTGGCACCTTGCCCTGTGCCCACAACGGAATCACTGAAAGGTTGACCCATACAACTAGCCCCTCTTTATCTAAATACCGTTTTTCCATTTGGAAAGAAGCAATTTCACCAGCTTTAAGCTTCGCCATATTATCCAAATCTGCTTGTAAGTCTTCCGCAAAAGTGATTTTTTTAAAATCCATCGACAACATTTCTTTAAGCGAATAACCCAAAATATCACAATAACGTTGGTTAATTTCAACAAAACAACTCGTATGACTATCAATTTGTGCAACCCCAAAGGAGGACTGATCAAATAACACTTTGAAACGCTTATTACCTTCATGTAAAGCCTCTTCAGCGCGAATTCGATCAGTAATATCCTGTACAAAGCCGACCATATGAGATCTAGCGTTATTATCCTTATCAATTACCTCAGACTCACTCCATAAATGACGTATCGACCCATCTGGAATTACAATACGATATTCAATTGATGAAACTACCCCTGTCTCAAGTAATTCTCGAATATAATCTTTTATTCTTTTTACATCACCAGGATGAACCCGGGTCATGGCAAACGAAAAATCAATTTCTGGATATTCGATCGAATCATACTGATATATTCGATACATTTCAGGAGACCACTGGACGCGATTTGTTGCTAGATCCCACTCCCAACTTCCTACCTGTGCCAGCGTCTCGGTTTTTAATAACAGGTCTTGAGTATTACGGAGTGTTTGATCTGCATATCGACGTTCAGTGACATCAGTAACCATCGCCAATGCACCAAGATAAACATCATTTGAATCCAGCAGGGGATTAGTATTTAATTCTGCCCAAATGATACTCTCATCTTTTCGGATAAACTTAAAATCATGTTGCTCTGAAATACCTGCTTTTCGCCGCGCTATATTGTTAGTAGCAATTTGACGACCTTCATCATCCATAAAGTCAAATAAAGATCGCCCTTGCATTTCATCAACACTATAGCCGAGCATTGAAGCCATTACTGGATTTACGAAAGAAGTATTGTTATCTGTATCGATTGCCCAAATACCCTCCAGTGCGGTCTCTACAATCATGCGATAACGCGATTCACTTTCTCGCAATTCATCTTCTATTTTTTTTTGCTCAGTAATATCTTGTACAAAACCAATAGTTCGTACAACAGCACCTCTATCGTCAAATGTATTTATACCAGCGCCCCAAAGATGGCGAATTGATCCATCTTGCCGCACAATACGAAACTCCGTTTGTTGTGGCCGTCCTTCCTCTAGCGTGAGTTCCTGTGTCTTTACGACTTTATTCCAATCATCAGGATGAACAACTTTACTTAAAGTAGCTATATCCCCATCAAACTGATCAGGAGAAAGACCATAAATTTTGTATAATTCAGGCGATAGTTTGGCTGTGTTATTTGTTGTATCCCAGTCCCAAGTCCCAATATGAGCAACTTCTTGAACTTTGTTAAGTAATATTTCACTTTCTCGGAATTTACTTTCTACTCGTTTACGCTCAGTAATATCAATACCTGAGCTTAAAATCCCAATAATGTTACCCACTGGGTCCCTTTGTAAAGAATTATGCCAAGCGATTTGCCTTACTTCACCGGACTTAGTAAGAATTTCGTTTTCAAAATATTCTGCATTCTCGATATGACCCGCCATTAGGCTTTTATAAACTGATAGAATTTGCTCATAAGAATCCTGCGGCAAACAGACTTTAAACCAGTTTTGACCAATCAGCTCAATAGAAGAATAACCCAACAATTCGCAACCCTTACCACCAATCATGGTTATCCTTGCTTGATCATCAATTGCGATAAGTATAACTTCAGCAAGATCTAGATATTTCGCATTGATTTCTTGGATAGTTTTAAGTGAGCTTTGCGTGAGTTTAAGCTTATGCTCCAATTCAACAATCTGAGCTTTCGCCAATTCCAGGTCTTGTTGAATATGATCTGTGCTTATTTCCATAGCTTAGGTATTTTTCCCGCTGATCAGAATAATACTTCTACATAATGTAATTATATTTTAGTTGATAAGTGAAAAGATTATAGGTAAATACAGACTAATATGAAGACTTTTTCAAATTAAAACTTTATTCAGGCACAACGAAGCTGACACCACCTTCATTTATAATTTAAAACAATATCAAAAAAGAGAAAATATTCGAGAAAAGAAACCCAGTATCCACAAAAGGGCTTTAATGATTAAACGCTATATTAAACTTCAACCTGCAATACGTCGATATCCCCATTTTTCAAGCGATATGCACGCAGATCTAATACGCCTTTTACATCTAAAGAGACAATTAAATATAAGACATCTGGATATTGAGCTTCTTTCACGTCAATCGCTGATGGAAAGGCTGCCCCGTGTGGATGAGAATGATAAATAGCATATAATTGCTCATCATTTTCACGCATTTTTCTCATTGCATCAATTTGTCCCTTGCCATCCATTTGGTACAAATTTTCCCGGTGCACAGCAATATTTCGCACGGGATAGAGTGTTTTAACTTGGCCTTTATTTTCAGCAATTAGCCCACAAATTTCTTCCTCATCTTGACTTTGTGCGTGAGCTAAAATCTGGTTTACTATGATGATGGGTAAAGTTATTTTTTCCATACAATTATTCTAAATTCCTACCGATGGTAATACGTTCTATCCCAGCCAAGTCAGGATATGAACCAATATTATCATATTTTTCTTCTTGAAATATCGCTCTAACTTTATTAGCCTGATCCCAGCCATGCTCCAGCAATAAAGCCCCATTTGAATTTAAGCGCTCTTTCGCTTGCCGAATGATTTGACGAATATCATCAAGTCCATCAATTCCCGAAACCAATGCACCCCTTGGCTCTCTCGCAACATCACCTTCGGACAAATGTTTATCCAGCTCTTCGATATAGGGCGGATTCGAAACAATTAAATCAAATGTTCCGGCTTCTAACGAATCAAACCAGTTACTTTGCTTGAAAGTGATATTTGCAACACCTATGGTCTTGGCATTTTCAGTTGCCACCTTTAGTGCGGCTTTTGATTCATCCACTGCAACGAGGTGACACCGAGGTCGTTCTTTAGCAATCGCAATGGCAATTGCACCACTGCCCGTACCCAAATCTGCCACCCGAAAGACTTTATCTACTGCAATATTTGCTAGGGAAAACTCTACAAGGTGCTCTGTTTCAGGCCGAGGAATTAATGTATCCGGGGTAACTTTAAAATCTAAGGACCAAAATTCCTGAAAACCAACAATATAAGCCACCGGTTCGCCCTCACATCTTCTGCTAATCAAACTATTAGCTCGCTCGCTCTCATCGCTAGCGAGAATTTTATCGGACCAGGTATATAGCTGAGTGCGGGAAATATTTAAAGCATGTGCTACAAGCACTTCTGCATCAATTCTCGCGGTATCATAATAAGGGATTAAGCGTTGAGTAGCGCTTTCGATAAGCTGAGATATGCTAAGCGAGACCATATAAATTAATGGAATTAACCAACGCTTTCATCACTAATCGCTGCCAATTGTTCCGCTTGATATTCATTGATTAATGGCTCAATAATCATATCTAATTCACCCATCATGAATTCATCTAATTTGTATAAGGTTAGATTTATACGGTGATCAGACACTCTGCCTTGAGGGAAATTATAGGTACGAATTCGTTGAGATCGATCGCCACTGCCCACCAAATCTTTTCTAGTAGCAGAAATTTCAGCAGCTTGTTTATCTTTTTCAGCCTGCATTATACGCGCTGCCAATACTGACATAGCTCGCGCACGATTTTTATGTTGAGAACGCTCATCCTGACACTCAACAACAGTACCGGTTGGTAAATGGGTAATACGTATTGCTGAATCTGTTTTATTAACATGCTGACCACCAGCACCTGAGGCACGAAACGTATCAACTTTGAGGTCTGCTGGATTTAAGTCAACCTGCTCGACTTCATCAACTTCAGGCATTATCGCCACCGTACAAGCAGAAGTATGTACACGTCCTTGAGTTTCTGTATCGGGCACTCGCTGTACGCGATGCCCACCAGACTCAAATTTTAATTTCGCGTAAACACCCTTACCAGAAATCTTAGCAATAATTTCTTTAAATCCACCATGCTCACCGAGGTTTTGATTCATTATTTCAACTTGCCAGCGATTTTTTTCTGCATAACGACCATACATTTTAAAAACATCACCAGCAAAAATTGCAGCTTCATCACCACCGGCCCCTGCTCGTATTTCTAAAAATACGTTATGCTCGTCATCAGGATCTTTAGGCAATAAAAGCTTCTGTAACTCCAACTCCAACACATCTATTTTTTCTTTGGATTCTTCAAGCTCAACTTGCGCCAACTCTTTCATTTCCGCATCATCTTCTTCCAACATGCTACGAGCTTCTTCGATATCTCCCAGAGTGGTTTGATATTCACTATAACATTCGCTAACAGGTTGAATCAGAGCGTATTCTTGAGATAAGGCCCGAAACTTATTTTGATCGGCCATAACATCAGGATCAGCAAGCAACGCGCTGATTTCTTCAACACGTTCACTAATCGTGTCAAGCTTGGCAAGGAGAGTTTTGTTCACTAGTTTTCTGAGTCGTCGAGGTTAAATAATTCTTTGGCATTATCGAGCAAACCATTATTGCCATCAATGCCTGCTTGACGAATTTTGGTTGTGGGAATATGGGTAAATTTATTGGTCAATCCATTCGCTAATCGCTTCAAAACTTCTTCAGGCTGCTGACCGTTATTCAACATCTTAATGGCCTTCTCCAACTCTGTATCTCTGAGATTTGCCATAACACCACGAAAATCCTGAATGACACCTATAGCACTTTGTGAACGCAACCAACCCATAAAACTAACAACTTGATTGTCAATAATATCTTCCGCTTGATCTGCTGCTTCACGGCGGGATTTTAAACCTTCTTCAATAATTTCCTTTAGATCGTCTACGCTATATAAATAGACATCTGCTAGATCACCGACTTCAGGCTCTATGTCTCTCGGTACGGCTATATCGACCATCAGCATCGGTTTATGCTTACGTGCTTTTATCGCGCGCTCTACACTGCCTTTCCCCAAAATTGGCAATTGGCTGCCAGTAGAAGAAATAATAATATCGGCTTTAGCCAGATGGTCAGGAATTTCTGCCAAAGCAATGGCGGATCCACCCACTTCTTCGGCTAAATTATGAGCTCGCTCAATCGTACGATTAGCAATAATAATATTACCAATTTGATTTTCTTTTAAATGACGGGCTGCCAACTCAATGGTTTCACCAGCACCAATCAATAACGCTGTATGTTTTTCAAATGAACTGAATATTTGCTTTGACAAACTAACCGCAGCAAAAGCCACAGAAACTGCACTTTCACCTATGGCTGTGTCAGTTCGCACCTGTTTAGCAACATTGAAGGTATGCTGATACAGCTTGTTTAAAACCGTACCTAAAGTGCCCGCTGACGTTGCATCTCGATAGGCCGTTTTCACTTGCCCTAAAATTTGGGGTTCACCAAGCACCAATGAATCCAGGCCACTTGCTACCCTTAATAAATGTCGCACAGCATCACGATCTGGGTATTTATAAATATATGGCGCAATATCATTCACTTTTAAATGATGATATCCAGAAAACCAATCTTCTAGGTCCGTAGCTTCAGCATCATTAACGCAACAATACAGCTCAGTCCGGTTGCATGTGGATAATATAGCCACTTCCGTCACATCAGACGCGGCTACTAACTCTCGACAAGCCTCCTGTAATCGCTCAGGCGAAAAAGACACCTTCTCGCGGATATCCACGGGGGCTGTTTTATGATTGATTCCAAATGCTAATAGTGCCATCGATTAATTATTCTAAAACGTCAATATTTGGGCGAATAGATTATTCTCTTAAATACTGCCATGTAATACAAGTCCTTGCTTCATATTAATTATTTATCATCTTACCTTTCGAAGCGCACAAATGACTATATACGGTTATCAAACTGTGTTATTTTTCAATATATTATGACAAGATTTATTCTAATACCACTCATAATATCAAATATAGCGCATTCATTAATGGCTTTATTTCTGTAAAATTTAAACAAATTATTTACAAATACTGTAGAAATAACAAGCAAATTAAAATGTTTTTTCTTTTTAAAAACAAGGCGTAATGCTTGCAATAGTATATAGGGATACTAAATAGCAAATCATTATTGCACTTTTTACCCAATATATATTCTATAGATGATAAGTGAAATTACTCAAATTACCTTTTGAAGTCGCCAAATTCAACAAAATCATGCCGTTAGTGAGCATGATATAGGTAGATTAGATAGTGATGTAATTAAACACATTAGGTTTATAGAGTGACTACGAAAAGTATAATTTGACAAAGGAAGGCTGAATGAAAGTTTGTTTACACCGGGGATTCCCAGGTTTTTTATTAAGCATCGCCATATTAGGCATTTCGGCGTGTGCGACAACCCCCATGCAAACTGAACAATCGGCCAATGCTGAAGGCGAACAACAACCAAGCCCACCGAAGAAGGTTAAACCCTTCAACGAAAACCCTGGTGACTTCACTTTCAACAATCCTTCTGCAGATATCATGTACGAAATTCTTGTTGCAGAATTAGCCACTCAACGCGGCAATCCTGAAGTAGCCTCCAAATTTTACGCTGACGCCGCAAAACAGAGTAATGATCCTCGTATTGCGTCACGAGCTGTAAGAATTGCAAGTTTCGCAAACAAAAACGATGAAGCGCTCTCAGCCGCAACAATTTGGCTAAAAAACGAACCTGACAATGCAGAAGCTCAACGTATCACCGCTGTTTTACATTTGCGAAATGGGAATTACGAAAAAGCACAATCTTTATTGGGCCAATTATTAAAATCAGATAAAGAGGCGATTTCACGCAACTTATTATTAACCGGCGCCATGTTACAACGGGAAGCAAGCAAAGAAGATGCTGTAAAAATTGCATCTCATCTAACAACTTTATACCCAGAACAAGCAGAAGCGCATTATGTGCACGCATCGCTAGCCATTCAAGTCCAGCAGAAAGAAGCCGCCCTCCAAAGCAGCATTAAAACATTAGAGATTCGACCAAACTGGGTTGACGCAGTCATCCTTCACCCACGCATTCTTCAAGAAAACGATAAAAACAAAGAAGCATTAGAGTATCTTGCAAATTATGTTAAAACTAATCCCAAAGAAGATACTGTCCGACTAACGTATGCCAGAATATTAGTTGATGAGCGTAGACTCGAAGATGCGCGTAGCCAATTTGAATTACTCGCAGTGAAAATGCCAAATAATCAAGATGTTTTATTTGCTTTAGCAATGCTTTCTATGCAATTCAAAGAATTTGATGAAGCCGAAGGTTATTTGAACCAATTAAATTCATCAGGAAAAATTAACCCACAGGTACAATATTATCTTGGCCAGATCTCTGAACAAAAAGAAGAGCTTGAAACAGCAGTAAATTGGTATTCACAAATCCATACTGGCGATTATTTCATTGAAGCCCAATTACGAATTAGTGTCATTATCGCTAAGACAAAAAATATTGAGGAAGCTCGTGCGCACTTACATTCAATCAGTACTAAAACTGACGAACAAAAAAGAGAAATACTTTTATTTGAAGGTAATCTTCTTCGCGACTTCAAGCATTACCAGTTAGCATTCGATTTTTACACTGACTTATTAGCTAAAGAACCAAAGGACACCGAATTATTATATTACCGATCATTAGTAGCAGAAAGAATAAACATGGTTGACGTAGTAATTCGCGATTTGAGTTATGTTATTGAAAAGGATCCTAACAACGCAGCAGCATTGAATGCGCTTGGATACACCTTAGCAGATCGAACAGACAAATTAGAAGAAGCGTTAAAACTTATTCAAAAAGCCAATGAACTTGAGCCAGATGATGCGGCCATCGTAGATAGTTTGGGATGGGTTAATTTTCGCTTGGGCAATCTCGACGCAGCTTTAAAATATTTAAAAGATGCAATGGACAAAATAGCAGATGGCGAAGTTGCAGCGCATTATGGTGAAGTACTCTGGGCTGCTGGAAAAAAAGAAGAAGCTAAGAAAGTCTGGAATGATGCTAAAGAAAAATTTAAAGACAACGAAATATTAATTCAAACGCTCAAACGTTTCGGGATGCAATAATGCGGTTTGATGTATTTGCTATTATTTTTACTTGTTTGATTTTTTCCGCTTGTAGCACAAATTCAATAAAACCAGACCTTGAAGAAAATCAGCAAAATCCGGTTTGGCTTAAACACAAATCTGAGATTAACAATATAAATCAATGGAAAATTTCTGGACGTTTTGGTGCACAAAGTGAAACAGAGTCTTGGCATGGCAGCATAAATTGGTCACAAAATGTTGATCAATATAACATTCAAATATCAGGACCACTCAGCAGTGGCAGCTTTTCACTACAAGGCAATTCAAACCAGTCCACATTAAAACTCGCCAAAGATAAGTCTTACGAAGCAGGCGATCCTGAATTACTTCTAGAAACTCACACTGGTTTACGACTTCCAATTAAAAATCTGCGCTACTGGATTGTTGGAACACCGTCGCCACTTAATAACGATAGCCGTATAATTCTTAACAACGAAGGTTTACTTAGCAAACTTTCACAAATGGGCTGGGATATCTCTTTCAAAAAATATCACAAAATTAGCAATGTGTTATTACCCAGAAAAATATTTCTCGAAAATCATGAATTTGATGTTCGATTAGTCATACAAAACTGGCAAATTCTAAGTTAACTATGAACAAACCTGATCCAATGTTAGACCCCAGCTTCGCATGGCCGGCACCTGCAAAACTAAATTTATTCCTACACATTGTCGGTAAACGGGACGATGGATATCACTTGCTACAGACAGTCTTTCAGTTTATCGACCATGGAGACAGTCTCTATTTTGAAACCCGACCCGATAATACAATCAATCTTGATCCACCTTTGGCGTCTGTCAACAATGACGACAACATTATTGTAAAAGCAGCCAAAGCATTGCAAATCTATGGAAAATGTACCCAAGGGGTAAATATTAGACTAGAGAAACATCTACCCATGGGCGGCGGACTGGGTGGAGGTAGTTCCGATGCAGCAACAACTTTACTTGCCCTCAATAAACTTTGGCATATTGGACTAAATAAACAAGAACTCATGGATATCGGCATAACCCTGGGTGCTGATGTGCCGGTGTTTATTTATGGCCATTCAGCCTGGGCAGAAGGCGTTGGAGAGCAATTAGAAGACGTTACTCCGCCTGAAAATTGGTATTTAGTCATTTTTCCTAATATTCACATCAATACAGGTACAATTTTTTCATCTGTGGAATTGACAAGGGACAAACTTCCGATCAAAATACGCGACTTCTTGAACGGATCCACTGAAAACGTCTGTGAACCAGTTGTTTCAGCTCTATATCCTGAAGTTAAAGAAGCGTTAACTTGGCTCGATAAATTTTCAGAAGCTAAATTAACCGGTACCGGAGCCTGTATTTTTGCGAGCTTCGAGTCAGAACAAGCCGCGCAAAAAATTGCAGCGCAAGTTCCAGACAAATGGCAAGTATTCATTGCCAAAGGGTTAAATGAAACCCACATTGAAAAGAGTTATTGGGGTGTCGCCAAGCGGTAAGGCACAAGGTTTTGATCCTTGCATACCCAGGTTCGAATCCTGGCACCCCAGCCATATTTAAAATCCCCAACTATGGGATAAATAGTGAATTAGAGAAATATTCCTGGCCTAGAATTGCCAGGATTTGAACCGAAGCAGGTTCGAAAGACAGGAAGCCTAGAGTATAAATTCGTCTGGAACGAATTTAATCATGCAATAGCATGACATGACCCGAAGGGCGAAAGGCAGGAAGCCTGGAGTAATCGTGGCGCAAACTCCCAAACTGCCATATGAACTAGTAATAAGTACTTAAATTTATAGTCACCCAAAAAACCAAGGCAAGCACCTAGGTTAATAAACATAAAACCACCAAGTCCAAGGAAAATTCAACGTGCCTGACCGCCAAATGATGGTTTTTTCAGGAAATGCCAATCCACAGTTAACCTATGAAATAGGTCAATATTTAAACATGAACCTCGGCAAAGCGAGTGTTGGCCGCTTTAGCGATGGGGAAATTAATGTTGAAATACTCGAGAATGTCCGCGGCAAAGACGTTTTTATTGTTCAACCGACAAGCGCTCCAACCAATGATAACCTCATGGAATTGCTTGTTATGGTGGACGCTGTACGAAGAGCATCGGCTGCACGTATAACCATAGTTATACCTTATATGGGTTATTCTCGACAGGATCGACGTACTCGCTCTGCCCGCGTACCCATTACCGCCAAAGTTGTCGCCAATATGATTCACAGCGTTGGTACAAACCGGGTTTTAACAGTTGACCTACACGCAGACCAAATTCAGGGTTTTTTCGATTTACCCGTAGACAATGTTTTCGCGTCCCCGATCTTACTCGGCGATATTTGGCGTCAAAAATACCCCAACCTTGTCGTGGTTTCGCCAGATGTGGGCGGTGTAGTACGTGCAAGAGCTATTGCCAAACGATTGGGCGATGCCGACTTAGCAATCATCGATAAACGCCGACCTAAACCCAATGTATCCAGAGTTATGCATATTATCGGTGACGTGAAGGACAGAACTTGCGTTTTGGTCGACGATTTGGTCGATACCGCAGGTACTTTATGTAAAGCCGCTGATGCCTTAAAAGAAAATGGTGCTGCAAGGGTTGTCGCATACTGTACACATCCTGTATTATCCGGTCGCGCAATAGAAAATATCGAAGCTTCCACACTCGATGAGCTGGTTGTTACCGATACCATTCCGCTGCAAGATGTAGCAATGAATTGTTCACGCATTCGGCAACTTAGTGTTGCAGAAATGCTGGCAGAAACCATGCGAAGAATTCACATGGACGAATCTGTTAGCTCACTTTTCATAGATTAAGTCTTTGAAAGTATTAAACCTAGAATAATTTGATTAATCTAGGTTTTTAGTTCATCTGGCTGGTCGCAAGCCAGATGGTTAGCCCTATTGTTGGGGTAAATATTATTGGAGTATTACACAAATGAGTAATTTAACATTTAATGCAGAATCGCGTAGCGATACAGGGAAAGGTGCGAGCCGCCGCCTGCGCCACTCGAATTCAGTGCCCGCCATCATTTATGGTGGAGGCGTTGATCCGCAAAACTTAACGCTAAATCACGATGACATAATCAAATCACTGGAAAATGAAGCTGTTTATACGTCCATTTTGTCAGTAAACATCGATGGCACAGAGAACAAAGCTGTTATCAAAGATATTCAGCGCCACGCTTATAAGCCCAAAGTTTTACACATGGACTTTCAACGCGTCAGTGAAAATGAAAAAATTCACATGCATATTCCTATTCATTTCTTAGGTGGTGAAAATGCGCCAGGCGTTAAAGCTGGCGGCCAAATGACTCACAATTTAAGTGATATCGAAGTTCTTTGTATGGCGAAAGACTTGCCAGAATATCTTGAAATCGATGTTTCTGCTCTGAATATCGGCGATACATTACATATCAGTGATTTAACAATGCCTGCAGGTGTTGTATCTGTTGAATTGTCACATGGCGCTGATCATGATCAGCCAATCGTTGCAATTCATAAGTCACGCGCTATGAGTGATGACGAAGATAGTGGCGCAGCTCCAACTGCTGATGATGCTGCTTCAGACGAAGAATAAGTTGTAATCCAAAATCATAAACCTCAGCTTCAACTTTGAAGCTGAGGTTTTATTTTTTATGAACAATTTAATTAAACTCATCGTCGGCCTGGGTAATCCAGGCAAGCAATATGAACATACCCGCCATAATGCGGGATTCTGGTTCGTTGACGAATTAGCTAATGCCTACAACGGTACTTTCAAGGCAGAAAAAAAATACTACGGCGATACCTGTTCCATTCATATCAATGGCCATGATGTTAAGCTTATCAAACCCATGACCTTTATGAATTTAAGCGGGCAAGGTGTGGCAGCATATGCGAATTTTTTCAAATTACCTGCAGAAAGCATCTTGGTTGCTCACGATGAACTTGATTTTCCAGCAGGTAAAACCCGTTTAAAATCCGGCGGCGGCCATGGCGGCCATAATGGATTGCGCGACATAATCGCTCGCCTTGGCAACAAACAATTTATGCGTTTACGTATTGGAATTGATCATCCTGGAAGCAGTGACCAAGTCACAGGTTACGTGTTAGGAAAACCTAATCCAGATGACCGCATATCCATAAATAATTCAATTGACGCAGCGATAAAAATTACGCCTTTGCTTGCCAAAGGGGAACATCAAAAAGCAATGCAAACATTGCATAATTCTTAGGAAATAACCATGGGATTCAAATGCGGAATAGTCGGCCTACCCAATGTAGGCAAATCCACACTTTTTAATGCACTGACCAATGCGGGCATTGATTCAGCAAACTACCCCTTTTGCACCATTGAGCCCAACGTCGGCATCGTGCCTGTACCTGATTCTAGGCTGGAACCTTTAGCAGAAATTGTTAGTCCAGAACGCGTTTTACCCACCACCATGGAATTTGTTGATATCGCTGGATTGGTAGAAGGCGCATCAAAAGGAGAAGGCTTAGGTAATCAGTTTCTCGGCAATATTCGCGAAACGAATGCCATCGCCCATGTCGTCCGTTGTTTCGAAGATGAAGATATTGTCCATGTCGCTGGTAAAATTTCTCCTCTAGATGACATTGAAATTATTAATACTGAGTTAGCGCTTGCTGACCTGGAAAGTATTGAAAAATCGATAAATCGCGTTGCACGAACGGCAAAAAGTGGCGATAAAGAAGCCATTGCCAAGCTTAAAGTACTCGAAAAAGTCCAAGCTCATCTAAGCGAAGGACACCCAGTACGCTCCTTAGGATTAGATAATGATGAAGTTAAGCAAGTTGCCGATTTACACTTATTAACCATCAAACCCACCATGTATATCACAAATGTAGACGAAGATGGCTTTACTAATAATCCCCATCTTGATGCAGTAAAAGCATTAGCTTCAGAAGAATACGCCATCGTTGTCCCCATTTGCGCTGCAATAGAAGCAGAAATTTCCGAATTGGAAGAAGAAGAGAAAGGTGATTTCTTAGAAGAAATGGGACAAGAAGAACCTGGCTTAAACAGAGTGATTCGCGCAGGTTATGAACTCTTAGGATTACAAACTTACTTCACCGCTGGCGTAAAAGAAGTTCGCGCTTGGACCATAAAAGTTGGTGCCACTGCTCCACAATCTGCTGCTGCTATTCACACAGACTTCGAAAAAGGCTTCATACGCGCTGAGGTGATTGCATATGATGATTATGTTGATTTTAAAGGCGAACAGGGTGCTAAAGAAGCTGGAAAATGGCGCTTAGAGGGTAAAGAATACATCGTACAAGATGGCGATGTTATGCATTTTCGATTCAACGTCTAATCTTGTAATTCACTGGAAACAGCTTGACATTTAGGCTTCAAAACTTCAAAATTCGCCTTCCTTTTTGCCAGTCAAATTGGACAAAGTTCAAAATATGGCTATGTAGCTCAGCTGGTTAGAGCACATCACTCATAATGATGGGGTCCCCTGTTCGAATCTGGGCATAGCCACCATATTTCCACCCTTGTTTGTACTATACAAACAAGGGTGTTATTCAAAATACTCTAATTTTCAGTCTAAAGATCTATTCCTAATTTACCGCTAACCGACCTATATTAATTGGTTGCAGGTCGAATAATGCAGGAAGAATTTAATGAAGCGTTAACTGGTGAATTCATGGAGGACTTCCACGATTCACAAGACGACATCCGCGGCACTTTAATTGAACTTGAGAAAAATCCTAACAA
>Ga0316207_10000640_pt1 | contig 52387 bp, 50 predicted proteins | sample 6weekpyrite_MG_FD_204943 | JGI IMG/M metagenome (GOLD analysis project Ga0316207, IMG submission 204943) | Microbial mat bacterial communities from mineral coupon in-situ incubated in ocean water Damariscotta River, Maine, United States -... | ecosystem: Environmental > Aquatic > Marine >...
CATAATTATCAATTGATTTTGCCTTGTTTCCATCTCACTATCTACTTAATCAGAGCTTTCCTAATTTATTAACGCCTTGTTTGCAATTTCAAATACGTCTTTAGTAATAGTATTATGCGCTAATATTTTTTCAAGCGCAGCTTTCATTTTATCCTGTCTCGATGTGTCATAACGTTTCCAAATAGCAAATGCATTCGTCATACGCGCTGACATTTGAGGATTCAAGTCATTTAATAAGATTATCTGGTCAGATATAAAATCATAGCTTCCACCATCGGCCTGATGAAATATGTAGGGGTTACCAAAGCTCAAACTGCCTACCACTGATCGCACTTTGTTTGGATTTTTTATATCAAAATCTTCATGTTCAATAAGGCGTTTTATATCAGACAATGTATCCGGAAGTGAACATCGTGCTTGAATGGCAAACCATTTATCGATAACCAAAGGATCATGTTTCCATTTATTGTAAAAATCCTTTAGAACAACACTCCGTTCATCACATTGGATATTAACGATACTCGACAAAGCGGCTAAGGCATCCGTCATATTATCTGCGCCATGATATTGTTGCATGGCTAATTCACGCACTTCTTCATCATTCAATCGAACCAAATAGGCTAAACATTGATTTTTTATGTTACGTCGACCCACACTTTCCGCATCAAAAGTATACTTTTGAGTAACATTATTTTCATGGTAAACGTTCAGCAAATCCAGTTTCAATGACTTTGCAATAGTGTTACATAAAAACTCTCGAGCTTCGTGAATCGCATCTGAATTAACAACAGGATACAATTCAGCCAACAAAATCTCATTAGGAATACTCATTGCCTGTGTTATTAAGGATTTATCCGCCGCTTTATCACTTAACACATGACTAAAGGCTTCTGTGATACCCACATATACACCCATTTCACGACCAGCATCTCGATCTGATATCATTTCCTGAATAACGATATTTGCTAATCGCTGCCCAGCATCCCAACGATTAAATTCATCTTTATCGTGGGACATTAAAAATCGTAATTCATACTTTGTATAATCAAAAAACACTTTTACAGGCGCTGAGAACCCACGTAACAACGATGGAATAGGTGCTTCAGTGACATTTTCAAAACAGAGTGTTGTTTGTTTCTGTTTAATATCAAATACACCATTTACTCGAATATTTTTTTCATGGCTAAGTTTTAAAGCCAACTCGTTTCCATCGGAATCCAATAAACCCAAAGAAAATGGTATATGGAAATCTTCTTTAATTTCCTGCCCTGGTGTTGCCGGGCAACTTTGATTGATAATTAAGGTGTATGTATTTTGCTCTGAGTCAAATTCACCTTTCACACGCAATTCAGGCGTTCCTGCTTGACTATACCAACGTTTAAACTGACTCAAATCTAACTGCGAAGCATCTTCCATCGCTTGCACAAAGTCATCCGTTGTCACTGCCTGCCCGTCATGTCGCTCAAAATATAAATCTGTCGCTAAGCGGAATCTTTCAGCACCCAGCAAATGGTGAATCATGCGGACAATTTCAGCACCTTTATTATAAACCGTCACCGTGTAAAAATTGCTGATATCGATAAACGAAGCAGGACGTATAGGATGCGCCATAGGTCCTGCATCCTGTGGAAATTGTGCTGTGCGTAATACATTTACATCGGAAATCCGTTTAACTGCGCGTGATGTCATGTCAGCAGAAAACTCCTGATCACGAAAAACAGTAAAACCTTCTTTCAAGCTCAGTTGAAACCAATCTCGACACGTGACTCGGTTGCCACTCCAATTGTGGAAATATTCATGGCCAATGATACCTTCAATATTGTCATAATCTGCATCAGTGGCTGTTTCTGGCTTGGCTAATACACAGGCTGAATTAAAAATATTCAATCCTTTATTCTCCATCGCACCCATATTAAAATCATTAACCGCAACGATCATAAAAATATCTAGGTCGTATTCCCTACCGTAAACTTCTTCATCCCAAGTCATTGATTTTTTCAAGGAGACTAATGCATGATCACACTTATCAATATTCGTGGCTTCTACATAAATTTGTAACGTCACTTCACGCCCAGATCGAGTGATAAAATTATCTTGTTTATGTAATAAATCCCCAGCAACCAGAGCAAACAAATAACTGGGCTTTGGGAATGGGTCGTGCCATTTCACCCAATGACGGTTATTATCCAACTCTCCTGATTCAATATTGTTACCATTAGACAATAATACTGGATATAAACGCTTATCTGCTTCTATGGTTGTTGTATAAACTGCCATAACATCTGGTTGATCGAGAAAGTAAGTAATACGACGAAACCCTTCAGCTTCGCATTGTGTGCAAAACATGCCACTAGACTTATATAAACCTTCCAAGGCAGTATTATTTTGAGGCTCTATTTCCGTCATTATTTTTAATCGAAAATGATCAGGAACTTGACTTATTTTTAATGTCTCTTCAACCAATTCATATTGATCAACCAACAAGGGTGATTCGTCAATTTGGAGCTCAAGTAACTTTACTGCTTTACCTGCTAAATTCAAACATTGACTCTGCAGCTTAGACTCAGAATTTTTATAAACCTCTAACTCAGCTGTCACCAGTGTTTTATCTTCGTCTAGTTTAAATAACAAATCTACCGTTCTAATTAGATACTCTGGAACGTGGTAGTCTTTTAAATAAATCGTTTGTGGAGAGTCGCTCATAGTAAAGTGTTAACCCTAAGATTCTGTATTATTGGTAATAGTTTCTTTCACATATTGAAAGATAGCCCGTTTCGACTTTAAGGCAAGTTTTTCATTTTTATTATTATTCGCATTTCGGACTAATTGTCGCAGTTGCTGTGCATCTGCAGTAGGATATTCTGTATGAAATTCTTGAATAGCATCATTACCTTCATACACTAATCGATCGCGCCAATCTTCCATATTTTTAAATTTTGCATTTAATGCGTAATTTTTATTATCAATTTGATCGAAAAATTCAACGATGTGATCAAGCTCGGTATTGCGCATGAGCTTACCGATATATTGCAGTTGGCGTTTTCGACCGCCAAAGGCTTTAATGTTCTTTGCTTCTTGCACAGCATCAAATAAATTTTCGGGCAAATTTAAGGATTGTAATTGCTTGTTTGATATATCTAACAATCGCTCTCCTAGCTCTTGAGCAGCTTCCGCATCATGCTTTTTTTGGGTACGACTAATAAAATCTTCATCTTCTGTGTCTTCTGACATACTTTTACCTGGGATGACTTAATGTTAACTAAAGACTCGGCTTTCAAACTAGCCCAAAAAGACATAGAATGAAGCACGTCTGAGTATAACAGCGAATTAGAATTCTGATAAATGCCTGTATTATATCAGCATATTCACATTTACACGGGAGTTATGTATGAGTCAACCCAAGCTTCAATATGGTATCCATTGCAATGAATGCCAGTATGAGGGACAAGCGCGAACAAACAGTTCTAATATCTTTCTAATTTTTTTCGCCCTACTTTGTACCTCTGTTTTCTTCTTGCCGCTAATCATCGTTGCCCTGGTCTATATGGCAATTGCCATTGCCAGACCTGCAAAAAAATCTTGTCCAATCTGCAAATCATCCGATATTGTTGATTTGGAAATGAAATCCGTACAAAAGATTGAAGGAAACGTAGCAAATACAAACAAATCCCATCAGTTGTAAAGGGTCTTTGGCGAGATATTTGTCATTTGGTACAAAATAGCTAAAGAAGGTGTTGACGAAACGTTAATACTGATGTGGAATAAGCCAACATTTCGAAATCGAATTGATTATTAAGCACTTTGTTACATCATGAATTACGCTTGAGGGAGGCTAAATCGTGAAATCAAAACTATCTGCTGTACTACTTATCATTGCATCAACTTTATTTATCAGTGGCCAGTCCATGGCTGCTTCCGTTAATTTAAACAGCACAAACTGGTTAGGTCATCTTAAATTAGATAAAAAGCAACTTAGCTCTATTAAAACTGCCTTTGAGAAAGCCTTAACTTCGCCTATCGACGCAGAGCAACAATGTGGCGCAGTTCGCCTTGATTGTGTCGTTCGGGCAGCTCGAGAATGGAAAGTTGATGGAGAAGTTTATCGTGAAATGGTGATAAACATTCACACAGTTGGCCATGCTTCACGAGCAGTAGGTCAAAATAAAGGAAAATGGCCTAAAATTGCGATAAATAAATAACAAAGGTTCCACGCGAGCAGCTTTGTGACTGCTTAAACTTTAAGATTGCGAGTTACTGAAAGCAGAAAAAAAGAATAAATGCTACGGTAATGGGAGGGGCGCAATGAAGTTTGCTTGTTGGTACATACAACTGCTCGCGTTTATCTTTGATTAATAAACTTAAAAATCTGTTGAGCTCTCTGGCTCACCCTTAATAACCCTGAAAATTCCCCAATACGCTTAAATTTAGCGTATAATCTCAAACTTTTCGTTAATCTGTTGTTGATTATAAGTTATACGCTAATGCCACAATCTACTATTAATAATCTAAATGTCACCTCTCAAGATTTATTGCCTACACCTGCAGAGGTTAAGAAGAAACTCCCTATATCCGCTGATATCGAAAATTTTGTACTGTCCAGTCGACAAACAATACAAAATATTCTAAACCATAAGGATCATAGGTTATTTATTGTTGTTGGACCCTGCTCTATCCATGACCCCGAAGCAGCAATAGATTACGCAAAAAAATTAAAAATGTTAGCCGACGAGTTAAAAGACTCACTTTATATTGTCATGCGAGTTTATTTTGAGAAACCTAGGACCACTGTCGGCTGGAAAGGATTGATAAACGATCCAGCAATGGATGATTCCTTTCAAATAGAAAAGGGCCTGCATACCGCTCGAGAAATGTTAATCCAGTTGGCCGAAATTGGATTACCGACTTCCACGGAAGCGCTTGACCCGATCACGCCACAATATCTCTCAGATTTAATCACCTGGACAGCGATTGGCGCACGAACCACTGAGTCTCAAACTCACCGGGAAATGGCTAGCGGCCTCTCTATGCCAATTGGATTTAAAAATGGCACTGATGGCAGTTTAGATGTTGCTATTAACGCCTTGCACAGTGCAGCAATGCCGCATCATTTTCTTGGCATTGATCAACAAGGCAAATGTACCGTATTTCACACCCGGGGCAATCAATATGGGCATGTCGTTCTACGTGGCGGTGGTGGGAATACCAATTATGATTCAGTCAATATCGCACTATGTGAAGAAGAATTGAGAAAAGCTAACCTGCCCTTAAATATATCTATTGATTGCAGCCATGGTAATTCACACAAAAAACCAGAATTACAATCACTGGTTGTCGAAAATTGTGTCAATCAAATCGTCGAAGGCAACCGCTCAATCATATCATTAATGTTAGAGAGCCATTTAAACTGGGGAAATCAATCTATACCTGAAGACCTCAGTCAACTCCAATATGGTGTTTCTGTTACCGATGCTTGCATGGACTGGCAAACAACCGAAGAAGTTCTTAAAGAAGCTCACATTAAGTTAAAAGACATCTTACCTAAGCGATTCGCCTGAAACACGGACTGACTCTTGAATGACTGATAAAACATTTAATCTTTTTGCCACCACGGCAAAAGGTTTGGAAGATCTTCTCGCTCTGGAAATAGACCAACTCGGTATTGAAGATTTCAAACAGGCCAAAGCTGGTGTCTATTTTAATGGTAATGTCGAGCAAGTGTTAACACTGTGTATGTGGTCTCGAATTGCCAATCGCGTGTTATTACAAATTAAACAATTTGATGCAGAATCTGAAGATCAACTTTACACTGAAATCCAGAACATCAACTGGTCAAAATATATAACAACACAACAAACCTTTGCCATCGATTGCTCCGTCAGTCATTCACAAATTACTCACAATAAATACGCTGCACTAAAAACCAAAGATGCCATTGTTGATCAACTGCGCGATGAAACAGGTGAACGGCCAAACATTGATACTGAGCAACCTAACATTCGTTTAAATTTATATATTCATCAAGATAAAGCCAGTTTAAGTCTGGATTTGTCAGGAGAAAGTTTACATAAACGTGGCTATCGTGTTGAAGGTGAACATGCGCCGTTGAAAGAAAACCTCGCAGCCGCTATTCTCATGCGCTGTCAATGGTCAAAACGTGCAAACAATGGTGAAGCATTATTAGACCCAATGTGTGGTTCAGGAACCTTACTCATTGAAGCTGCTATGATGGCAGCAGACATAGCACCTGGTTTAAAACGTAACTATTACGGTTTCACTTCATGGCAATATTATGATGAAACACTTTGGCAATCAATCGTAGAAGATGCAAAACAACGTCGTGAAACTGGACTTAAGAAACTGCCTTCAATCACTGGCTATGATGCCAATCGATACGCCATAAAAGCCGCCGAAATTAACCTCCGAGCGATTGGGCTTGAACACCATGTTCATGTAGAAAAACGTAATATCACCGAAGCACAAGTTCGAAAACAAAATGATAAAGGCCTCATCGTGGTTAATCCACCTTATGGTGTGCGCCTGAGTAATAAAGATGAAGTTGGGGAATTATATGAAACCTTAGGGAAACAATTCCAAAATGAATTTAAAGACTGGGATGCCAGTGTTTTTACCGATAGCTTAGAACTCGCTAAAAGCATCCCATTAAGAGCACACAAAATTCACACCTTATACAACGGTGCCCTGGAATGTAAGTTACTGCATTTCCACATTAATCCTAAATTTTATTTTGATACCCATCGCAAATTTCGCGTGATGGCTGAAGAACAGCGTAGTGAAAATGCTCGCATGTTTGAAAATCGCCTAAAAAAGAATATTAAACATTTACGAAAATGGGCTAAACGAGAAAATATAGATTGTTATCGTTTGTATGATGCCGATCTACCAGAATATGCTTTAGCAATTGATTTGTATATATCAGATCAGAATTATCTCAACGTGCAAGAATATGAAGCGCCATCCAGTATTGACAAAAAAACGGCTGAACGGCGATTAAATGAAGCTCTCAGTATTGCGGTTGAATGCTTGGACATCAATCACGACAACCTGTTTATTAAACAACGTAAACAACAAAAAGGCACTAAGCAATATGAAAAACTGGATAACGATCCAGATTTTCATATCGTACATGAAGCAGGACATCAATTTTATGTTAACTTCGCTAATTATCTAGATACAGGTCTTTTCCTAGACCATCGCACCACGCGACAAATGGTAGAAGAAATGGCAAAAAACAAACATTTCCTCAACTTATTCGCTTATACCAGTTCAGTGAGTGTTTATGCTGCTAAGGGAGGCGCACTCAGCACTACCAGTGTTGACATGTCCAATACCTATCTGGAGTGGTCTGCAAAAAACTTTGAGTTAAACGAAATTTTTGGTGAGAACCATGAATTTATTCGTGCAAATTGTCTTGAATGGCTAAAAACCCAAAGAAAAAAATATGATTTAATCTTTTTGGATCCACCCAGCTTTTCAAATTCAAAAAAAATGGATGATGACTTTAATATTCAGGATGATCATGTGGATCTTATCCACCAGACTATGGATGCTTTAAGCCCTGAGGGTATATTAATTTTCTCCAACAACTTTCGAAGTTTCAAGTTGGATCAAAACGCCCTAGAAAATTATCACATTGAAAATATTACGGAAAGAACTATTCCTTTAGACTTTAAACGCAATAAAAAAATTCATCACTGCTGGAAAATTAGCAAGAAATAAAAAAGCACCCGAAGGTGCTTTTTATAAATTCGATTTAATTAGTTACGGTTAAGCAAGCTTATCATCCGCTACAAAGTAATTTGGATCTTCAATCACATTAACCTCAACCAAATCCCCTGCTTTTTTCATCAAAACTTTGCATTCCTTACTCAAATGGATCAAATGTAATTTTTTCCCTTCTTTCACATAACGATCAGCCAAAGCATCAATCGCTTCAATTGCAGAATGGTCATATACACGAGAACGCTTAAAATCAATAACAACTTCTTCTGGATCATTTTTAGGATCAAATAAGTTCGAAAAATTATGGATAGAACTAAAAAACAACGGGCCATTTAATTCATAAAACATCACACCATTTTCGTCCGTATGTTTATCGACCGCTATGTTCTTGGCATGTTCCCATGCAAATACCAACGCAGATACGATAACACCAACGACAACGGCAATTGCCAGGTCTGTCGCAACAGTAACACCAGAAACAAGAATTAACACAAAAGCATCTGACCTTGGCACTTTACTAAGAATGCGGAAACTGGACCATTCAAACGTACCAATTACCACGATAAACATGACACCAACCAATGCAGCTAGGGGTATCATTTCAATTAGGGGCGAAGCTACCAAAATAAAAAGCAATAGAAACAATGCAGCGGAAATTCCAGACAATCGACCACGGCCACCTGAATTCACATTAATCATACTCTGACCAATCATGGCACAACCACCCATCCCCCCAAACAAACCAGTGGCAGTATTAGCTACACCTTGTCCTATACATTCTTTATTACCTCTTCCACGTGTTTGGGTTAATTCATCAATCAGGGTCATGGTCAATAGAGATTCAATTAAACCAATTGCTGCCAAGATAATCGCGTATGGCAAAATGATCCAGAGAGTTTCTAAATTGATAGGCACTTCAGGAATGTGAAAAGCAGGAAAACCACCCGCGATTGATGCTATGTCGCCTACGGTCCGAGTATCAAGACCAAAAACAATTGCTAAAATACTAACAACTAGAATTGCCGCTAAAGAGGAAGGAATTGCCTTTGTGAAACGCGGTAAAAAATGAATAATTACCATGGTTAAAACCACTAATGCAAATAGTATATATAGCGGCGAGCCTGTCATCCATTCTAATTCACCTGCTTCATTCTTAATTTGGAAATTTTGCAGTTGAGCCAGGAAAATAACAATTGCTAGACCATTCACAAATCCCAACATAACAGGATGAGGAACCATCCGAATAAATTTCCCGAGACGTAATACGCCAGCCATGATCTGAATAATGCCCGTTAATACAACCGCAGCAAATAAATACTCTACCCCATGTTGCGCAACTAAAGCCACCATAACAACAGCCATTGATCCTGTTGCACCTGAAATCATACCCGGGCGCCCGCCAATAGAAGCAGTGATCAATCCCACCATGAATGCTGCATATAAACCAACCAAGGGATTAACACCCGCAACAAAAGCAAATGCCACTGCTTCGGGCACAAGTGCGAGTGCCACGGTCAATCCAGAGAGTACATCGTCCTTGGTAGAAGTGACTCGATTAACAAAAATTGTAAACATAGATATCCCTAAGAATGAGTGGAGTTCCCTAAACTAAAGTGTCCCAATAGCAAACACTCAGATCAAAATGGCGCGGTATTTTAGCAGATTCTTATATTATAGTCAAAAAATGACAGATTTTTGACTTTATAAGCGAATGCATGAATAGAAATTTTTAATACTATTCACATTTTTCTAATCAAATAATTCAATTAATTAATAATAACAATGACTTGGGCCGTGATATTACATATTAAATTACAGGAAAATTTTAAAAATCAAATTAAAAACAAGCTGTTAGTGCCGCAAGAATGTATCGGCAGCTAATAGTAATAACTAATCACCAATATTTTATCTTATTGAATTATTGAGTATTTTATTTGTTGGCTTGCCAATTGCTCTAATTAAACCAAAGTACTAACTGCACTTATATGAAAAACGTACGGTCTAATCTGTTGGATCATAATAGTCATTTCAGTAGCCTAATAAAATTTATCAAGTTTTATACTAAAGCTGACGATATGACTAATAGACCAGATCTAAAAGGAGGTCTAAAATGACGAAAGTACATCATATCGCTTTTGGTTTTATAGATAGATTATCCAGAGCATTTATTGGAATAGTTGTGGTCATTTTGTCGTTTGCCTATGCAGCAAACTCAGAAATCTTTGCCACTATGCAATTTTTCGCCATGTACCCGATTTTTACAGCATTAATGGCGTGGGATCCAGTTTATGTGTTAATTGATGTTATAAAACAACACTGGGCTGACTACACACTAATGCATCGTTAACCACTTAATTGGTTAACGCACGTCGTTTTATTGCCTCTATGCCTTAGAGGCACAGCGTACTTTACACTCTGAAATCCCCCTCTTTCTGATGCAAGCTATTGTGATATTTATGTGATATTTTTAGCTTAGACTAGACAAAATTATTGAGGCTAAACATATGTCACGAAATATTCTTGTCATAGAAGATAATAAGGAAATTGCAGGACTTATTTCCATGCATTTGAAAGATATCAACTGCGACGTCCAGACCGTGCACGATGGTCTGGACGGATTACACATGGCCGAGAAAAACAGTTATGACTTAATTATTCTTGATTTAATGTTACCTCGACTTGATGGTATTGAAATTTGCCAAAAGATTCGTAATAAAGAAAATTACACCCCCATTCTCATGTTAACTGCAAAATCATCAGAACTTGATCGAATCATTGGGTTGGAAGTCGGTGCTGATGATTACCTATCGAAACCTTTTAGTGTTCGTGAATTAGTCGCACGAGTTAAAGCCTTATTTCGTCGGGTTGAAGTATTCACTACACAAGTTCAGAAGACTGACTCAGAAATAAAGTATGATGATTTAAACATTAATACCGATAAGCGAACAGCATCTGTCGGTGATAGAACACTTGATCTCACTGCAAAAGAATTCGATTTACTCGTATTTTTTGCAAATTCCCCTGGACGTGTTTATTCTCGAACAAAACTTCTTGATCAAGTTTGGGGGTACGGCCATGAAGGTTATGAACACACTGTTAATTCTCATATCAACCGACTCAGAGCCAAACTGGAAGATAATCCAGCCAAACCAAAATACTTACTCACAGTTTGGGGCGTGGGTTATAAATTTAATCCTGAGTTACAGAATCTAGGATAAATCATGTTTAAAACGCTATATGCGAAATTAATATTTTGGTTTTTTATTATATTGCTAATTATTACAGCATTATATATTGGCTTAACAACAATTACAGTTCCCATGTATCAACAGGAAGTCACTCAAAAACTCCATGAAAAACTTGCCGCTAATCTAGTCAAGGAGAATTTGTTACTCAAAGAAAATGAAATTAATCGACAAGCACTAGAACATGTATTTCATAATTTGATGGTGGTCAACCCATCAATTGAAGTGTATCTCACCGATAAGAAAGGAGAAATACTCTCTTATTCTGCGCCACCTGGAAAAGTGAAAAAAAGCTTTATTAATTTGAAACCGGTCATCGCATTTATCGATAAGAAAAGAAATTTCCCAATAATGGGCGATAATCCGCGAGATTACCAAGAACAGAAAGTATTTTCAGCAGCAAAAATAATCAATAATAATATCCATGAAGGATATTTATATATTGTATTAGGCGGAGAAGAATATGACTCCGTCGTCAACATGCTCAAAGGCAGCTACATTTTACAATTATCAGCAACAACTATGATCACCGGGTTTGCATTCACCCTATTAGTTGGTTTTTTTATCTTTAACTTAATTACTCGTCGATTACGCTATCTATCCAACATCATGGAGAAATTTAAGAAAAGTGACTTCCAACATAGTATCCATTTACCTGAACGATTTGACGGCCGACCCGTTGATGAAGTTGATCAAATAGGCACAACATTTCGGGAAATGTCTGAGAGAATAATTCAACAAGTCAAACAATTGAAAGCAACAGATACTTCTCGGCGAGAGTTAGTAGCTAATGTCTCACATGATTTACGTACCCCACTTTCTTCTCTCCAAGGCTATCTAGAGACCTTGACTTTAAAATCTGCAGAATTAAGTGAGGAAGAAAAACATCAGTATTTAGAAATTGCCTTCAAACAAAGTGAGCGATTAGGGCGCTTAATTTCCGAATTATTTGAATTAGCTATGTTAGAAAACCAAAGCGCACCCGTACATTATGAGCCATTTTCCTTAGCTGAGTTAGCGCAAGATGTTTCTCAAAAATTTGTACTCACAGCAAAAGAAAAAAATATTAAACTCATCACACAACTACCACCCGACTCACCATTTGTTTCAGCGGACATCGCTCTGATAGAACGCGTTTTGGAAAACTTAATCGAAAATGCTATAAAATATACACCCAATGGTGGTGAAGTTACGCTAAGCATTAGCCAACACGCGGAACAACTCATGACACAAATCAAAGATACAGGGCTTGGCATTCCTGATGCGGATTTACCTCACATCTTCGAGCGCTTTTATCGTGTGGATAAAAGTCGTCAAACTGAACAAGAAGGCACCGGCCTTGGTTTAGCCATTTCAAAACGGATTTTACAACTTCATAACTCAGTGATTAATGTCAGCAGCGAGTTTGAAAAAGGCACCGAATTTTCTTTTAGCTTACCTGAATATAATCAAGCATAAAATTTCAACACTCAAACATTTGTGATAAAAATGTGATAAACAAGTGACTTGAATGTGAAATTTGAATGCCATCCTGTAATGGCATCCTCAATAAAACATAAATAATTGAGGGAGTATAACTAACATACAATACAGGGACTAAATAAATGAAAAAATTACCAATTGCTTTCGCCATGGCTACTTGTCTGGCATTTTCAAATGTTATTGCAGATGATGACAATAATATGAAAACCTATCATGTAACAATTACTAACACTACAGCAAATCATATTATTACCCCCCCCATTGTGATCGCTCACAAAAAACGTTTTAAACTATTTCATGTGGCACAACCAGCGTCAGCAGAACTAGCAACAATGGCGGAAACTGGCAACAATATGCCATTGATCGATTCATTGAGTATGGATTCACATGTCTCTGCGATCGCTTCAGGTACTGGAATTCATGCTGGTGAATCGATTACTGTAACCATTGAAGCGCCTAGAAGGTCGCATTTTACCGTTGCTGGTATGTTAGCAACAACGAATGATGCTTTTACCGCAGTCACAGTAAAAGGCCCCAAAAGAGATCGCTATTCACATGGCATGGCAATGACCTATGATGCCGGTACTGAGGAAAACAATGAATTATGTACTCATATCCCCGGCCCGCCATGCAACATGGATATTGAAGATGGCGTAGTAGTAAACTTAAATTTACGTGCTGAAGAATATGCTGAGGGTTTTGTTACCATTCATAATGGCATACATGGTGTTGGCGACCAGGAAATGGATCCCGCAAAACTGGATTGGCGTGGTCCAACAGCACTGGTTCGTATCCACAACGACGGCTAAGTAAAACCTCTCCACTTTCCGTCAGCAAGGTAGATATTTTTACTTATCTGCCTTGCTTTTCTGCATTATAATACCCAAATGCACTTCATTATTCTAGGTATTATCATTCTAGCTGTCGTCTTCGGTCCACAACTTTGGGCAAGATATACGTTTAATCGGTATGACAAACAGCAAGATCACTTTCCCGGTACCGGCGGAGAATTAGCACGGCATCTACTGAATAAGTTTGACCTACATTCTGTGGCTCTTGAGACAACGGATAAAGGTGACCACTATGACCCTGAGAGCCGAACGGTTCGATTATCACCACAATATTTTAATGGAAAATCATTAACGTCAGTCGCAATTGCTGCACATGAAGTGGGACACGCAGTACAACACGCGCAAAACCATCCGATGTTAGATTTACGCAGTAAGCTGGTTAAAACGGCAATTATCGCGGAGAAAATGGGATCACTTGCAATTATTGCCATTCCTATACTCACACTTGTTACTCGAGCGCCCAGTGCCGGGGTATTAATGTTTGTCATTGCAATAGCGAGTATGCTGGTATCAACTTTAGTACATTTAGTCACGTTACCCGTTGAGTGGGACGCTAGCTTTTCAAAAGCCTTGCCTGTACTAAAGTCTGGACAATACATAAGTGATCAGGAAATAGCTGCTACAGAAAAAATTCTGCGTGCGGCTGCTTTAACCTATGTAGCAGGATCTTTAGCCAGTTTGCTCAATCTCTGGCGTTGGCTCGCCATACTAAGAAGACGTTAAGCGATAAATAATTATACTTTTTACTTAATATTATCAAACTCCTTAATGTAATATTCTCATTGTAATCCAGTAACAATACGAAAAGACCCTAGGGCAACGCCCATAGTAATACCAATTCCTCCTGCGATACCTAAACCTCAAACACCTATTGTGCCTCACCAAATTATTCGCTCACTTTCATGACCACAGCCATTAGAGAAGGATCCACGATTATCGTACTACGTCCCAAAGAAAATGCGAATATAAGCAACTAGAAGAAGCTGCATTTCTTGGCTAACACAGATGTCATGGCCTAACCCACTAGAAACAAACCCATTTCAAGTCTGCGAAAAAACAATGACAAATCTAAAGCTAAAGCTACTAAGAATGTGCCAATTAATATTTCACTAACATTTAGAATGGCTTGCTACAGTATAATAATTTGAAAAAAATCAATAACTATAATTGGAGCGAAACTACGAAACCTATTTATCAAAGACTGTAAAAAATAACGTCTATAAACTCTCTAAAAGTCTGAATAAACTTAAAGATTTTGGGACAATTTAACACTTACCCAAGAATTAGATAATTTGGAAACATACAAACCGAACAATCATATACCATGGCCCGATATGCAGACTAAATATGAATGACGTTTTTTAACTAACAATACGATATAATGACAACTCTCTCTGTCTATCAATTTTGACTCATTTAAATTGTAAATTAAAAGTAAAATAATGTTAAAAAATATTCTAAAAACTATAATAAGTGGCATTTCAAAAACATCAATACTTGACTTTCTTTTTATTCCCTCTCCAAGCAACCAATCTCCTGAACTCGGTCAATCAGTTGCTCGACTAACAATTACGCTTTCGGCGTTAATTTTACTTCAAATAATCGGATATTTTTCAAGTTTTAATGATAGTAAACAAATTCTGGCAATAAATATTATTTTTGCCTATTTCATTTTTAGCCTGCCTTATTTCTACGTGGTTTATCGTTATCCTAACAGCTCTCCATGGCGAAGATATTTCATAATCTTATCTGATATTGTCGTTCTATCTTTCGTCACTAGCTTATTTGGCGTCGCTGGCGCTGCTGTATATCCGATTTATATTTGGATTGTTATTGCAAATGGTTTGCGATTTGGGCTTCATTTCTTACACTATTCATCGGCTGTCGCCATATCAGGCTTTACAATTGCAGTTATTATGAGTGCTTCGTGGATGGCTCAAGTAGAATTAGCTGTCGGTTTAGGTCTAGCTATGATGATAATGCCATTATTTTTTCTCGCTTTACTTAAACACTTAAATAATACCAATATATTGCTAGAAAATAAGATCGAAGAAACTGAATACATGATGACGCATGATTCGTTGACGGATTTACCGAACCGATTATTTCTAGAACAATCATTACAGTTAGCAATTAGCAATAATCAAAATAGTGAGCAACAACTTGCCTTATTTTTCATTGACGTCAATTCATTTAAATTCATAAACGATACTCTTGGACATCTTGCTGGGGATCAACTCATCATTCATTTTTCTGAGCGTCTTGCCAGCTGTTTGCGCTCCAGTGATATATTAGCCCGGCTAAGCGGTGATAAATTCATGATGCTGCTCGATAGCAAACAAGCCCAAAGTTATGCCTCTAATGTCGCCGAAAGGTTAATGGAAAATGCTAACGGACATTATGAAATCTATGGACATGAAATTTTTATTAGTTTTAGTGTTGGCATTGCCCAATTTCCCTGGGATGGTGACACAGCTGAAATGTTAATTAAAAATGCTGATACTGCTTTATATTACGCAAAAAAACATTCCAAGTCTTCTTATCGTTTCTACGACAAACAAATGTCGAAAGAAATCAGTGATGAATTGCGATTACAAACTGAGTTACGTAAAGCATTTGAAAATCACGAATTTACATTATTTTATCAAGCTCAAATCGACGCTGTCTCAGAAAATATTATTGGTGCCGAGGCATTATTACGTTGGAATCATCCGCAAAAAGGTTTGTTAACACCGGACAAATTTATTGATATCGCAGAAAAAAATAGCCTGATTTTTGACTTAGGAAAATGGATTATTGAACAAGCCTGTGCCGATAGAGCTCGCTGGAATAAGCTCGGAATAGATGGTATTTCGCTAACGATTAATGTTTCTGGTCGTCAATTTATGGAAGAAAATTTTGTAGAACACTTTACCGAAACCTTAGAAAAAAACGAGATTCGTTCTCATCAAATTGGTCTGGAAATTACCGAAAGAGTGCTAGTTGAAGAAATGAATATCGTACAAGATGTTTTTAAACAGTTAAAACGCATGAATATCAAATTATGCCTCGACGACTTTGGCACTGGTTACTCTTCATTAAGTTATCTTAAACGTTTCCCCATTGACACCATCAAAATTGATAGCTCGTTTATCAATGATATTCCCTATAACGAGGAAGCTTGCAACCTTGTTAAAGCGATACTCGCTATTGGACACAGTTTAAAAATGCATACGGTTGCAGAAGGTGTCGAAAACAAGGCGCAATACAAAGCGCTAAAAAATTGGGGTTGTGAATCCATTCAAGGCTTCTATTTCAATAAGCCTATGCCAGAAAACGTGTTTTTATCACATTTAGTGTCCAATTCTTCCTCACCGCAAATTATACCTTTAGATATCAAACGTTAGTTTATGTTTTTATTAACTATTTCTCAAATACGCATAAGCTTTGAGTAATTTAAATTTGATTGTATCTTTGAATAAGATTTCTTAAAGATTTAACTCTTCGGTATCGATACAGTAGCATCACTTTTAAGTCATTCATTATGGATAATATATATCTCTTTCTTATTGTTTTTGTCGTCCTCCTTATCATAGGAGGTTGGATTTCTGCTGAAATCATTTCTAGTCGTGCGACAAAAAGCAATAAAAAATATACTAAGCAGATCGCTTTGTTGGACAAAGAAAATACTAGACTCCAAACCGGACTTGCCAAAGAAACAGATCGTTATACTCAATTAAAAGAAGAGTATGAAAAACTAAGAGAAGCAAAAGCCCAAATTCGAACACTTGAAATGGACTACAAAAAAATTACTAAACAATACAACCGCATGTCGAGCGGTATTGAACAATTACGCCAGAAAGTTAATAGTAAGAAATATAGCAGTAACTCCCTCGCTAAAGACATCGTCATCATGTTAGATGAGCATTTTCCTAGTGAAGAACAACGAAAACAAATGGAAGCGGAAGGAACCAAAGATACGTTCAAACGTATTAAAACTGCCATGGGTATGGGTGAAGCAAGCTAAATATCTAAATTTAATGTAACTTTTTTCAAAACATTACATCCAATCATTACACAAATAATTAGAGTATTGAGATGTTACTATCAAGTAAATATAAGTCTTACCTAATATTTGCCATAGTATTTTTTGCTAGCGGACTTAGTTTAAATTTAATCGCCGCTGATTCCGTTAATTCTCGAAAAATGCTGGGTAAACCTAGTCCAAACTTTTTTTTGCCTGATTTAAATGGACAAGAAGTATCCCTTGGAAAGTGGCAAGGAAAACTTGTGCTGATTAATTTTTGGGCTACATGGTGTTTACCCTGCATGAAAGAAATCCCGGTATTAAATACCTTTCAAAAACGCTATGCAGATGAGGACTTTCAAGTTGTTGGAATAGCGATCGACAATATCGTTGCAATCAAGAAATTTACACAAAAAATCCCCATTCAATACCCAACGTTGATCGGTGACACACAACTTGTATTAAAATTCGGCAACCGAGCTGGGGCTTTGCCCTATAGTGTAATCATCGATCAACAAGGTAAAATCGTCGAAATAGCCAGCGGCATGCTAACAGAAACGTATTTACAACGAACTATCGAAAAACACCTTTAAATTCGGTACCACTGCGTTTACTATTATCTATTCATAACAATTTATTAGGCTATACTTGTCATTACCCGTAAATACTCTCAGGAGAAAAAAATGGAATTGCAAAAAATTATTTTTGGTATGGTTATATTGTTAATTTTTACCCTTAGCCAATCAGCCACAGCTGGTGGAACACAATCAGAAAAAGTAATGGCAAAAATACTTGTTCATTTAAATCATTTCCCTTCCGATAATGAAAAAACACAATTATCAAATATTCTCAACCACTCTCAATCGGCCCAGGAAAAAGCGGTCGCTACAGCAATATTAAATTTGGAACATTCTGCACGATCTTCTGATAAGAAAGAATTAAAAAAGGTGATGAGTGATAGTAGTGTTAATCCACCACTAAAAGATATAGCTGGTGTTGTTTATCGTTTAAATCATAAACCCAGCAGTTCAGATAAAAAACTACTAACGGCTATTCTCGATTAATTCATACCACTAAAAAGCTGGTTGCGATTATAAAACTAATCGCAACCAATATTACTATTATTAAGCATTTGCCGCTAAAGCATGTTCTAATTCTGCAAAAGTATTTGCACGATTATTAAATTCTATTTTTTCACCGATTTGTCGTGAAACTTGGGTTATGGAGAACATACCTCGAATACTTGCGTGATTATCAAGATCTTCAATGACTAACACATGATGGCGACCTGATTGTTTGATGGTTTCAACAATATCGCCAACTTTATATCGCGCTACATCATGAATTTGTACGGCATCAAAAAACTCTTTACGGGTCATTATATCCAATACAAGAATATCTTCGTGAATCCCACCATGTTCTTTAATATATTGCACGGGACGTTCACCTAGTATGTCATTAGCGGTAATAATGCCACATACGGATCGTTCATAATCGGTAACAAATAGCAACCGAACACCGGCACTAATCATTTTCTCATTCGCAGTGTCAATTGTTGCCCCTGATTCTATGGTAATGGGTGCAAAACGATTAAAATCAGTCATAACGACAATAGCGGGATCGTCTAATGACACGCTAGATTCTTGTAAATGAGCTGGTTGAGGTAAGATTGACTCTTTGAAGATTTTCTTAGATTGTAACGCTTGATACGAAATTCCCATATTATCACTCCCCTTAATGAGTAGTCGCCTATTAAGAACCAAAGAAGATTTACGATAGCCCTATTTTTAACTATAGACATTGAATAGTATGTTTGTCACATAATCATGCATCATATTTATTTATCCCATGAAAAAATATTAAATCATGAATATGTGCACTAGATCCATGTTAATATTTCGCCTATGAATTCAATATGAATGCATTTAAGCTTAAATCTTGTCTAATTAGCGTTGCTTTTATATTAGAATATTTAGTTTTTCTTATTAAACAGTGGAATTCATTAAATAATGCCAAAACGATTGTTCTCTTGTGCAGAGTCAGCAACTGAAGAACTGGAATATTTTTCAGAAGTCATGGAGCAAAATAATATTGAATATTACACAGTACCAGGCACTGCCTTTGGATTAAGCAAGCCTAGCTTATGGATTAAAAATAATGACGACTTTGCGAAAGCAAAAGAATTATTTAAATCTCATGAAACCACCTATGCAAAAATAGCGCGAGAAAAGTATCAACAAGAAACGGGATATAACCCAAATGCTGAAGGTAAGGAAAAGTATCAATTTTTATTAAAGCACTTATACAGTAAACGCGCTTTAATTCCATGGATTATTCTAGGCTTCGTTTTTATGTATTGGTATTTATCAAAATTTATAACAATGTTTGAAGTGAATTAAAAGACGGCATTAAAATTATTTAATGCCGTCTTTTAATTAATTATTTATCATCCATAAACGAGAGTGTGCCATACTCTCACCCACAGTAATTTTTTCCAGCAAATGCCCATCTTTGCCCATAACGGCTATTGCACCTTCTGCTGCATTTGATGAAAACATGAGTTGTGTTTCATCATCTTGTTGAGCAAAGTCTAATGTGCCAGAGCTAGAGCCTAAACGTACTTCATTAATGCGTTTAATCTTTGGTAAAGCACTCATATCATAAACCAGTAAAGCATCAGTTTTTAAATTCGCTTTTTGTTCATCACTACCCGAACTTGACGTGGTTAAGTACAACCGTGAGCCCTCTGGGTTAAAGAAATACTTACTAATATAAATATCGGGAATATTTACAGAATCAACAATTTCATTATTTGTCACATCGAGTACTGTTAATTTAGCCACCACATGATTGGCGTCGCTTTTTCTATCTGCCCCTCGACCAATAACATAACGTCCACAAGGAGACATGAATAAATTACTGTGCCCCTTAAACTTTATACGCTGCTCTATCTGATGAGTCTTAGGATTTATAATGGCAATCGTTCCATAACCATTATTTAAGTTATAAACCTTTCCCGATACCGATGAAAAAACCAGTCCATGCGGGAATGAATTATTAGGTACGCTGTCACTGCCCTCTTCTTTTTCCGGTTCAAACAAAACAATTGTTTCAATAACGGTTAAGTAGGTATCATTATGATCAGGATCATTATCAATGACTGAAACGGTACCGTCTTTCAAGTTACTAATGTATGCTTGTTTCGGTGTATCAGGATGCTCCACTGAGGGGAATGAAAAATTTGCCTGATGGTGTCCACGCCCTACACAAATTGTTTTGAGATATTTCGCTTCATGAGTATCTGTATTCTCAATAACTGTCACAGATGAACCATTGTTACCACAATTTAAGGTATCGTTCCCTGTTGCTTTGTCTCCATCGTTCATAAACCAACTTCGATTTGTGTTATTATCAGAATATTTATGTGCTGCAAACGCATCCGCTGGAAAATGAGATTTAAATAACAATCCTTTAGTTTCTGGATCAAGCAAAACGACATTTTTATCTGATGTTAAACCAATAAAAATGGCTTTAGATTTATCATGATCTGTAGATTCAGGCATAACCTCAATATTCATTTGAGTTGTTTCGCCATTAACTCGTTCAACAACAGTAATAGAGCCAGTTTTACGGTCTCCGGAATAATAGGCTAGTGAAAAATTGATTTTTTGGTGTGTCACATTAAATCCCATATTTATTAGTAAATCAGTAATACCAAATTTTAAGATGTTTAAACTAAATGGCAAGGGTGAAACTTGTTTTTCTTGTAATACTGCAAATATCGTTTACTTTTCACTCTAATTAGCCTATTTTACCATTAAAATACAACTAGATAGCATATCAAATATTTACTAACCAAAGACACCTCTCAAAACTCAATAACTATTGCAAAAGGGGCAACGTCATTAATTATTATTGACCCAGCAAAATTAGAGAAGTTTTCAGCATGGAAAGGTTTACAGAACTAATGACCTCGTAGCTGATTGGGCAGAATAATCTTTATTAACCATTATGTGTACGACGTTTAACCTAAATTCTAATAGCTTATTAGGTCTTGTTCTTTCACTCAAATCTCCACCTAAGGTGTGACGAAGTGTAGGATATCACCTATAATTAGATGACCAAGTTAACTAGGACAACATACTACAAACGTAGAATTTAAAAATCTATATACTTATTGATTTACAACAATGGAATTTTTGCTAAAGTGACCCCGAATAGAACCTGCTTATTTATAATATTTATCACAATATTGGTTTCATATCCTCTTTGCGCTTCAAACAAAATACCCCCAGCGGTACCAGAAAAACTCAAAGACCTCGGCGGTAATTTTACTCTTCACTCAAGTAAAGGAGACATATCATTAAGCGATTTTAAAAAAAAGGTTGTCTTGCTTTACTTTGGGTTTATTAATTGCCCTGACGCATGCCCTGTCACATTGTCCAATTGGACAAAGGCATTTAATCAGCTCAATAAAATTGAACAAGACAGAGTTCAAGGGATTATGGTTAGTGTAGACCCTGAACGCGACACCGTAAAGGAATTAGAATTTTTTACGGAGTTTTTTCACAAAAATATTGTTGGCGTTACAGGAAGTATCGAAGAACTGAAAAAAGTTAACAAATTATACGGGACTGACTTCGAAGCTTTAGCTCATAAGCCTGGTAAAAATTATGGGGTTAAACATTCAGTTTCAGTTTATATTATTGACCCCTTTGGAAAACTAAGAGACATCTCAGATTTTAACGCTTCGCCAGACACTCTACTGAAAAAAATTAGAAATGCACTAAGTATTTATTATTAACTCTAAGAGAAGCTCTGATTAAGTTAGATAGTGAGATGAAAATAAGGAAAAATCAAATGTAAAAACGCAGTTTACTCGAGTAAATGAGCATTTTGAATTAGACTTTAACACAGTTGACACTCACTAGATGACTTGATCAGAGCTTGCCTAAGTAAAATTCCAGCATTCTTTATTATAACGTTTGACGTTTTCGATTTAACTGGCCGTCAGGCGAAACACCCCACACGAGAAATCGACCGACATCAGTTCTTGTCTTACCCTTGGGGTTCGCATCATGACAAATCACATTATACGCACCATTTTCTAACACCTGAAAACCCCAAGCGCGTTCACAAGCTTCATTTTTCCAATAAATATCAGCCAATATCTGACCATTTAAATTCTGATTATCATGACTCTCTATATCAACATTAAACATATTTGTAGACAAAACTGACTTCTTTCCTACAAACGCGCTATATGTAGATTCGTCAATCGAATAATCTAAATTTTTGTCATATATCAATTGGGCTGCTACCAATTGCAAGCCAAGTCCATATTGACGAGAGTTATTATTTCGGGAATACACTGGCAACGATTTTAAAAATACACTTACAGGGTAAGACTCATCTTCGTCTGTAATGTTTGCAAATACGTTCGCATTAATGTCCCCCAACAATGGAGATATACTGTGAGATTCATAGGGCAATGTTATACGATAATTAGCCCCAAATAATTTATTTTCACCCAGCCCATTATAATTATAAATTGTACCCCCAACATTCATATGATAATAATCTCCAGCCCTTATAATGGCGACTTCTGATATATCTCGGCCTGGTGGATAACCGCCCCATAACTCCGCTTGATCACCCACTAATTTTCTTACAAACTTAGGATTTTTTGGATTTGATACATCATAAAATGCAACAGCATCACCACTTCTTACTTTCGGGTAAATCGGTAAAGTAGATACTTCCAATGATTTAGGAACAGGTATAGAAATATCTTTAAAAATAGGGGAAATTTGAGATAATTTTAACTTTCCTTTAAGCGTATACGAATAGTTTTGAAAGGCAATTGCGACTAAATTACCTACTCTGCTTATACGCGCAGGATGATTAAAGTTCCCTGGATTATATTGATCATTACATTGCGCTGTTGAATGACATTTGTTGAGCTTTTGCCACCACACAACTCTAGCTGGCATAGACGACGTGATATGTTGTGGCTGTTCTGGGTCTATACCTTGAACCTCTACGATCCAAATAAAGCCAAAGTAATTTTGCGAATTACTAAACATAAAATAAGCATTATCATCTACATCTATTAACCTGGCGGAAGCTTGAGTATGTTCAACAGGTGCGGAATAAACAGATGGATTCTTCAGCAATGGCACACCTAAGACATCAATATTTAGATCTGGCACCCAATCACCTATCTTACTAAATCCGACAGGAAGACAATAATTCCCATTACCATCATTACTTCCTTTTATATCACAGTCTTCAAATTTGCATTGGTTTATAGGAATACATTTATCGTAATTGATTGTAACAAATGAATTCAAATCACTTTGTTCACTTAGACTAGCATCCCAAAATTTAAAGGTCTTTGAATTAAAAATATTGTTATCAGATTCAATAGAATGATTTTCTTCTTGATACTTAAACGTATTATATATTGATATAAATAAAACGGGCGCAAGCAAAAACAAAGTCAGCACGACTTTCTTTTTTCTCACTTTTATTAATTCACGTCGATACTTTTTCGAAGGAAGTTTAACCATAAAACACTCCCCGTTCAGTCGGATTGATAATTACGGATAATATTATTTAGTCTAGCAAAAAGCGTGCTTGTACGATTTCAGAATTTTTTATGAAATTGATTAGTTAAACTTAAACCATATATAGAATTGAATTGCCTAACAAGCGTAAGCTATTGATTGCATGATAATTCGAAAAACTCATTAAACCTGGCAAAGGGATTACTTGTTGAATAATATATTTTATTAATACTCGATAAAGAATTTATCAGTACAAAAGGGAGAGTTAAACTTCTATTTTTCTAGATGAAATCTGGCCTACATAACGCCATGATTCATTAAGCCATTGATATCAATAAATTCAGGTTGAGACGATGATATTTCTAGTTGGTGAAAATAGAAAGAATGCGAAATTCCTATTTCGTCATATAAATCAATATACTCGGAATGGAGTCCATCCATTGTATGATCAGCGATATCTCCTTTTACCCAGGAAGCTAATCCCAGCTGACCTCCTGCTTCAAATTCAAGGCCACATCCTGAAATAAAAGAATGAACCGCTTCTGCCAATACATAACTGAATTGACTTATTTTTGTTTTAATACAAGAATCACGTATCGCAAAACCAAAATTAATGGCACTAAATGTGTGGGGTAACAAAGTACCAGTTACAATTCCGAATTCTAATGTTTGAACTTCTGGATGTGCTTTAAGCATATTGACAAAATCAAAGGGCGTTCTTTCACTGATATTTCCGTGCATAATGGCTACATCGTCTTTCACATAAAATCGAGCTGTTTTAAATTTATATAGTTGATTTTTGTTGATGACCAAGCGATAGTTTGAACCCCATATTTGCGGCTCAAATGTACTAATTTCATACAACCTCATTTCATTTTGTGTCAAGAAGTGCATGTTGTCAAAAGGTGTGTTTACAACAAACCAATAAAATTCTTCAGGAATTTCCATATCAGCGTGATAATCTAAGTATATTTTATGTTCTTCTGATTCAAGCGGATAATCCACCGCTGTTTTGCCACCAATAATATTACCTGCCTCATCATATTTAGCGTATTTCCAAGTATGAATGCCAAGTTTACCGCCACTTTCAACTATACGCTTACAGCCGCCGAGAAAAAAATGCACACCACCTGATGTAACTTTTCCATGGGAAGGCACAACAGTTGTTAGGCAATATTCCCGTACTAAACGACCAGCTTCAAGTGTTGCGGAAAAATCAATGGTCCCTAAAACCTTACCCATTACAATCGTATCAACTTCTGGATAATTCCTGACTAGGTTTTCTATTAAAAGTGGAATAGTTGAATCCATTACGCCATTCATATAAGCAACATTTTCTGTAACTTGAAAGGAAACCGGTTCTCTGTTTTTATTTTCTGAAAGAATCCGATATTGATTTTTATTTAGCACGTTTACGGCATTAATTGCGTTATCATGGTTCTCAACATATCTACCGTCACCACATCCTATTATCACTAAAAATAAAAAAATAACGACTGTATTTTTAAGCAAGGATTTAACGTAGTATTTTGTAGCCTGAGTAGCAACAAAATCCTTAGATAATAATTCATTGGGTGTAAGAAAATATCCACACCATCGTGTATTCTGAAAAATCATTTGAAATGTAAGCTTTTATAATTGTTATTTATTTTTGTTTTATAAATCGGTTTTTATATTAAATATAATTATGTTTACTGAGACCATATTAAACATTTACTATTTTTACTGGCTTAACACAATAAATAATAAGTATTGAATATTTACTTAAGAGTTGATTAAACCTTTAAGCAAGCTTAAGAAACAGTGTAAATGGAAAAGGAAGATTGTTACTTAATTCTATTATTGTTATGCCATAACTAACATGTCTTTTTATGTAGCAGTTTATCAATGACTCTCGATGCAGCGACAAAACCAAAGGTAGCCGTAACGCAAGTGCTAGCACCATAACCAAAGCGACAATCTAAAGAAACACCATGTATTCCTGGCTTTTCATGACTCACGCTCCCATCTGGCTTGGGATACATTTGTTGCTGTGGTGAAAAGACACAATCAATACCAAAACGACGCTTGGTATTTTTTGTAAAACCATATTCCTGCCTCAACTGTGAGCGAACTTTCGCTGCTAATGCATCATTATAGGTTTTACTTAAATCACTAATTATAATCTTACTGGGATCTGTTAATCCACCCGCGCCACCAATGGTGATAATGGGAATTTTATTTCGCTTACAAAAAAATATCATTAAGCTTTTAAATTTTATACTATCAATTGCGTCAACGACATAATCATATCCGCGTGATAAAAATTCTTGGTAGGTTTTTACAGTAATATAATCATCAATAAGATTGCATTTCAGTTCTGGATTAATTTGTAACAAGCGTTCAGCCATTGCTTCAACTTTTTGCTGGCCGATGGTGTCACTTAAAGTATGAATTTGTCGATTCATATTGCTTTTAGCAATATCATCGTTGTCAATAAGCGTAATTTCTCCAACGCCACTGCGTACAAGCGCTTCGGCAACCCAGGAGCCTACCCCACCAATGCCAATAACACAGATATGAAATTTGTTGATTTTAGCAGCATTATCTACACCGTATAAACGTTGAATCCCTGCAAATCGATTTTCGTACTCAGACATGAAATAATTAATCGCCCATCAAATCTTTATACGCTTTATCAAATTTTTCAAAAGCTACCGGAATCTCTACTTCGATCAACTGAGACGCCACCCATGATTTGTCTTTATCTGATACATGTCTTTCAATAAAACCCGCCAAAGCTCGGGAAAGTGAATAATTTAAACTTTCTCCTTTACCAGATATCTCGGAATATGCCGCCAATCGTTTATTCAACATTTCAAAATAAACTTCAGCATGAGGGCCTGGACCCACTGCATCCAACGCATTATCACAAAATGGTACTGACACTTTTTTCGCAACTAGCTGAATAATTGCTGCTCGGTCTTCCGAATTAAAATCGACATAGATCTTGCGGTCAGCAATATGAGTCAAAAATGCGGCAAACTCCCCGAGTACTTTAATGGATATTTCCGGCGAAAAAATATCAAACTCAGCTTTTCTTAAATGCATTAAGCGATCTTTAGCAATTTGCCAAAATATAAACCCTAATGCACTAGCCGTTTCTTCAGGCGTACGCTCACCTGCGTTTTTAAACCATTTGGTTCGCATTTTCATAGTTTATTTCTCTAACTAATGGCTTTATAAGGAATGAACACACCGCAGCCATGTTTTTGCTCGCTACCAATACCCTTGGCTTGGAGCAATAAAGAATCTTCTTTATTCAGCTCATTTAGCATTAAACTTCGAGTAATTACCTTTCGATCGACTAAATTCATTTCTCGAGATTTACCACACAGAATTTTCTTACACTTGATGTTCAATTCCTGAAGCTGCTGATGCACATAATGCAAAAAATCCGATTCTTCCTCAAAGTCAGAAATAACGTGATGACTATAAAGTGTCGAAGAATGCATAAGATTTTTGTTGTGTTTGTGAGCAAGTTTTACATGGTGGCCCTGAATATTCAATTCAATACCAGTCATTGCTTGAATATATTCCACACTTTCTTCAGGAACACGTAAAACCAGTTTTGTACGACGGGATATATAGAGCACACTATCAGGATCCTTATCTCGATACCAACCATTACCTTCTTCGCCACCTAATTTTAAATGTAAGCTCAGACCATTTATTGAATTCCAGTTTTTAATCTGTGCACTTAAGCTCTGCGCTATGGCTGACAATGTGTTATTCGGTAATGTCTTTCCCTTAATGATAAAAACTACATCAACTACGCCCGATTGAGGTACTACTGGTATTTTTTCATCATCATTCCAATACATCTCACTCGTCCTGCTCTGACAACCATGCGTCAAATTTTTGCTGCCAAAGTTTAACGGTATTCACATCGAGATCCATATCTGTAAACCGCTTACCCTCTTTTATTCGAAGCCTCATTAGTTTAAAGCCATTATCGTAAGTAATTTCTTTAAAGGTGATTTGTTTCCCATAAGGTGCTTCTATTTCACCTATTTCTTTAATGTTTTCCATTAAATATTCTCTTTAAACTATTGATATTAATAATACATTCGTTCATAAAACCGCATTCGGTAGACAAGTCGCTGATGTGAAGGATCAGCTGAGTCTTCAAATGCTGTTCGCATATGCAACACATTATTGCTAATTACACCCTGCCCAGGAGAAAACTGATATGTCACTTTATATATGGAGTCAGAATTCAAAATTTCATATATTTTTTTTACCGCTTGACGAACTATCGATTCATCTTTCCAAATAATACTTTTAGTCCGCGCCGTATAACGCATATGCAATCCCCATGGATACACACTGAAAACTGGCCCAGTTTGAGCCTCACGAATGACTCGACCATCCTGAACGTTCTCTGGAATCGTCATCACATCGTTTTCCATAAGAGCACTCACATATTCCGGGTTTTCGTTACGTAATAAAATGTATAAAATTTCATGATCAAAAAAGGCGTTTTCACCACCTGATGAAGCTTTTTGTGCACAATGGAGAATCATACTTAATATTTTCTGATCATCCCGATTATAATATCCGTCAGTATGCCAGTTAATTGCTTTATTGGTATAAGGTATATATTCCCCTGGAGCGAGCTTTTTACTCACTTTTATTTCACTAAGCCCGACTTTGTCACCACACAAATGTTTATCAGAAACCGTCAATCCCAATTGAGTTGCAATTTGTAAGGGAATACGATTATCATCATTCAATGAGCCTGTTTCGTAAAAAGCGAAATTATACAATTCGCAATGACGACGAATGATTTGAAGTTCAGATTTGCTGATAGATTGGTTATCTGCAATGTTCACCATTATATTATTTAAGTTAAGCGGGTACGGCGCCAATTTTGCTTTCTGCCATGATTCATATGCATAAGCATTGTTCAAATCAAAATGCTTAGGAGTATTGGATGTTCGAGCAAGATGGGTAGTAGAAATTGAATTGGTTTGTTTATTAAACATTACTGCCTTTTACTTACACATATATAGAGGTATTACTATGTTTTTACTAGTAAAACACGATAGCGCAGCTTTAAAATCCACCACATATCCCATTAGAGATAGTTAATTAGTCCATACACCTCTCTTTTGCTAGATGTTCCTACCCCCCATTGAAGCACTAAACTTAGCAAATAACTAAACGGTGATATACTTATATAAACTATGCTTATTAAGTGGCCGGCACATTAGTAAGTAGCAGTAAGCAGCTAAAATAAAATCATTCGATCTATCCTAGGAGATATTGCAATGGCTAAGAAACAACACGACACACCTAATCTGGATCAGTTAGAAAGCGGCCCATGGCCAAGTTTTGTGACAGGCTTGAAACGCCTGGCAAATGAGAATGACATGGCAGTCGACTTAATGGGTCAACTTGAGTCTTCTTATCAAGATAAAAAGGGTTACTGGAAAGGTGGTACGGTTGGGGTTCGTGGTTACGGTGGTGGTATCATTCCTCGCTTCACTGAATTGAAAAACGAAGACGGCTCGGCTAAATTTCCTGACGCAGCAGAATTCCATACACTTCGTGTAATGCCACCTGCTGGTATGCACTATGATACTGACACACTGCGCAAGATGTGCGATATCTGGGAAAGACATGGCTCAGGATTAATTGCATTTCACGGCCAATCTGGTGACATCATGTTCCAAGGTGCAACAACCGATAAAGTTCAAGACGCTTTTGATGAATTAAATGATATGGGATATGACCTGGGCGGTGCAGGCCCAGCGGTTCGTACCGGTATGTCTTGTGTTGGATCAGCACGTTGTGAACATTCTTGTGCCAATGAGCAAAAAATTCACCGAAATTTGGTAAACAACTTCCTCGACGATATGCACCGCCCTTCTCTACCCTATAAATTCAAGTTTAAAGTTTCTGGTTGCCCAAATGACTGCATGAATTCAATTCATCGTTCTGACTTTGCTGTCATTGGTACATGGCGCGACGACATCAAAGTAGACCAAACAGAAGTCGTAAATTTTGTTAATACCAAAGGTCGTAAATATGTCATTGATAATGTCATAAGCCGTTGCCCAACAAATGCCTTGTCATTAAATGACGACGACACCTTAGATATTGATAATCGCAACTGTGTACGTTGTATGCATTGTATTAATGTAATGACTAAAGCACTTTCACCTGGCGATGACAAAGGTATTACATTATTAATCGGTGGTAAGCGTACACTGAAAATCGGTGACACCATGGGTACAGTAATTAAACCTTTCATGAAAATGGAAACCGAAGAAGATTACGAAGCATTAGTTGAAATTGCTGAAAACGTCATTGATTTCTTCGCAGAAAATGCGCTTGAGCATGAACGTACCGGAGAAATGATCGAGCGAATTGGCCTAGTTAACTTTTTAGAAGGTGTTGAAATTGATGTCGATCCAAACATGATCGCTTCTCCACGTCAAAGTTCATATGTCCGAATGGATGATTGGGCGGAAGAAGCTGAAAAATGGGAAGAACGTAAAGCCTCTGGCGAATAAGTCTTTCACTAATTAGGAATTAAATAGGAGATACACATGGCTGAAGCACTACGTATGCCCATCGAGTCTGGCGTACCAGATCCAATGCCGCTAATGCACCCAACACTAAAAGCAAACTTTGGCGAATGGAAATACCATGATCGTCCTCGCCCAGGCGTGTTACGTCATGTTGCCAACAATGGTGACCAAGTCTGGACAGTACGCGCTGGTACACAACGTCAAATGGACGTTTCTACTATTCGTCTACTTTGTGATATTGCTGATAAATTTGCCGACGGTCACGTCCGATTTACCATCCGATCTAACATTGAATATATGGTATCTGATGAAACGAAGGTTCAACCACTCATTGACGAGTTAGGCAACCATGGCTTTCCAGTTGGTGGTACGGGCCCATCGGTCACTATGATTTCTCACACACAAGGTTGGTTGCATTGCGATATTCCCGGCACTGATGCATCAGGTGTTGTTAAATCATTAATGGATGAGTTACATGATGAGTTCACTCATGAGAACATGCCTAACCGTGTTCACATGACAACTTCATGCTGCCAAATCAACTGTGGTGGCCAAGGTGATATTGCGATTAATATCCAATACAACAAACCACCCACTATTAACCACGATTTAGTTGCCAATGCTTGTGAACGTCCAACAGTTGTTGCACGTTGTCCAGTAGCTGCGATTCGACCTGCAATGGTTAATGGTAAGCCTTCTCTAGAAGTCGACGAGAAGAAATGTATTTGCTGCGGTGCTTGCTATCCACCATGTCCTCCAATGCAAATCAATAGCCCAGAAAATAACAAGCTCGCTATCTGGGTTGGTGGTAAGCATTCCAATGCGCGTAGTAAACCAATGTTCCATAAGTTGGTTGCAGCAGATATTCCAAATAATCCACCACGCTGGCCTGAAGCGGCAGCAATCGTGAAGAAAATTTTGAACTGCTATAGAGAAGACGCAAAAGATTACGAACGTATTGGCGATTGGGTTGAGCGCATTGGCTGGCCAAGATTCTTTGAATTAACAGAGTTGCCGTTCACTAAATTCCATATCGATGACTGGCGTGGTGCACGTAAGAGCCTTAATGCATCAACTCATATTCGTTTCTAAAGCGAAGGGATAATATTATGAAGTTTGGTATTTTAGTCAATGAAGGCCCTTATACACACCAGGCGGCTGATACAGCATATCAGTTCACCAAAGCGGCATTGGAAAAAGGTCATGAAATTTATCGTATCTTTTTCTATCATTCCGGTGTTAACAATGGCACGCGATTCACATCACCTCCCCAAGATGATCGTGATTTAGTGCAAAACTGGAGTCGCTTAGCTGAAGAGCACAATGTGGATTTGGTCGTTTGTGTTGCCGCAGCCCAGCGTCGAGGCATTATCGATAAAGATGAAGCTAATCGACATGGTAAAGACTGTGACAATTTAGCGCCCGGCTTTCGTATTTCCGGCTTGGGTCAATTAATTGAAGCTGCGATTGAATCTGATCGCGTCATGGTTTTTGGTGACTAGGAGAATAATATGTCAGAAGAAATGTATGACGAAGATGAATATGAAGGTGTCGTCAAAAAACTCATGTACGTTAATCGTAAAGCACCTTACGGTACTATTTACGCTCTGGAATCTTTAGAGGTAGTATTAATTGGTGCGGCTTTTGACCAAGACGTTAGCTTAGTCTTCATGGACGACGGTGTTTACCAATTAAAGAAAGGTCAGGATACGAAAGCAACAGAAATGAAAAACTTTTCGCCAACTTATCGTGCACTTGAAATGTATGATGTCGAAAAACTTTTTGTCAGCAAAGAATCCATGTCCGATCGCGGCTTAACTGAAGATGATTTAATTGTTCCCGTAGAAATGCTGGATGCAAATCAAATGGCCGATCTTATGGAAGAACAAGATGTCATTTTGACATTCTAATCAGAGGAATTTAAATGATATTACACACAGTTAATAAATCACCCTTTGATACAGTTGCATTTGAAAGCTGTCTAGCACATTGCAAATCTGGCAGTTCTCTTTTGTTAATTGAAGATGGCATTTATGCAGGGCTAAAAAACGCCAAGTTCAGCGACAAAGTTTCGGATGCAATGAAAAATATCAAAATCTATGTACTTGAACCTGATTTAAACGCACGTGGTGTACAAGATCAGTTAATTGATGGAATTAAGAAAGTTGATTATGCAGGTTTTGTAGACCTAAGTGTTGAACATGACAAGGTGCAAGCCTGGTTGTAATTTTTTGGAAAAAAGTTGAGGAGTAACAGATATGGGCAGTATTGATGTTGGCGGCACAGCAATGGAAACAGATGAAGAAGGTTACTTAGTTAACCTTGGCGAGTGGACAGAAGAAGCAGCTGTCGTGATTTCTAAAACGGAAGACATAGAGTTAACTGAAAATCATTGGGAAGTGATTAACTTCTTACGTGAATACTATGACGAATTCCAAATTGCACCTGCTGTTCGAGTTTTAACAAAAGCGATAGGCAAAAAATTTGGCAAGGAAAAAGGCAACAGTAAATACCTGTATGAATTATTTCCTTACGGACCTGCAAAGCAAGCTTGTAAAATAGCAGGGTTACCTAAGCCTACGGGTTGTGTGTAAACCATAATTTAATTAACTTAATAAGGGTCACAATGTGACCCTTATTAAATTGGCTAAAATTATAGAAGTCTTTGATTAAATTTCTTGCTAAGCAAGCTATTTAATCAAACAATCTAAGGAAATATGACGTTTTTTTAATGAGTGATATTTTTGTAAAGTATGTTTTACATTATAAAAATATCACTCATTAAAAAATACAACAAATAGAGAGACGCATGGCTTTTTTGACATTTGTTTTTACACTATTAATGTATTTAGCTGCCGCCGTTTTTTTCGGTGGACTGGCTTACAGAATATATACCTATGCTAAAACGCCAGCACCATTAAAAATCCCGACAATGCCCGCTCCACTCACTCAAGGTGGCGTCCGTTTACGAATGTTTAAAGAAGTGGTTTTTTTTCACAGTTTATTTCGCTCGAATAAGTTCATCTGGTTATTTGGCTGGTTATTTCACCTAGGTATGTTCGTTGTTTTATTTCGGCACTTGCGTTATGCAACCGAACCCGTTTGGGAAATCGTCGTCATTATGCAACCTATTGGTATTTACATGGCATTTGCCATGTTACTCGGTCTTTGTGGTTTATGGGCACGTAGAGTTTTAGTTGAACGAATTCGTTACATCACCAACCCTTCTGACCATTTAATGTTAGGTCTACTAGTGATGATTGTGATTAGCGGTTTAATGATGAAATATGTCTCTCATTCTGACATCGTTCAAGTGAAAGCCTTTGCGTTAGGTTTGCTCTATTTTGACTGGCAAACAATTCCGGCGGACTTTTTCTTCATGGTGCACTTGTTATTGGTTGCTGCATTAATGATTGTTTTTCCGTTCAGCAAACTTTTACATGCGCCTGGTGTATTTTTTAGCCCAACTCGCAACCAGGTTGATGATGCAAGAGAGAAAAGACATTTGGCCTCTTGGGCTGCTGAACTTGACGACAAACGTCAATAAGTAATAAAAGGAAATCGTTTTGGCGAAACCTACGTTTGACACTCCAAAAATTAGAGCTTATCCAATCATTCCTATCATTCAGGAAGGATCAATGGAACACAGCTCACCTTTTGTTGCGAAACCTGATCATCAAGAAGCCCTCGGATTTCCTGGCGAACTCGTCGATAACTGGCAAGAGAAAGCCATTGAGAAAATGGGTGAACTGTTAACGAAATACCGCTCCCTAAAAGTTTTCCTGGACAGTTGTGTTAAATGTGGCGCCTGTACTGACAAATGTCATTATTTTCAAGGTACAGCAGACCCCAAAAACATGCCCGTTGCTCGGCAGGATTTATTACGTAACGTTTATCGTCGCTATTTTACCGTTGCTGGAAAATATTTTCCTAAACTGGTAGGCGCGCAAGACTTAACAGAAGACGTACTTGATGATTGGTATAAGTATTTTCATCAGTGCTCGCAGTGTCGCCGCTGCTCAGTATTCTGTCCTTACGGAATAGATACTGCTGAAATCTCTATGGCGGCTCGAGAAATTTTAGATCATGTCGGTAAAGGGCAAAAATATTGTAACGAAATAATTGGCAAGGTCCATAAAATTGGAAATAACCTTGGATTACCTGAACCAGCACTTGTCGACACCCTAGAAGGTTTAGAAGAAGACGTTGAAGAAGAAACTGGTCACACGGTTCGCTTTCCTGTAGATGTGCAAGGAGCTGATGTTCTATTAATTACCCCTTCTGCAGATTTTTTCGCTGAACCGCATATTGACGGCTTAATTGGTTATGCCAAAGTTTTCCACGAAGCTGGTATTAGTTGGACACTTAGCTCATACGCTTCTGAAGCAGGTAATTTCGGCATGTTCATCGGCAGCTACGAACAAATGCAGAAAATATCCTGGCGCGTTCGTAAAATTGCCATGGAATTAGGTGTCAAACGTATTGTTGTCGGTGAATGCGGCCATGCATGGCGAGTTGCTTACAGTTTTTGGAACACTTTAATAGGTCCATTTGATTTTCTCGATCAAAATTATCCCGTGCCCCAACATATTTGTGAAGTAACCAACGATCTCATAGAGCGTGGTGCCATTAAGCTAGATAAAGAAGCCAATGACGATAAAGTGATTACCTACCACGATTCATGTAACGTTGCTCGCGGCACTCGAATGGGTAACATTGAAGGTGGACAATTTATCATACCGCGCGCTGTCATCAAGTCATCTGTAAATCATTTTGTAGAAATGAATCCTGATACGACATATGACCAAACGTATTGCTGTGGCGGCGGTGGTGGTTTGCTAACAGATGATTTACTAGAGCTTCGGGTGAAAGGTGCGTTACCGAGAATGGAAGCATTAAAAGGCGTAATAGACGATCAAAAAGTTACACACATGGCAGCAATATGCGCCATATGCAAAAGTCAATTTTCAAAGGTCATGCCCTTCTACGATATACCTATGGATTCCATTATCAGTGTCCATCAATTAGTCGGGGATGCACTCATTATGGGTAACAGTGATAAGTAATTAGGAACATTGTTAGTAAACAATTTTAAGTATACAAAAACGTAAATGTGACGGCTTAGCGTGTTTAGATTTTAATTCAGACGCGCCTCTAGTTCGCACTGAATGAGGAAGCATATATCAATATGTGACCGATCGAGTACGACCAGAACGAATTAAAATTTAGTTCAGGAAGTACTTAAAGAATCCCAACGGGATTCTAAGTGCGAACGAAAGGCGTGCCTAAAGCAAAAAATGAATGCGCTGAAAAGTATTAAATAGGAGATTCTCCAATGGCTACATCACGTGATGACATGGCAAAAGATTTAAACTATAGACGCTACGAAGACGGTGATCATGAACAAGGCGCATGGGATGAAAAAATATTCCAGGCCAGTTGGACTCATAAATGCCCAACCTATATCAATCGCACACCACCTTGCCAGGGTAGCTGCCCCGCTGGGGAAGATATTCGCGGTTGGCTCGATATTGTCCGTGGAATGGAAAAACCACCCGGTGAAATGAGTATGCCGGAATATGCTTTCCGCCGCTCAACAGATGCAAACCCATTTCCATCTATTATGGGAAGAGTTTGCCCAGCACCCTGTGAAGACGGATGTAATCGAAATCAAGTCGAAGATCATGTCGGCATCAATGCGGTAGAACAATTCATTGGTGACACAGGCTTAGAGCAAGGTTATAAATTTGAAACCGGCATTAACACAGGTAAAAAAGTCGCTATTGTGGGTGGTGGTCCTGCAGGTCTTGCAGCAGCTTATCAACTTCGTCGCGTTGGACATGAGTGCACAATCTTCGATGAACATGAAGAACTTGGCGGCATGATGAAATATGGTATTCCTGGCTATCGAACTCCCAGGGATGTGTTAGATGGCGAGATAAATCGCATCATTGAAATGGGTGTTGAAACAAAATTAAATACCCGTGTCGGTAAAGATGTCAATATGGATGACATCAATAAAGATTTTGATGCTGTATTATGGGCTCTCGGTGCACAAAGTGGCCGACCACTACCCATTGATGGCGCTGACGCAACAAATTGCATAACGGGTGTCGCCTTTCTTGAGGCATTTAACCAAGGACGACTACAACATGTATCAGGCCGCGTAATTGTAATTGGTGGTGGTGACACCTCTATTGATGTAGCGTCTGTTGCCCGACGTATTGGACACATCACCGTAGAAAATGAAAAAGATCGTCCAGAAACAATCGTTTTAGGCCATATGGCTCATGATGTTGCAAGCACCGCTGTACGTGAGGGAGCCGATGTTACGCTTGTCTCTAGACATCCGGTTGATAACATGACAGCGGCTCAACACGAAATTGATGACGCCTTACGTGAAGGCGTAGATATTAAAGGATTAGTCGATCCCGTTGAAGTTGTACTCGATGCTAGTGGTCGAGCAACTGGCTTGAAAATGATTGAACTGGAAGATGATTGTAAAACTCAAAAACCCGGTACTGAGTTTGTCATCGAAGCTGACTTAATTGTTGCAGCTATCGGACAAAGTGGTGATTTCAGTGGATTAGATGGGTTGGATAATGGTCGTGGCCTCATCACAGCGGGTAAAAATTACGAAGTACCGAATAAAGACGGTCATTTTGTTGCTGGTGATATTGTTCGCCCTCATCTATTGACTACAGCAATTGGTCAAGCATCAATAGCCGTGGAATCTATTCATCATTATTTAAATTCAGAAGCATTAGCTAAACGTCCTAAAGTCGATGTTCATCATTTTAATTTATTGGATAAATTACGCGAAACCAATTTACAGCCTGTCGAATCAGTACATGGGCCTGTTGAAGGAACATCTGAAGAAAATATTGCGATCCATAACTATGAAGATCGTTCTAACAAAGAAATCATCAATTCGGAAATGTTATTCTTAGGACATTTTGAATATGAAGCACGTTATAAGCGAGACCATAAGGATATTGAAGCCGATGAAGTTTTAGGAAACTTTGAAGAACGAATTATCGGTCTTAGTGAAGAGATGGCACAAAAAGAAGCTGACCGTTGCATGAGTTGCGGAATGTGTTTCGAGTGTGACAACTGCGTTATTTACTGCCCTCAAGAAGCAGTAAAGAAAACACCGAAGAAAGACGCAACAACAGGTCGCTACGTTTATACCGATTACAGTAAATGTATAGGTTGTCACATTTGCAAAGACGTCTGCCCAACAGGTTATATTGAAATGGGCCTTGGCGAATAAACTTTGCAAGGAATAGGACTTAAATAAAATGATCCAACATTTTAAATCACTTAGCTTAACTTCACGCATTGGTGTGATTGTTGGATTATTTTTAGTGCTATTTTTGATTTCACCCATATTAGCTGACGTTCCAAAACCACATATACCCGAAGCAAAAGGTGAGCAGTGCGTTGAAGAAACAGATTATATGCGACGAAATCATATGGACTTGCTCATGCACCGTCGTGATGAGACCATGCACAAAGGCATTCGTACTCGTAAACACAGTTTACAAAACTGTTTAACTTGTCATGCGGTAAAAGATAAGCAACAAAAAGTTGTCACGATCAAAGACAAACGACATTTTTGCAGAAGTTGCCATGCTTACGCAGCCGTAAAAATTGACTGCTTTGATTGTCACTCTTCTACTCCTATAGCAAAAGATAAAAATTCTGGTATTTAACTTATGAATCAAGCAAAAGACTTATCAGACCATTCCCGAAGAAAGTTTATCGGTGGCTCCGTGGGTGTTGCTGGGGCAATGCTTATCGGCCCTGGAATATTTCTACATCAAGTACAAGCAAAACCTGATGGTGAAGCTGTCACAAATAAAGTTCGCTGGGGTATGTTAGTTGACACTAGTAAATGTGCAACGGGCTGTGATGATTGCGTTAACGCTTGCGCTAAGGAAAATGGTTGGGCCAACGAAACCGGACCAAATGAAGTCAATGTTCAGTGGATACGTAAAGTCGACCTAAAAGACAAAAAAACGGGCCGTGAAGCTTCCTTGCCGGTAATGTGTCAACATTGTGCAGAACCACCTTGTGTGGATGTCTGTCCAACTGGTGCTTCGTTTAAACGTGAAGACGGTATTGTACTGGTTGACAAACACACCTGTATTGGCTGTCGATATTGCATGATGGCCTGCCCATACAAAGCACGATCTTTTGTACATAGCCCGGTAGAAAATCACGATGATTATATGCCACGCGGCATGGGTGTTGTTGAAAGTTGCACTTTTTGTGTTCATTTGGTTGATAAAGATAAATCCCCAGCTTGCGTTACCTCATGCAAAGAAAAAGCATTACTTTTTGGTGACCTTAACAATAAAAACTCAGAAATTGCCATTCGAGTGGCAAAAGAAAATAGCAGACAAATTCGTCAAGACCTGAAAACTGATCCAGGTATTCGATACCAAGGTATTTAAGAGTTATTTATGAAAAAACTGGTTTACGCAGAAATCGAAGGTAAAAGTAAAGGCTTCCTAAAACTAGCAGGTGGATTACTTGCGCTAATCGGTATTGCCCTATCCGCAGCGTATTATATGGAACACAACGGCCATATTGTGACTGGCATGAATAATCAGATCGTTTGGGGATTGCCGCATGTATTTGCAATTTTCCTCATTGTCGCTGCATCAGGTGCCTTAAATGTTGCATCCATAAGTTCAGTATTTGGCAAAACCGCTTACAAACCACTTGCGCCTTTATCTGGATTAGTTTCGATAGCCCTCTTACTTGGCGGCTTAAGCATATTATTGTTGGACTTAGGTCGACCAGATCGATTGATCGTAGCGATGACCCATTACAATTTTAGTTCTATTTTTACATGGAATATTCTTTTGTATAACGGTTTTTTCGCCATCGTCATCGTTTACTTATGGACATTAATGGAAGGTCAATATAATAAATACAGCCGACATGCTGGTATGGTTGCCTTTGTTTGGCGCCTGATATTAACCACTGGCACGGGCTCCATCTTTGGTTTTTTAGTCGCCAGAGAAACTTATGATGCAGCCATTATGGCACCGATGTTTATTGTCATGTCATTTTCTTTTGGATTAGCCGTGTTCATTCTAATCCTATATGCATCCTATCATTGCACTGGCCGTCCGCTCGGCATGTCAACCATGAAACGTCTGAAAAACTTATTGGGCGTGTTTGTTGCTGGCGTGATGTTTCTAGTGACAATATTTCATCTAACCAATTTATATGCAGCTGAACACGATAGTGTTGAGCATTTCATGTTAAGTGGTAGCGGGTATGCGTTTATATTTTGGTTTTTTCAAATTGGCTTAGGTAGTATTTTACCCTTAGTATATTTTTATCATTCAAAGTTTAAAGACAATGTTAAATATATGTTACGTGGTGCCGGACTGGTTATCCTCGGCGGTTTTTCACAATTATATGTCATCATCATAGGTGGGCAAGCTTATCCACTAGAATTATTTCCAGGATATGAAGTCAGTAGTAGCTTTTATGATGGAGAAGTCGCTAAATATTTCCCCTCCCTCCCCGAGATATTATTAGGCATCGGTGGTATAGCTATCGCACTATTTGTTGTGTTATTTGCAATCAAGCTTTTAAAATTCCTGCCTGTAAGCCTCGCTGATGAAGATGTAGATCCACATTACAAAGTCAAAAGCACGGATTAATTGTGGTTTAATTCACCAGCTATAAGCGGTAAAATAACTGTAACTCATCGTTAAAAAGATTATCGCCATGTATGAAGAACATCCTTTTGCACAATATATCCGAATCCTTGGGAAAGGCAAACGCGGCTCACGCGGTTTAACCGAGCAAGAAGCTTATGATTCCATGACCATGGTTCTGGAAGGCAAAGTTGAAGAGTGCCAATTAGGCGCCTTTTTAATGCTACTCCGTGTCAAAGAAGAAACACCAGAAGAAGTTGCTGGTTTTGTTAACGCCATAAAAGCAACCTTTACCCTGCCAGCAAACGCGCCTGAAGTGTCACTTGATTGGTCATCTTATGCGGGTAAACGTCGACATCTCCCCTGGTATCTCTTATCTGCACTACTACTGGCAGAAAATGATATATCTGTGTTCATGCACGGTGCTGAGGGACATACAGCTGGTCGCGTATATACGCGTGATATCCTAGGTCAGCTAGATCTTCCGATATCGCAATCCTTAGAACAAGCCGGCGAAGAAATACGTAAAAATAATTTTGCCTATTTGCCACTCGAATACATGTCACCTATTATGCATCGAATTATTCAAATGCGTCCTTTATTGGGTTTACGATCGCCTGTTCACACAATTGCACGCATGTTAAATCCTTTTAACTCAGCATTTGAAATACAAGGCATATTTCATCCAAGTTACCGTGATACACATCAAGGCGCTGCAAAATTATTGAATCAACCTCATCTGGCAGTCTTAAAAGGTGAAGGTGGTGAAATTGAGCGAAACCCAGATCAAAAAGTTTTAGTTAAAAGCGTACATCATGGCGAATTAAGCGAAGAAGAATGGCCCGCCATGTTTACGGGTCCTCGTCACCTGAAAGATGAAGAAATGAACCCTTTGCGGCTAATCGATGTTTGGAGTGGCAAAGACGAAGATGAATATGCCATTGCGAGTATTACAGGAACTGCAGCCGTAGCGTTAAAGTTATTGGGACGTGCAAACACGATGGACAATGCGCAAACCTTGGCTGACAGTTTTTGGGATAAACGGCGCAAACAAAAATTTCAAAATGTAGCCTAAACTCAAATGGCCCACTTAATGATATCAGCGGGGCATAAGTCCTCAGGTAAAACTACCATCAGCTTGGGCCTTTGTGCGGCATTAAAAGACACGGGTTCTACCGTACAAGCCTTTAAAAAAGGCCCTGACTATATTGACCCAATGTGGCTTAGTCTAGCTTCTGGTCGCGACTGTCATAATCTTGATTTCCATAGCATGTCTAAAGACGAATTACGTGGTACATTTCGCCAATATGGCCACGATGCGGATATCAGTATCATTGAAGGTAATAAAGGATTGTATGACGGACTTGATATTGAGGGGCGAAATAGTAATGCTGCATTAGCTCGATTAATCAAAGCGCCTGTCGTATTAGTTATAGACGCACAAGGAATGACTCGTGGCATTGCACCACTCATTCTTGGCTATCAAGCTTTTGATGAACGAATTAATATCGCAGGTGTTATATTAAATAAATTGGGTGGCAAACGTCACGAAGGTAAATTGCGCGCTGTTATTGAATATTACACTGATGTGCCCGTTATAGGTGCAGTACATAAGAATGACAATTTGCTCATTAAAGAACAGCACTTAGGTTTAATACCCAGTTCAAATACAGAAGAAACAAAAAAGAAAATTAATGAAATAGCGAAGTTAGTTAATGACCAAGTCGATCTCGACAAAATACGGGCTATTGCTACAACCGCTCCTGCCATAAAACAAGGCCGTTTGCTCAAACCTGTTAATAAGACGCATAATGCAGTTCGTATTGGTATTGCCAAAGACAAAGCATTTGGGTTTTATTATCCAGGTGATTTAAACGCCTTAGAAGAAGCTGGCGCCGAATTAGTTGAAGTTAACACCTTGCAAGATGAACAGCTCCCATCTCTGGATGGATTGTTTATTGGTGGTGGATTTCCAGAAAATTATATGGCGGAACTCGCTACAAATATCGCCTTAAAAAATAATATCGCTGACGCAATAAATAATGGCTTACCAGTTTACGCAGAATGCGGTGGTTTAATGTATTTAACGCGTAGCATCAGTTGGCATGGAAAACATTATCCCATGGTCGGCGCAATTCCAGCTGATTCTGAAATGTGTAAAAAACCCCAAGGTCGTGGTTACGTTCGTTTAAAAGAAACTAACCCCCTGTGGCCAATCGACGAGGAAAGCAAAGCTGATAAAGAATTTTGCGCCCATGAGTTCCATTACTCTCGCTTAATCAATGTCGATAACAATTTACAATTTGCCTACAAAGTTTTACGAGGTACAGGTATAACAGGTTTTAATGATGGCATTATCCTTAAAAATGTGTTGGCGAGTTACACCCATTTAAGAGACGTGTCGCACAATCACTGGGCAAAACGTTTTGTAGATTTTGTTAAGAAAAAAAGCATAAATACAAGCAGTAAACTTCAGTCAGATATATTATGAATTGAATCCCAAATTATTAATGAAACATCTATAAACTTAATAAATTAATTTCTTTCTTCGCTTCTTTGCTGCTAACGGACTTAATGAACAATCGTATAAACGCTAAACAAAATAAAGCCAAAATAAGCCGATTACCTCGATGGTTAAGGCCCCCTCGTGCCAGTAAGTCTAGAAAATCACGAAATATATTGATTAGCAGCGGCGTATACTGGCCCATGCTCGCACTAAGCGGAACAATCACTATCGCTCTTTTTTCTGCATCCCTCAACATGATTTATCCTGGATACAATATCTATTTCATTAGTATCCATATGTTATGTGGCATTATCGGTGTTAGTTTAACGTTTCTTATTTTAAAACAAGTAAGACGAAATCTAGTCATGCCTTTAACACATGTACGACATTGGGCTACGCGCATGCATAATGGAAACCTATCAGCCAATATACCCTTACCCGACTCAAAAAATGAATTTTACACGTTAGCGACAAATATTAATCAATTGAGCGCCTCATTACATGCTTTAAGCTCTGATATGAAGGAACAAGTCCGACAACAAACTGAGCGGTCCACTCAACAATCTGATTCACTATCTATATTATATGATGTTGCTACCAGTATTAATCAATCTAACGACTTAAGTGATTTACTTTCACGATTCCTAACTACCTTAACAAATTTGACCCGTGCGGATGCTGCTGCTGTCAGAGTTTTAGCTGATGATAATCAATTACACCTTATTGCAAGTACTGGAATAAATGATCAAGTATTAAATTTTGAAAAACAAATCCCATTGGATCTATGCAGCTGCGGAAAAGCGTTTACCGAAGCAAAAATCCAAAGCCAAGAAACCAGTAAATGTAGAGATATCACCGGAAAAAAACTTTGCGAAAAACAAGATTTAAAAATGATAGCCGTACCAATGATATATAGAAATGAATGCCTTGGTATCTATAATTTATATGTTAAAGAATCTGAATTTATCGATAGGAGTGAATTAAAAGGTTTGCTAACGAGTATTGGCCAACACTTAGGTGTTGCCATTGCTAAAAATCGGCTGGAAACACAAGCAAAACGCTTGGCATTAATTGAAGAACGAACATTTCTATCCCATGAATTGCATGATTCATTAGCACAAACACTGGTAAGCTTAAAATTTCAAATTAATATTTTAAAAGATAGTTTTCGAAAAAAAGATTATGATTCTGCAAGCAACGAAATTAAAAACCTTGAAAATAATCTTGATAATGCAAATGGAGATCTGCGCGATTTACTTGATCATTTTAGAACACGAATGGATGAGCGAGGATTAATTCCTGCTGTACAGGAGCTTATTCATAATTTACAAACAGACACAGGTATCCATTGTTATTTTCAAAATGAGTCACAAGGTAATTTGTTACCGCCAAATTATGAAGTGCAAGTTTTACATATTATCCAAGAAGCGTTGAGTAATATTCGTAAACACAGTAAAGCAAACAATGCTCGAGTCGTTATACGCTCTCACCATAATATGTGGACTATTTTCATTGAAGATGATGGCGTTGGTATGTCTAATAAAATTAAAAAGTCTAAACCTGGTGAAAATATAGGCTTAACTATTATGAAAGAGAGAGCTGATCATATTAGCGCCAATATTCAAGTGGAAAGTGACCCTGATGAGGGAACACGAATTGAGTTCAAATTTCTGGTTGAACACACATACTCACCAGAAAACATCGTCAACGTATTGTAATAATTAATTATAAATGAGCATTTTCGAGACAGAAATCGTAAATATCAAGGAAAACCTGAATCATTACGTGCTTTTTGAATTGGTGTAGATTACTTACAATAGATTATAATAACCCCTTATCTTGGATATAAAATAGTCACTGTGACAATATATAATAAAGATCTGCTTGAACCGCCATTACGTGTTATTTTAATCGATGATCACAGTCTGTTTCGCGCTGGATTAGAGGAATTACTCGCGCGTAAAGATATTAAAGTGGTTGCCTCGGTTGGTGATGGAAATGAAGGCATTAAGCAGGTTGAAACCTTAAAGCCAGATATCGTCTTGTTGGATATTCGCATGCCAAACCCCAATGGCCTGGAAGTCCTCAAAATTCTCAAGTCCAAAAATCCTGACACAGCTGTTATTATGGTGACAACTAGTCGCGAAGATGCTGATGTCGCGGAAGCGATGAAACTTGGCTCTCAAGGCTACTTACTCAAAGACATGGAACCCGATGAACTCATCACCTCGCTAAATTCAATTCGAAATGGAGAAATTGTTGTCGCCCCTACTCTAGCTGGTGTACTGGCTCGTGTTGTCCAAGGTAAAGACGAGCCTAGCAGCACTGATGATATTTTATCTACACTTACACCAAGAGAAAAAGAAATTATTTATCACCTAGCCAAAGGTGGCAGTAACAAAGCCATTGCTCGCGTTTTAAATATTTCAGACGGTACTGTTAAATTACATGTTAAATCTATTTTACGTAAACTTGATATCCATTCCAGAGTAGAAGCAGCGGTTATCGCCGTTGAATACGGACTTGAAAATATTTCATGAAAACATTTTCCCAGCTATTAAAAGAATGCCAAAAATCAGTAAAAGAAATTATGCCTTGGGATCTGATGGAACATATCGAATCTGAAAATCCACCACTAATTCTAGACGTTAGAGAACCTGCTGAATACTGTAAAGCACATATTAAACATTCTTATCATGTACCGCGTGGTACTTTAGAAACTGCTTGCGAATATGGTTTTGAAGAAACACTACCCGTTCTAGTCAATTCCAGAGATAAACCCATCGTTGTTGTCTGTCGCTCAGGCAATAGAAGCTTACTTGCCGCACGAACAATGCAAGAACTAGGATACACAAATGTCCAGTCCTTAATGACAGGCTTACGTGGTTGGAATGATTATGAGCAAGAACTTATTGATGAACATAATCAACTTATAGACAACGATAATGCTGATGAGTTTTTAACATCCATCGTCTCTGAAGAAAAAATGCCTCCCAAATCTTGATTACTTCCTTTTTCCAAGGCCTACATAGGCGTTTATATCTCAGTCTGGCAATGTTGTGCCTGATGTTAATCGTATTTTTCCTAGATAGTACTTGGCTTGCCTCACATTTTAATTATGGACAATGGGCGGCAAATATATTTACGCTCACTTATTTTTTATGGATGTATCAAGCTGCAAACAAGCGTATACGTCAAACAATGAAATATGCTGTTGTTATCGCAACTGCAGGTGAAGCATTTTTATGTCTCCTACTGGGTATGTATGAATATCGACTAGAAAATATTCCTATTTATGTACCGCTAGGACACGCCATTTTGTATACAACTGTATGGTACCTCACCCATGACCCATGGATTATTAAACACCAAAAAGTATTAATGCATTTTATGTTGGGCTTTACCCTTTTTTATACTTACTTACTAGTAATCAATGACAATGATATATATGGTGCAATCTGTACTTTTTTGCTACTCATCTTGTTGACTCTCAACACAAGATCTAGACGATTCTTTCTCATTATGTTTATGGCCGTTGCCTATTTAGAACAATTAGGGACGTTTTTTGAATGTTGGTATTGGCATCCAACTTTGTTAAACAAGCCAAATTGGATATCTAGTGGTAATCCACCCAGCGGAATAAGCCTTGGTTACTACATACTTGATATCTTATGCCTTTGGGTATATCTCATTCGTCATCGATTGACTAACAAACGCTGGAAAAATAGGCGCCACAAAAACCCTCAACCAGAAAAAACATGATATTATTGCGCTGATAACTCAAATAAAACGGATTTAGGTAAAATTGTGGAAAACGAATTTTTAGACTATTGTGTTACAAAAATTGATGAATATTTATCAGAGCATGATGTTCAAGCAACAACTAAACGTAAATTCAAAGAAACGAGTACAATTCACGGAATTGTTTATAAATTCTCTCATTTCGGCGTTGAAGTTGTAAAAGATCAAGTAACAATTTTCGGAAAATATAAATCACAATTTTTTGATGCCGAAAGTTATGAAAACACAGATCAATTACTTGAAGAACTTTTGCCAACCATAAAGAATTTTTACGATAATCCAGTATTAACTAAACACCCTCTTATTCGCTTTTTTAGCAAATTTAAGAAATAGTCAATTACTCAAGCAGTTAAATTTTCTACTGTATTTGGTTTTAAATCATATCTTCCGCAATCAGTGATAAATGCCCATATTTCCGGTTTGACTTTTTTAATTCCTTCTAAAATATCACTTGCATTTGCATAACATGCATGACGAAAACCGCAATAATCGATAACGGGCCCAATCCGATGAAAGACAATACCCACTCGTCGCAATAATCGAATTAAACCAGGCTCCATAAAAGCTAACCAATTATCAATTCCATGTGAATCGCTCATATTAACAATCGCTTTAAACAAACCCAATGTTATATATGCATCAAAACGGCGGTGTGTACTTTCGTTTAAATCCTTACCGAAATGTTTGTTAATACCGTGTAAAAGATTTTTTTCTCCAACTCGTCGACGAAAGTGTTTTGATACAGAAAAACGTGATATTTCCGCCAGATGTTTTCTTGGGATATTATTAATAATTTGGCGATCGTGAGTTGAAAACATTGACACTTGTTTATCCAAAGGATAAATAGATTTTATCGCCTTCTTATCCGGTAATATAATACGAACCGTTGCAGCAAACTCTGCGGTCCTTTTATATCGCAACAAGGCATGAATTGAACGCTGATCATATTCATCAATTTCCAAATAATCTTCCATCGCATGTTCGTCAAATATATGTTGTTCTCGACAGAATATCTGATACCGCAATTCTTGACATCTTAATATTAGATGTTCATTGTTTGCTGGAACGATATCAAAATGCCGATCAAACTGTTCGATTATATCTCGCATAGGTATTATGTCTAAACGTACTCATTCCTAGTATTTAGAGTTAATGAATACTTCTTGCCAAATATTTTTATACTACAATTGTCTTGTATATAAATTCTAAGTATAGATTGAAATGTATAAATTGAAAACATCTTGTCATTCTTCAATACGCCTATAAATTCATGAGGATAGGCATGATTAAAAATATATATAACGATAGTTTTTCTACTAAGTTTTATTTATCATTATTATTTATTTTTATAATCTCTCCTCTTCAGGCACAAAACCTTTTAGTAAATAAAAGCTTAAATATTTCAGCTATTTCACAAGATAAGTTACGGGCAATTTATAGCATGCGTACGCGTGTTTGGTCAGATGGAACACCTATTACTGTGTTTATTCTTAATCCTGACAGTACGTTACATAAAAATTTCTGCTTAAAAAATTTGGAAATTTTTCCCTACCAACTTCAACGAGTTTGGGATGTGATGGTGTATTCTGGCACAGGACAATCACCAATCAACCTTAACTCTGAAACAGAAATGGTTAGAAAAATATCAATAACTCCCGGTGCAATCGGGTATATTTCAAAAGCGGGAGTAATAGATAATGTTAAAATTATCAATATACAAAAATAAACTCTTCCTCTTTATTTTTTTTATTTTTCTATTAACACCTAGAATATCCTCTTCGGCTTCTTATCAATTATCAGAAAATAAACATGTACAAATTCATGGCTTTGCAAGCCAATCCTATATTTACACAGATAAAAATAATTTTTTAGGTAATAGCTCAGATAATGGAAGTTTAAATTTTCGTGAATTGGGAATAAACGCCTCTTTTCAAGCTTGGAAAAAACTTCATACAGCAGTGCAAATCCTTTCGCGCAGAGCAGGAGAATTTGATAATGGAAAAATTAAATTAGATTTTGCCATTGCTGATTACCGAGTTAAGCAAACATCACTCTATAGTGTTGGAATACGTGCCGGGAGAGTAAAAAATCCCATTGGTTTTTATAATGATACACGTGATGTTTCTTTCACTCGGCCAGGTATTATTTTACCTCAGTCAATATATTTCGAGCGAACACGAGATTTATCGATTTCTTCTGATGGCATACAATTGTATGGGCATAAAGACATTAATCTAGGCAGTTTAGAAATAGAATTATTTGCTGCAATACCGAGAGTTAAAGATGAGAACACGGAACTCGCTGTATTAAATAATGATAGACCAGGTGTTTTCACTGGAGAACCTTCCTATTTAGGTCGATTTTTATTTAAAACCCATGATAATAAATTCAAGATTTCCTTTAGTAATGTTGTATTAAACATGGATTATGAGCCTGCGCAATCTGAAACAGGCTTCGATACTGATGCAAGTTTACAATTTCACTTAAGTATTATATCTGCTCAATTTAATTTTAGAAAATGGAGTATAACTGGTGAATACGCCAGACGAAAGCTACATTTTAAAAATATGTTTGTAGATTACGTCCCTAATTTTTTAAGCGAAACAATTGGAGAAAGTTATTATGCACAACTAAGTTATCACTTCAATTTTCATTGGAAAGTTTTTACGCGTTACGATGTCTTGTATCAGAATAAAAATGACAAAGATGGCAACGAATATGCAAACAACTTAGCAGCGTTAGGTGTTTCTAAACCTGCGCATTCGAGATTCGCGAAAGATGCAACAATTGGCGTTCAGTGGTCAATAAATACATCCTGGATGGTTCAATTTGAATTACACGTAATTAATGGCACTGGATGGCTTCCACTGCAAGATAATACAAGTATTGATAGCGCTGCGCAAAAATGGCGTATGGCTGGTGCGGCGATCTCATATCGATTTTAGCCACAATAAAAAATATTATAAAAATAAAATACTGTCGTTTTATAACAACACAATTGACAAGTTTATACTGGGGATAAAAATAAAGGGGTGAAATAATGAAACTTGTATAAGTATTTTTACTAACTGGTCGATTCAATAAATATGCATATTGCAAATGTTACAAATAAGGAAATAAAACTCTATTTTCTAAGTATTAAATGGAGAGCCCTGCTTCTCGTTAGTCTTGTACTAATAACTATCAATGCTTTTTTCTATCAATATCATAAAAATACTTTATTGAATAATTTTCAATCTCAGCGAGAATTCGTTCTACAGCGAAATAATGCGCAAATACAAGGTCTGTTGGATCAGTCCGCGATTTATTTGCAACAAATTGCAGAATTAATTCCATCACTCTATGGGATAACAAAATCCTTTGAAGAAGGTAATAATAGCGAATTAATCAACATATTTTCTTCTCATTGGTCTGAATTACAAATTCAAACGGAAATTGACTCCGTCGGATTTATTGATAACTCAGGAAAACTAATACATGTTTGGGGAGATAATCGATTAGTTCATCCTGATAATAAACTTCAATTAGCCAATATTATGAAAAATAATATTGAGTATGATCAACCTTCATTCAAAATATTTTGCTTCAGCAACTGTAAACAATATGCTGTTATTCCAATTATTGCCAATGGTCAACGTTGGGGAGCCATTACCGTCAGTCGTGCGTTAGCCGAACCAATTATGAGTTTTACCAACAGCTCTTCAATTGATATTGGTATTTTATCAAAATCCAATAAGAATCGTCACAATTCTCCAAAAATATTCAATGTATTAAACGATTGGGAATTAAATATTATAGCGCTCTCCAATTATAAAAAAACAATATCCGTTCTAAATCAAGCTGAAAATTATTTTTCTTTACAAGAACTGTATTCAACAGGTGGTGAATTTGAATACTCAGGAAGACTATACGAAATTCAAACCCACGCATTAGACAAAAGTGGTAATACAATAGTTGTCTATATCGAGGACATTTCAGCTCCTTTTGATGTAATAAATACCGCCACACGAGATACATTACTTACAGGAGTCTTAGGAGTCTTATTATCTGAACTAGCGCTCCTACTCATACTATGGATACCCTTATCGAATCTACGGCGCGCTTCGGAAATTATTCCATTGCTTGCTACGAGTGAATTCAAACAAGCAAGGCATGCGGTAATATCCGCAAAAAATACATCCAACATTAAAGATGAGACTGACATTCTTGATGAATCAATTATCAACTTGTCTTATCAATTGGAAACACTTGAAGGTAATGTAGAAAAAAAGTCTACAGCATTAGCTAAAAAAATGGACGAACTTACCATTGAAAGAGACTTTATAAGACGACTCTTAAATACAGCACAAGTTATGATTATTACACAAAATAAACACGGTGATATCGTGCTTGTTAACAGACAAACTGAAATAACAACTGGATTCAATAAAAACGAATTTATTGGAAAACCATTTACTTCACTGCTGTCTAAAACTGACCTACATGAAAATCCAAATATTGAAATTTCATTAATGGATATTGCTAGCGGCGAAAAACGTACATTTAAAAATGAAGCAAGAATTATATGTAAAAATAATTCACCGCGTGACGTTACTTGGTTACATTCACATATTGAAAACCAAGCTAAAGACGACCCAGTAATTTTATCGGTAGGTCTAGATATCACAGACAGAAAATCACATGAAAAGAAAATTAACTGGTTAGCTGAGCATGATCCATTAACTGGTTTATTAAATCGGCGCCGATTCAATGATATATTACATAAATCATTACAAGTCGCTAACCGTTATCACCACCAAGTAGGTTTACTATTTCTTGATCTAGATAATTTCAAGCATATAAATGATACACTTGGCCATCAAACAGGTGATTCTTTAATTAAATCAGTGGCAGACTGTCTAAAAATCATTTTACGCGAGTCTGATTTTATTGGTCGAATTGGAGGTGACGAATTCGCGATAATTTTACCAATGACCAATATTGCCCATTTAATCGATGTCGCAAATAAGATCAATAAACATTTGCACTCATTGCGCATTCCCGTCATTAGCATAAATCACCATACTAGTGCCAGTATTGGCATTGCAATGTATCCTGAGCACGCTACTAACTCAATGGATCTATTGACAAATGCAGACCTCGCCATGTATCAAGCCAAGTTTCATGGTAAAGGTTGTTGGCATGTCTTTTCAAAAAGCGATAACGCAAAAGAAAGAATTGAAGCACAATTATTTTGGCATCACAAAATTGTAGATGCTTTAGCACATGATAAATTTGAACTCCATTTTCAACCGATTATGCGTGTTAATAACAATCGTATTTCCCATTATGAAGTATTAATACGAATGCGAGATGAAGATGATAAAATCGTTTTACCCACACCATTTATAGAGGTGGCTGAAAAAACCGGCTTAATCCATGATATTGACCACTTTGTATTACGGAAATCAATCCAACGTATTGCAGACGAACCAAGTTCATCACATACTGCAGTATTAGCTGTTAATTTATCCGCACACTCCTTCGCAGACCCCCAATTATTGCCTTTACTTAAGGATTTATTAAATTCCTCAAAAATTGATCCTAGTACTATCGTTTTTGAGATTACCGAGACAGCAGCTTTATCTGATATTACCGCTGCTGCTCAGCTAATACGTGATATTCGTAGCTTGGGCTGCCGTTTTGCCCTTGATGATTTTGGTGTGGGATTTTCCTCTTTTTACTACCTTAAAGAATTACCTGTGGATTTCATTAAAATCGATGGTACCTTCATCCAAAATTTACCTAACAATAAGAATGATCAGATAATCGTAAAAGCAATTACTGATATAGCCCGTGAATTTGGCATCCAAACCATCGCCGAATACGTCGAAGACGAACAAACACTATTTTTACTCAAAAAGTTAAACGTAGATTTCGCTCAAGG
>Ga0316207_10000641_pt1 | contig 52357 bp, 44 predicted proteins | sample 6weekpyrite_MG_FD_204943 | JGI IMG/M metagenome (GOLD analysis project Ga0316207, IMG submission 204943) | Microbial mat bacterial communities from mineral coupon in-situ incubated in ocean water Damariscotta River, Maine, United States -... | ecosystem: Environmental > Aquatic > Marine >...
TAATGCAGATGATATGGGTAGAAAACCACGGCTTTAGCCGGGCTTTATCTATAACCCCTGCCATTAGGTGCGACACCTCCGGCCAGTTCACCAAATTGTGGGGCCTGATAAAGTGTTTCAGGGGTTAGCCCGCTTAAATCCAGATTTTCTGCCAAAGATTCGCGTACAAAAAACAGGTTGGCACCTGATAATTCATTGTAGATCAAACGGTATCCTTTCTCTTCACCGAGTCTATAGAATGCCAGCAAACTTGCGCCTTCTCGTGCTGTCCCACTCAGATTCCAGGCCTGATCTAATGGCACCACATATTCTTTGTCTGGTGGTATTGATGCATTACATTCCACCAGGACAATTGCTGGTTGATAATCAGTCAATGCCTGCCACAGATAATAATCTGGGCCATCTACATCGATTGAGAGCACATCAAAATCCTTTGGTGTTCCTGCATCTGCAAACAATTGATTAATATTTTGTGGGGTGATAAATGCTTTCACCGTTTTGATGCGATTAGTGTCGCTATAAAGTGTTTGCAGCCGCTTGAAAAATCGTGGATCCGGTTCAATCAGCAAGGCACTCCAGCCATGATCACGTATCAGATGTCGGCTATTGCTCATACACTCGCCATCATAGGCGCCGAATTCCACCACAAACCGGTGCCGTGGTGGAATTTTTTCCAACAATGCCTGTATCACACCATCTTCTCCATGTTGTGAACAAATGCGCTTTTCAGCAGCCTCAAGCTCCTGCAACAAAGGAGCTTGTCTGTTTCGCCAGCGTTTTGGCTGCCAGGTAAAGCCGCTATTAGCGCCCCTGATAAAATAATCGGGGTGTGCAGGATTATTCGGTAGAACATGGAACATACCCTGCTCGATTTTCACTTCACAGTGGGGCGAGTCAAAATAGGCCTGCCAAATAGGCAGGTCGCTGCGATCTACAGTTATTTTCATATCACTTTGGGTCTGCAATATTATTTTTTTGCCACTAATGCCGCTGGATGCCAGCAGGGCTTTAAAAGGTGTCCTGAAATCTTGTCTTAGTTTGCTAAATTTCTGCAAACTGAATATGGTCTTGAGTCGCCCTGGGCGCATAAATCGATCCTGTTTATCGTTGCTCTTCAAAATATAGCTCTAAGTATTGTGCTATTAATATACACTCTTTATTTTATTCGTAAAAGCGGGATAAATCCTCAGATTCGGCGAATAATTATTTGAAATTAACGCTGCTGAAAAAGTGATAGTTGAAAAATGACTGGATTTTAAAGGTGATTTTAAGTGGCTCATTCAGGCAGATAATTAGATGTGCTGGAATATGAGTCGATCATGCTGATGAGCATAGTAAATAACATTACATCAGCAGCCATGTGATTCAAGTGCTTTTTATCGGGAGTATGACTTGCATGAATTAGGGAAATAGGTACGATTTTGTGATAAATTTGCCGCTTTGGGCAATATATTACGCTTTCAGATTATTGCTGAAGATTAAAACACCCCTTCTACGGTATGGAGACGTTGGTTTACATGGCATGGTTTATTATAGATAACCGTATATTGGTGGTTGGCCGTGAACTACGAGTTTTGCGGGTATTCCTGAGTTAATATAAATTTGTATTGGGTATTTTATTCTTTGGAAGAAGCATGTTAAGAGATTATAGAACAGTAAATTATCATCCCGGCCGTATTAAGCGCTTGCTCCGCAAGATTTTCTGGTTGTTGGCGGTGTACCTTCCACCACGTAGGTTGGCGACGGTGTTGACCCGTAATGGTTGTTTGACCTTTGATAGCAAGGACAAGACAACCGGACGTATTTTGCATATCTATCGAAATCATGAATTTGATGAAATGATGCTGGTTGTTCAGTTTCTTCGGGATAAAGGTTTGTTACCGGACAGTATGGGGGGCACAGTAGTGGATGTGGGTGGTTATCTGGGTATGTCCTCCACAGCTTTCCTGCTTGAAGATGTGTTTGAAAAGGCGATTGCGTTTGAACCATCGCCTGATAATTACCGCCTGCTTGAAGTGAATGTCAGGAATAATCATCTTGAGAATCGGCTAAAGCCATTTAATATGGCGCTTTCAGATGATAATTCGGAACTGCTGTTCGAGCTGAGTGGCAAAAATTTTGGCGATCATCGGATTCGACATGGCGAAGGGGTAACAGAAGGTCATTTCGATGAGGCAAAGCGGAATGTGATCAGGGTTCCTGCTTGCCGGTTTGATGATTTTCTCGTGCAGAATCCGGATATTAATCAGGATGAGATTCGGTTGGTCTGGATGGATATTCAGGGCCACGAAGCACGCTTTCTCAGAGGCGCGCATAGTTTTTTTACCAGTTATTCTAATGTTCCGGTGATGATGGAATTTTGGCCCTATGCCATAAAGCGCTCAGGTATTGACAAGGATCAATTTTCAGAACTTGTTTCCAGTATGTTTAATAAGTTCTATGCATTTGAAGAAAGCAATTTTTATGAGCATGATATAGCCAGTATGGGTGACTATTTTGATAAACATGATGATCCTGATGGGGGCTCAGCAATTATGTTAACCAATATCGAGATGGATTATGAACAGAAAAGATAAAAAAAAGTTATACGTAAAACTTAAAAAAAAGCAATTTTCCCCACTTCATGTTGCCGAAGTTGGTGTTTATCACCCGGAAACATCGAATATATTTGACTTTATACTGGAGGGTATTAGAACAACGTTGGTAGAGCCTGATCCACGATCTATCGAACTGATCGAAGAGCGATTCTCAGCACAGAACAATGTGGTCTTGCACAAGGTGGCCGTATATGAAGAAGATGGTCAGATTACACTTGCGCAACGCGACGCATCGACCTTTGCCAGTTTTCTTGATGCATCACCGGCAATCATCAATGATAGTTATGAATTAAATGAAAGTGACACATTCGTAGTTGAGGCAAAGCGGTTTGATAGTATTGATGACGGAACAATCGACCTTTTAAGTGTGGATACAGAAGGCTGTGAATGGTATGTGATAAAGTATCTGGTTAGTCGCCCTGGGGTTATCTCCGTTGAAACGCATGGTGGAATATATACAAATCCGAATTTCAAGGACATTGACGTCTGGATGAAAAACAATGATTATTCTGTGTGGTTTAAGGACAAAAGTGATACTGTTTACGTTAGAAATGATGCAATAAAATTGAATTTTATCGATGCTATAGAGTTACGCTTGACCAGTATTTTTCTGGCGCTGAGAAAAAGGAAAAAACTTTTAAAAAGGAAGCTCAAGTCTCTGTTTAAAAGATAATTTTTACATACTCCTTATGGGGTGTTTGTTGTTGATGTAGTCTCAATGTCTGATAATCATAACGAAATACAACGATATCAAATCGATTCGGAAGAACTTGCCGAAGTGAAGAAAATATGTGTTATTTTCTGGGGCTTGATCGGTGATGTCCTTTTGCGAGTTCCTGTGCTTGAGGCATTGAAAGCACGGTTCCCTTCATCAGACATTACCGTAGTTATCGATCCGCCAGCCAGGGATGCGATAAGGAATCATCCGGCCTGCGCTGAGGTTACTCTTTTCTCCAGGAATAAAAAACCATTATTTAAATATATTTATACATTCGGCAAGAGTGTTCTCTATTTGCGTAAGCAAAACTTTGATCTGTGTGTCAATCTTTATTCCGGCGGATCAAGTCCCTTAATTACACGCCTTATCAACGCACGTATCAGGCTCGGGTTTGACCACACAGAGGCTCTGAGGAAGGCAAATAATTTGCTTGTAAAGACTCCATCCTTTTGTGGGAACTGGACGAAGGCGATTGGCACTACCCTGGAGCCGTTAGGGGTATCAGTTGATGCAATACGAAGAGGAAGTACGTTTTGTGTATCGACTGAAGCTCGGCAGTTTGCTTCAGAATTTCTAGTTAAGAAAGAAAAGCATTATTTCGCTATCAATCTAGGTGCTCGCGTGCCAGAAAAACGTTGGCCTGTGAGAAAATATGCCGAATTAGCGTCAAGAATTGCTGATCAATATGCGATACAACCGGTTGTCTTTGCTAATCCTGGGATGGAAGAATTATCCGATGAATTCATTTTAAACTATGTGGGGAATCGTGAGTGCATACGTACACCACTATTGTCGCTGGATAGAGTTGCTGCGCTGCTTGAAAAAGTTGATTTTCTTATAACTGGAGATACTGCTCTTATGCATCTGGCATTTGGTGTTAAATGTCCAACATTGGTTCTGTTTACTCACACCAGGCCTGAAGTTGTCACGCCAGATGATTGTCAACATATACCCTGCTTTATTGAGGACAGAAATTTATTAAATGAATGTGGTTTACCGTATGGAATGGCAGATATCCCGGTAGAATATGCTTGGCAGCGATTTGAGACACTGTATGCACAACTGGATTAGTCAGACTATTTTTATGAAAAGGATACAATTTTATGATTGAGGAACTGTATAAGCGTATTCGTTACTATTTGTTTGCGCCAATGCCAGTTGAGCGTAAGAGCAAGCCGGTTAAAGATCGTATAAGAAAAGTACGTTATATTTTATTTGGGCACTTACCGTTTTTAGGGCGCAAACCAGCACCGGCAGAAAGCACTAAAGCCAGAGGGCGTCGAAAGCGTGAAGGTTTTTTTGAGAAATACTGTAAGGGTAATGGTCTGGATGTTGGTTATGGCGGAGATCCAGTTGTGCCGAACGTGCGTGGTTGGGATTTTGAACATGGCGATGCACAACTTTTGCATGGGCTTGATGACGAAAGTTTTGATTTTGTCTATTCAAGTCACCTGCTGGAGCACTTACCGAATGTTGAACTGGCGTTGAATAATTGGTCGCGCGTGCTCAAACCCGGTGGTTTTTTGATTCTCTATTTGCCACATCGAGATCTGTACGAGAAGAAAGAGCATCTGCCGTCCCGTTTTAACGATGATCATGCTCATTTCTTTTTGCCTGACAGAGATGAACTGCCTGACACGCTTGGTGTATTGCCACTTATCAAACGTGTGCTGGGTGAGTATGAGTTGATTTACTGTAAGGTCTGCGATGAGGGTTATGTGAATCCTGGGGACGACCTGCCAAGTGAGGGAGAGTTCTCAATCGAGCTTGTAATAAGGAAGCCGGTCTGATGTCTATTGTTTGAGTATCTGGTCCAGCATTGCTTCAACCTCGGCGCTTGTTATCTGTGCCATGGTGCCCGGATCGCGCACTCGGCTACCCCATGCTATATCGATAACTGATTTTCTATATTTCGCCTGTACCGCTTCCGGATAGCGGTTAATCACATATTCTGCTGACAGATAAGGACGGGCTCGATCCGGATTGGTGCAGGCATAGAGACCGATCACGGGCGTATTAACGGCAGTGGCCATGTGCGCAGGCCCTGAATCAGGGGCAATCAATAATTCTGCACCATCAATTACAGCCAGTAATTCCTTCAGTGATGTTTTGCCTATCAGGTTGATGGGCCTGTGTCGGCAAAGTGCGCTAATCTTTTCACCATATTCTTTTTCGATGGCGGAAGGGCCACCGGTAATGACTACCGGCCGCTGATATTTTTCATTAATATAGTCGGCAACAGCGGCATAGCCTTCGACTGTCCAGTTGCGGTAGGCCATGCTGGAGCAGGGGCTAATAACGATATAAGGCGCATCTGGCAGGATATCACCGGCCCGTTTGCGCGCAGATTCGCTGATGGGAATATTCCACTCCACCCGGCGTTCCTGTATTCCCAGGGTTTCGATAAAACTGAAAAAACTGTCGAGAACATGCTGTTTTTCCTGGTAAGGGATCTGTTTGTTGGTAAACAGCCACTGCAAATCATTGGCGCGTTTGCGATCGAAGCCTAGTCGGATTTTGGCAGGGATTAGCATACTGGCTATGCTGGCGCGTAATGACATCTGCATGTGCAGCAGGACGTCAAAGCGGCGTCCGCGCAATTGCTGGAGCAGCTGGTGATATGAGGCAAGTCCTTTTGACTTGTCAAAGATGATAAACTCGATGCCGGGTATGTCGCCGACCAGGCTATGTTCCAGTTTACCGATAACCCAGGTGATCGGTGTCTGCGGCCAGTGGTGCTGCAGCGTGCGCACGACGGGCAGGACGTGACAGATGTCGCCTATGGCTGACAGGCGTAGAATACAAAGACTACGCGGGCTTGAACCTGTATGGAAAATCATGTGTTATGAAGTTAACTGAAACTCATTCTAGGCAAGAACACATCCTATACGATGCAGAGCTGATTGAAAATCCCACTACGTCATATTTTGAGACGGAAAGCTGGCGCAAACGTGGCGCATTAAATGGCGTTGCGAAAGGTCGCGGTACAACTGCGTTCGTTCATCATGCCGGGCAGGAGTATGTATTGCGCCATTATCGGCGGGGCGGGCTGGTTTCCCGCTTTGTTGAGGACCGTTATTTCTGGTCCGGACTTGCGCAGACACGCGCATGGCGTGAATGGCATTTGCTGGCTGAACTTCGGAGCAGGAATCTTCCTGTTCCACAACCTGTTGCTGCACGGGTGCTGCGATCGGGGCTGTTCTACAAGGCGGATATTTTAATGCACAGAATTCCCGAAGCAGGGACGCTGGCTGATTTGCTGATGGGGTCAGCAATGACTGTTTCCCTCTGGCGGGGACTGGGGCAGACACTGAGAAATTTTCATGTGGCGGGTGTTTTTCACGCTGATTTGAATGCCAGCAATATCCTGCTGGACAGGCAGGAGAATTTCCATCTAATCGACTTTGACCGGGGCTGTTTGCGTGAACCACAGCAGCGCTGGCAAGAGGCTAATATTCTTCGTCTCAGGCGTTCGCTGGAGAAATTTCTGGGTAAAGCTAAAAAATCTCAAAAAAGTTTTTATTTTGGTGAAGCAGACTGGCAGGCGCTGTTGCAGGGTTATGAGGCAAATAGTCTGGGATAGAGCGTACTGATTTCCTGCAGGTAGCACTGTGCTATTGCACTGTTCTTACGGCTGAGCGCCAGTCCGTTTTCACCAAGCCGGCGGGGTTTATCCTCGTCAGAAAGCCATTCCTGAATCAGTTTGCCAAGTTCATCTTCATGTTCGACACAGACACCGGCCTGCTGTTGCAGAAATAATTTTGCCTCATCACGAAAATTATCCATGTGTTTTCCGAAAATAACAGCCTTGCCCTGCTGGGCTACTTCGAGGATGTTTTGCCCGCCTTTTTCGGCAAAGGCGCCACCCATGATGACAAAAGTTGAGCCGGCGATGAAGGCGGGCAGTTCACCGAAGGTATCGGCAATATAGATTCTTGTTTCTGCTGTAATAGCTTCATTTTTGCTGCGTATGGCGATCTGGGAAGTAAGTGAAGAGAGATCACGCAGTATTTCATTTAGCCGTTCTGGATGACGGGGAACGATAACAAGCAGATGCTCGTTTTTATCCTGCTTCAGCCACTGGTGGGCGATAGTTTTTTCTTCGCCTTCACGGGTAGAGGCGGCCAGCACATAAGGGCGTTGCAGGGTAACAGGGGTGATCGTTTTTTCTGTCAGGTGCGAAAATTTTATGTTACCAATTACCTTGATTCTCTCTTCGGCAACAGAAAGTGAGGCAAATCCGTGGGCGTCTTCCTCTGACCGGGCGAGCACGGCATGAGTATTTTCCATTGCCTTGCAGTAGAGGGCGCGGATCCAGGGACGGGTATTCAGGGTTCGTGAAGACAGGCGACCATTGATAACGGTTAACGGTACACCGGCCTGAAAACAGGCTTCGTACAGGTTGGGCCAGATTTCAGTTTCCACGATCAGGGCGCAGCCGGGTTTAATGCAGTGTAGAAAATGCGTTACGGCTCGCCACCAGTCGAGGGGGAGATAGCTGCAGTTAACAGCTGCCGGCATTTTAGTGCGGGCGGTGATTTGTCCGCTGGGCGTGGTGGTTGTCAACTGGATAGACAGCGCCGGATTTTTTTCCAGCATTAGTTTAATAAGAGGTAACACGGCGTTGACTTCTCCGACCGAAGCGGCGTGCACCCAGATGGGCTGCCTGGCCTGAGGTTTGAATGACAGTCCCAGACGTTGCAATAGATACTGTTTGTCTTTGAATCGCCATGCCATCCAGCCTGTGTAGGCAATAGCCGGCAGTGTTAACACAAACAGCAGGCGGCTATAGCGCCTCAGGCGCCTGTCTCGACGCAGAGGATAGACCTGTGGTTCGCCAAAGGGACGGGTTTTGAATCGGCGATGCAGCCACAGGTACTGTTCCGGCGCATGCCTGATATTATCAGCGATAACCTGGTTAATACGGGTAGCGTCAGCAAGATCATCGCCAGATGGAAAGTTTTCAAGGGCGGGCTGAATGCGCAGGACGTAACCCTGGCCGCCGGCAAGGCGCTGTGAAGAAAAGGGCACGACAGGCGAGCCTGAAATTCTGGCCAGGCGGGCGGTAATCGTCAGGCTGGCAGCGGGCACCCCCATAAACGGCGCAAACACGGTGCCTTCGCGGCCAAAGTCCTGATCCGGTGCATACCAGCAAATACCGTTTTGTTTTAGCACGCGCACGATACGGCGCATGTCCTTGCTGGGCAGCAGGTCAGAAAACAGTTTTTTGCGTGAAAATGACATCATGGCTTCAAACAGTTTGTTATGTGCGGGCCGGTAAGTTGGGTGAACCTCAATCTTTTCAAGCGCCAGCAGGCGGCCGCTGATTTCCAGTGTAGTGTAGTGTCCGCCGAGCAATAACACACCCTTGCCAGCCTTTTGTGCGGCCTGCAGGTGCTCCAGCCCTTCGACTCGGTAAAGGTTACCCAGCCGTGTATCGCGCCCCCACCAGGACAGAGCGGAGTCAAACAGAGCAGTGGCGGCGGCCTGTTGACTGGCCAGCGCCAGCTTGCGTTGTTGTTTGACGGTTAAATGTGGAAAGCAAAGCCGGATATTGATCCGGGTAATGCGACGCTGTGCGGGTAACAGGTAATAGGTAAGCAGCCCCAGTGCGTTCCCCATCCATTGCTGCAGCCTGAGTGGCAGAGCGCTGATCAGACGCAAAAACCCCAGCCCCAGCCACATAAGCCAGTATTGTGGACCAAGATAACGCCAGAATGGAAAAAAATGTTTTTTTGTTGCCAAGCCTTTATTAACGGGTTAGTTGAGACAGTGATTTGAAAGATGGATGACCGGCATCAGCAAGTACAGCAGAATGCATGTTATTGCAGCCAGCGATTGATGACTTGCAGCGCTTCATCACTAAGGGTACCGGCAGCCTGACGCAAAGCCAGGGTTTCCAGAATATAGGCGTAACGTGATTTGGCATAGTCGCGTTCAGCACGGAAAACTTCACGTCGCGAGTTCAGCACATCGACGGCGGTGCGGGTGCCGACTTCATATCCGGCTTCGGTGGCCTCTAGTGCTGTGTGGCTGGACTTTAGCGCCTGTTCGTAGGCCAGCACCTGGCTGATATTGGCCAGCACATTCAGATAGGCGCTGCGGGTCTGGTTCTCCGTAGCGCGGCGCTGACGTTCGTAGAGTTTTTTGGCCTGATTATACTGGTAGGCGGCCTGACTGATTTTTGAGCTGACCAGTCCGCCTTCATAAAGAGGCAGGTTGAATTGCAGGCCGATGCGGGTATCGGTTTGTTTTTCACCTGTAAACTCGACAAAGGCGCCACCTAGAGTAATCGATTCCGATCTACTGGCGACCAGGTCCAGCGTTGGATAATGCCCTGCTTGCTGACGATTGATTTCTTCGCGTGCAATCTGCATGGCTTTTTCTGCAGCGATCAGGCTCAGACTCTGCTTGCTTGCAATTTCTGTCCATTGTTCGATGTCTTCCGGCTCGGGTCTGAGCAAGGGTGTTTTGGCTGACAACCGGGCAATGGCCTGCGGATACTGGCCGGTGACTTCGCGCAGGTTTTCCCGGCTAATGGCGAGCAGGTTTTCAGCCGCAATGTTTTGAGCGACGGACTGATCATAGCGGGACTGGGCTTCGTGGACGTCAGTGATAGCCGTGAGGCCAACTTCAAAGCGTTGTTTGGTCTGGTTAAGCTGTTCCGCGATAGATTTTTTTTCAGCTCTGGCGAAATCCAGGTTGTCGATGGCGCCAAGTACTTCAAAATAGCTTTGTGATACGCGCAGAATCAGTTCCTGTGCAGCGCTATTTAAATTGGCCGAGGCCTGGGCGACCTGATAATTTGCCTGTCGATACTGGACAAAATAATCATGGCGATACAGGGCCTGTTTCAGATTAAGGCCATAATTTTGAGTAGTGTATTTGTCGTCACGCGGTATGCCGGTGAAGGTATATTGCTGACGAAGCTCCGTATAGCTTGCGCTGATATTCAGCGCTGGGAGAAACAAGGCAAAGCGCTGGTTTCTAATTTCCTGTGTCGCCAGAAATTCCTGTTTTGCGGCGGCGAAGGTGGGATCATTCTCCAGCGCCAGTTTGTAAACGTCGATCAGATTTTCAGCCCGCGGAGATGACGTTAGCAGAAGGCAAAGGCCCAGGAAGATTAAAATTTTACGCATGGTGAATACTCTTATTTTCCCTGTACTGCATTCAGAATGTCATGGATTATACAGGCCTTAACCCGGGTAAAGCCAGATTGGGCTGGCAGGTCGTTCATCGTTCGGATTTATGACCTTGCAGAAGCCATTATGTTCCAGCATTTGGGCAAGCTGGTGGTTGTGGATACCGTGCTGGCAGGTGAGAACGATTTCTCAATGGTTCAGTATTCTGTAACCGCTATCGCATGGGGAGAATACAGGTGACAGTAAGATGACAAACGTCGTATTCCCATTGTTCACGCACATCGATTAACAGGGGTGTTACATTCAGTGTGTTGTAAATATTCCCGTAGATCCGCGGGGCTGAAATGGGCACCGCGAATAAGAAACCGCTTAGAATATAAACCGTCCTGGTTGTTGCACATTTTTCAGCGGAGGCAGTTCTGTTTCAAACAGAACTTCACGGGACCAGTCATGCTTACCAACCCGGGTTACCAGTGTGGCTTCCATGACCGGTGTATCGCCTATAATGGCAAACAGGCGGCCACCGATGGCCATGGATTCCAGAAATGTGCGGGGCAGGACAGGCACCGAACCGGTGATGGCGATAATTTCATATGTGGAACGAGCGTCCCAGCCCTGAGCCGCATCGCCTTCTTCCAGTTCGGCATTTTTAATATTATGCGCTCTCATTTTTTCCCCTGCCTGCGCCAGTAGCCGGGGCGAGATCTCAACGCTGTAAACCTGTTTTGCCTGTTTTGCCAGCAGGGCGGTGACATAGCCGCTGCCCGTGCCAACTTCCAGCACGTTCTCATCCGGCCTGATCGCCAGTGCCTGTAGCATGCGGGCCTCTACCCTGGGCGCCATCATTACCTGTCCTTCGTCCAGCGGAATGTTCATGTCGGCAAAGGCCAGGTTGCGCCAGGCCGGCGGTACAAACTCTTCACGTGGCACCTGCTGCAGAAGTTCAAGCAGCTGATTGTCCAGCACTTCCCAGGGGCGCAGCTGCTGTTTGATCATATTTTCTCTGGCTTGTTCAATGTTCATTTTTTTATCCAAAAATATATGCAGGTTTTAAGGCCTGAATTTTCATGTGATTCGTATAAGCAGTGAGGCAAGTCTGGCCATCACCGCTTGCAAATTCCTGAGCTATCATATAAATTAATCTGTTGCGCTAGGGGTGCCCATTCGACAAACCGGTCGATAAAATATCCGGGCTGAGAGATACCCTTCGAACCTGAACCGGCTTGCACCGGCGTAGGAAATGCGTTCATTTCCCTGCCGTGGCCAAGTCCCTAACGAAATTACAGGACAGTGACCATGAATGCAATCCCCGATGAATTCCTGAGCAGGACCGCCAAATTAAACCAGGCCTCGGTTCAGTCTTTTCCCAATTCAAAAAAAATCTACGTCGAAGGTGGTCGGCCGGATATTCGAGTGCCCATGCGAGAAATCAGTCTCACCGATACCCCGGCTATCGAAGGGGGGAAAGTGGAAACCAATCCGGCGGTGATGGTATATGACACATCAGGTCCTTATACAGATCCATCGGTTGAGATTGATATCCGCAAGGGTCTGGCTGATGTGCGCAGCGCCTGGATTGAAGAGCGAGGCGATACTGAGCTGCTGCTGGACCAGAGCTCGGAATATGGACGCCAGCGGGCGGCGGATACCTCGCTCGATCAGCTGCGCTTCGAACATCACAAACGCCAGCCGCGCAAGGCAAAGCCCGGCTGCAATGTGTCGCAAATGCATTACGCCCGCAAGGGCATCATCACCCCGGAGATGGAGTTCGTGGCAATTCGGGAAAACCTGTGTCTGGACGAGTACCGTGAGCAACTGGCTGAACAGCACCCTGGCCACAACTGGGGTGCGAATCTGCCCGAGGCGATTACAGCAGAATTTGTGCGTGATGAAATCGCCCGGGGCCGTGCCATTATTCCCGCCAATATCAACCACCCGGAACTGGAGCCCATGATTATCGGGCGTAATTTTCTGGTGAAAATCAACGGCAATCTGGGTAATTCCGCTGTCACCTCGAGCATTGAAGAAGAAGTGGACAAAATGACCTGGGGGATTCGCTGGGGTTCGGACACCATCATGGACCTGTCCACCGGCAAGAACATCCATGAGACCCGTGAGTGGATTATTCGCAATTCACCGGTGCCTATCGGCACCGTACCGATTTATCAGGCGCTGGAGAAGGTCAACGGCAAGGCCGAGGATCTGACCTGGGAACTGTTCCGCGACACCCTGATTGAACAGGCCGAACAGGGCGTGGATTACTTCACCATTCATGCCGGTGTGCTGCTGCGGCATGTGCCGCTGACGGCAAAGCGGGTGACCGGCATTGTTTCCCGTGGTGGCTCCATTATGGCCAAGTGGTGTCTCGCCCATCATCAGGAAAATTTCCTTTACACGCACTTTGAAGATATCTGCGAGATCATGAAAGCCTACGATGTTGCCTTTTCGCTGGGGGATGGTTTGCGTCCTGGCTCGATTGCCGATGCCAATGATGCCGCCCAGTTCGGTGAGCTGGAGGCGCTGGGTGAGCTGACCAAAATCGCCTGGAAGCATGATGTGCAAACCATGATTGAAGGGCCGGGCCATGTGCCCATGCACATGATCAAGGAAAACATGGACAAGCAACTGGAATGCTGTGACGAGGCGCCGTTCTACACACTGGGGCCGCTGACCACGGATATCGCACCGGGCTATGATCATATTACCTCGGGTATCGGTGCGGCCATGATTGGCTGGTACGGTTGCGCCATGCTTTGCTATGTCACACCCAAGGAGCATCTGGGGCTGCCCAACCGCGATGATGTTAAGGAAGGTATTATCACCTACAAGATTGCCGCCCATGCTGCGGATCTGGCCAAGGGGCATCCGGGTGCACAGATACGTGACAACGCTATGTCCAAGGCGCGGTTTGAATTTCGCTGGCAGGATCAGTTCAGCCTTGGCCTGGATCCGGATCGGGCGCAGGAATTTCATGATGAAACCATGCCTAAACAGGCGCACAAGGTAGCGCATTTCTGTTCCATGTGCGGCCCCAACTTCTGCTCCATGAAAATTACTCAGGACGTGCGTGACTATGCTGCGGCGCAGGGGCTGGATGAAGCGAAGGCCCTGCAAAAAGGCCTGCAGGAAAAGGCGCAGGAATTTGTTAAGGCCGGCTCTGAAATCTATCGCGATGTTTCAGAGAAAACAACAGGTTAATCTCTGAGGGTTTCATTCTTCGCGGCTTAATACCCCGCAGCTTGCTGCGGGGTTGTTGTTTATTAGCCGCTTTATTGTCATAAATAGACGCTATTATCTGTTGTGTTCCTCCTGTTTCTGCCGGGTTGCAGCAAAAACTACGCCGCTTTCAGTTATCGGGAACAGAAATAAAAACTAACATTTACAGGATTTTTAGCTATACTGCATGCAACTGCTGTGCTAGGAAGAGGCAAAATTGGGGGGGAGATTCCGATTTGTTTTTTTCAAAAAACATAGTTCGGCAGGACTTAAAACAAGAAGTTGTAACATTTGTACCGAGGTTGTTTTTTATGAGTAATGGAACTGTAAAGTGGTTTAATAATTCCAAAGGTTTTGGTTTTATTGCACCGGAAGATGGTGGTGAGGATGTGTTTGTACACTTTTCTGCAATTACTGCGGAAGGCTATAAATCCTTGAACGAAGGCCAGGCTGTGACGTTTGAAATCGAGCGTGGACCCAAGGGCTTACAGGCCACAAATGTAATGCCTGTTTAGTATTTCCCGCAGGGGGGGTACGACAGAAAAAACGCTCCAGGCAATTTGTAATAAAGAACTCAGGAGCGTAACAGGCCGCATCATTGCTTAACGTGATTGCGTTTGCTGTCCTGATGAGACGATATTCTCATCCAGGCAGGCGCAGCATAAAGTTAGTCTCGTTCTGAAAATTCCCATAAAGCTGCGTCTTCAGTCGTCTTTACTGACAGTCTGTTTCAGACCATTGATAACCTGTGCAGCCAGTTCTTCAGGTACAAACTTGGTGAGTACGGCATTGGCGCCGCATTTCTCGGCGCGCTCTGTATTGATGGCGCCATTCAGGGATGTATGCAGAAGAATATACAGGTTGGCCAGTGATGGTGTTTGCCGGATTTGCTGTGTCAGGCTGTAACCATCCATTTCCGGCATTTCGATATCCGAGAGCACCAGACTGATAGCATCGGCAGGGTCGGCTTCATCGCCATTTAATTTCAACAGGATTTCCATCGCATCCTTGCCGTCCCGTGCCATGACATAGGGCACCTGCAGGGAATCCAGCGTGCGCACAGTCTGAGCTCGGGCCATGGCTGAATCATCCACCAGCAGAACGCGTTGGCGTCTGCTTTGTGTATCCAGCCCCTCGGTCGAAATGCTGGCATAATCACCATCGCTAACGGAATCAAACGTGGCAATAATGCGTTCCAGATCCAGTATCTGAACCAGTGCGTCGTTTTCCCGGGTAACGCCCGAGGTATAGGTCGAGGTCCCCAACGTATTGGGAGGGGGGAGGATTTCTTTCCAGTCACGGTGAACAATACGATCCACCCGATTGACCAGAAAGCCATGCAGGCCGCGGTTAAACTCAGTGATGATGACCGATTCTGCGGTTTGTTCGTCGTTGCTGCTGGGCTGACCAATGGCCTTCGCCAGATCGATGACAGGAAGGGTAACCCCTCGCAGGTTGGCGACGCCGCAGATGACCGGGTTGGCATTGGGCAACTGGGTCATACTGGGCATGGGAATAATTTCCTTGACCTTTAACACATTGATACCAAAGGGTAATCGGGAGTTAAGGTAGAACAGTAGAATTTCAATCTGGGCAGACTGGTTCTCAGATGTGAAAGATTGTTGCACATTGCTCATTGCACGGATCCTCGCAGGATAAGTTAAATAGTTATCGGCCAGCACGCCGGGAACTTGATGTCAGAATCAGTAGAAAAAGTAGTGCTATTCACTCCGATCATGACGGCATCCTGCAATGTTGAACAGGCGGGAAGAAAAACGATGGTTATCGAGTTCCCGGTTGCCAGGCCGGAGGTCTTTTCTCCCAAATGGTTAATAATGGACATAGAAAAAGGGGAACCGAACGGTTCCCCTTTTTTTGTTTTATTTCCTCGCTAAATAGCTGTTCCAAATACCAGATCACTTGTGAATTTCTACGTTCGTGGTGACCCTTCGGCATTGCTCAGGAGAGCGCTTGTCGAACCATGAACGTGGAAATACTGTGAATAGAGTGCCTAATCTGCTTGTCCTTCGACAGGCTCAGGACGAACGGTAATACCTAAAGTGTACTGGTATTTGGAACAGCTATTTAGAATTGTGGTGATTTCATTAATTCTACCAGTGCCGCTTTTTGTGCTGTAGTAATAGCAGTTGTACCATCAGTGGTGCCACTTATATTACCAATGATAGTTTGTATGCCATCAGAGAAAGCTTTTTCTGCGGTATTCATTGCGTCCATATCTCCACTGGCGCTACTCATACCAGAGAAGCGCTTGAATTCACGAATCATTACATCTTCCTGAATTTCAAACAGTTGCTGATATGGGCTGGGGAGTGCGCTGTAGTCGGTACGGGAGCCAAGTGTACCGGACAAGTTGGATGGGATAGCCAGATTATCAACGGTATAGCTCAAACTGCCGCCTGCTGTTCTAATGTCGGACAACCAGTTAGTTGGAATAACCATCATAATTGGCCAATTAATAGAACTTAAGCTGTTGTCGTCATTGACTTTCTGGAATTTAAATTCTGCTGATGTCACATAGGAACCACCCAGTGCTGTATTTATATTGTTAACCATGGTTGTGATTTCTGCATCACTTGCTGATGTGCTAGTGATAAATGTACTAAATGCCGTATCCATCGTACTGTTTAACGTGGTTTCTGCTGCACTCACTGCTGAGTCGGTTTCAGAGCCATTAAATACCTTGTCAAATTCAGCAAACGCCGTACTCATAGTGGTAGACAGTGTGCTTGCTGCAGTTGTAAAAGTAGCTAAATCTGTTCCGCTGGCGCCCAATGCTGTTAATGCCTGGGTATATTTTTCGATGCCACGATCAGCTTTGAGTTTCTGGATGCCGCCACCGACAGAGGAATTAATGGACTGGGCGGTTGCCGCAGAAAGATCGCCATTACCCTGTGCCTTTGTAATCAGTGGAACTGCAATGGCGCCCATTGCATTAAAGGCTTCCATGACACGATCCTGACTGAAACCGGCAGTCGTTGCCGCCTGGACAAGATAACTCAACAGCTTGGCTGCAGCTTCACCGCGTTTGGCGGCTTCAAGGGTGGAATCATTTACGCTGGATACGTCAACGGAATCTTTTAACAGTTTACTGTAGCCGGTATCCGGATCAGCCAGCAGGGAAATAATCTTGTTGCGGTATGTTAGTAACTGGGCTGAAGTGACTCCCTTACTGGTCATATCATCTACAAAACCGCCACTCCCGGCAATACCCTGATAAGCGATATTTGCCATGGTAGACAATTCGGCAGAAGTGATGCCCTCAGAGCGGACAATAGTGAAGCCGAATATGGCTAGAATAGGATCGTCAGAGCCTGCGCTGGCAAAAGCAGCGATCAGGGCATCGGCCTGTTTGTTGGTGACCCCGGATATACCCAGGGGAAGCGCTTTACCGGCATCGGGGCAGGGAACAATACTTCTGCGTTCGACTGCAGCGCTGCTGTTGGTGAGGGTTATCACCATGAAATTGCAGCTGCTGTTGTTCGGGATTCCGCTGCTAAAGGAAAAAGACAATTTTCCATCTGAGTCGGCAGTGGCGGTGGTTGAAATGTTGAGTGAGGTGTCGCCCGAGGTCAGGCTGCCATCACTGTTCAGTTTTTCAATGGTAATAGTATATTGTTCACCAACGGTCAGCGACCAGGCCGGATTGCCTGCACTCAGCAATAACATGCAAAAAAGAGAAATAATATATCGGGATGTGTTTTTTCATGGCTAAATCCTTGTCGGTCATGTTGTTTACTGGGCGCTGCCGGTTACAGATGAACTGTCGCTGCTGCCGCCGCTGTTGCTGCAGGCGCTGGAACCCAGGGCAAAGGCGATAAGTAAAACAGAAAATAAAATTCGTATATGACTCATGAGGCTGGAACGTATTTCTTTCTTGGACATGATGATTTCCTTTATTTCAAACATTGCAACAGAAGAGTTAGATATGATTTCGGCGGGGGTTTGAATTACTTTAATCAGTAAATTCCATTATTTTTTTGAGGGTTAGCAGGCCGTACATGTGGCGGCCTGCCATTTTGTCAGGCGCTACGTTTGATGCCGGAGAGGACCGCGGTCAGAGCACGATCGAGGATAGGAATGTCGTTGATGACTTTTGCTCGGCCGCTGCGCAGATCGGCGGCAAGGCCAAACAGGGTCTTGTCGGCGACCACGTCAAACTTCCAGTTAAGAAACGTATACTCGCCGAGTAGATCGCTTTTCCAGGCCAGCTTGGCGCGTTGGGTGTTGCCGTTCTCATCAAAAAATTCGACCCACTTGCCGGCTTCCATGTGGCGGGCAATGTCCAGATATTCATCTTCGGGATAATCGTCGGCTGTATCGGGTTCTTCCCAGCTGCTGAGCACGATATCTTCCATGATCTCCCGATCTTCGCCTTCCTTGCCAGTGTCTTCGAGGACATCATTAAGCATATCTTCCAGTTCAGAAAGGGATGCGACCTGTTGTTCCATATCAGCAATAGTCTGATCTACCGATGAAGCTCCATTGTTTTCAGCATGTTCTGTGACGCTGGCGATAGTCGTGCTGATATCGGTATTTTCAAGCACCTCAAGATCCTGTTCAATTGCGGATAAGCGTTCAATGGGATCATTATCAGTGTTGGGCTCTTCGAACAGGAAGAACGAGGCTTCGGGATCCTGTTTCTGAATGCTGCTCATGGCCGCATCAGTTTCCGCCCTGCTTTCATCCTCCTGATGCAGCAGCCCGCGGACACTGGCCAGATGCCAGGCTTCGAGCGCGTTGAACAGTTTGTCCGTTTTCTCCTGTGGGTATTCAATATTAGTCAGCCCTTCACGCAGAGTGTGTATCAGCTGCCTGATAATGTTGCCCAGCTTCTTTTTATCCAGCGACATTTTCTTGGGTTCGATTGACCAGGCCAGAACATCAATAAAACGCAGCTGGTTTTTCCAGAGTGCGGAATTTTCACCCTGATTCAAATAGGTATGCAGCATGACATCACGCCAGGGGCCCTGGATGATTTTTTCGATCTGTTCCGGCAGCTGTTTGTCAGCCAGAACTTCTTCGAGGGTTTCCTTTACCCAGGCCTGCGCCAGTGCAACTTCTTCCTTGCGCTGGAATATGGCGAGCGCGGATCCTTCTGCAGAATTTTCGCGCTCGTGTTGCTCATCCATGAAGGTGTTGAATTCCTGTAGCACACTGGCAAAGACACTAACGTCATTTTCGAATTCAGCGAGTACTTTTTCAACCGCCTGTTCAATTTGCATGATGACCGGGTTGTTTTCCTTTTGCGCACTCTCATCCAGACCGATTCCGGCCCTGGCCAGCGTATTCAGCAGGACGCGGGCCGGGTGTCCCTGAGTGCTGAAAAATTCTTTGTCAATAACGGCGACTTTCAGCATGGGGATCTGCAGGCGCGCGATTTCAGCTTTTGCTGTTGCAGGCAGGTTGTTGTCATCAAGGATAAATTCAAACAGCATGGACACCACATCGATGATACCGTTATCAATGGAGTTGAGGCTGACTGGCTGGCCGGCTACTTCGGCAACCTGGTTAACCAGCATGGTTTTGATTTGCGAACTGATTTCCTGGGGTGTGCCACCCTGGGGCAGGCTTGCAGGGGTGATGGACTGAATCTGGTTCAACGCACTGAGAACCTGTTCGGTAGAGCCGGCCGGCATGCCTGCGCCTGTTGGCGCCACGCCTGTACTGAGACCGGCTGCTATGTTGCCGCCTGCACCGGCCGGCAGGCCGGTTTGCGCCAGTAATTGCTGCAGAGGAACCAGTACTTCTGCACCCGCGCCGGCCACGTTGGCAGCAAAGGGTTCTGGGTAAGCAGAAAAATTATCGTCGGCTGCGGAAAAGTCATTCTGTGTGGCCGTCTGGCCGGGCGGGCTGGCTGAAGACGGGCGCTGTGGCATGCGGATCCTGATTTTTGGCATAATTCCGGCTTCGACAAATCCGGCGTTAATAGTTTGATAAAGGTTGCCAATCGTTTCATGGATGTGTTGATCGAAGAGCTTGTAGATAATCAGCTTGATCTTGATCTCGGTGTCCAGCATGTCGGTGGCATCCTTGAAAGCGGCACACAGGTTTTCCGGATCCAGTGGATTGGTTTCTGAATTGATCTCGATACCCGGTGCGATTTGCATTAAGCGCTGTTCGATGGCGTGTATCTCCTGCGCATAGTTGCTGCGAATCTTGCTGGTCAGGGTGCTGATCGCCAGTGATTCTTCCAGATCCACTTCTTCCATGAGCGACAGGTTTTCACAGGAGAGATCGTTATCATTAAGGTCTGCTTCCCGGCTGGCTGGTTTGGGACTCCAGAAATCGGAAAACAGGGTTTCTATATTCTTACGATAATCAGACTCAATTTCCTTACGCTTCAGGCGGACGATACGCATGGAGTCAAAATACACGGACTGATCGGCATTGTTGTCGGCTTTTTCCGCCATTTCAAACAGGCGGTCATCGGCGCTGTCGAACATGCTCTGCATAAGGGTTCGAGCATACTGGGTGCTCTGGGTTTTGAAGCTTTCCATCAGTTTCTGCGCCTTGACCCGGCCATTGACGCCGCCATGATCCGGGTGGCTGTCGAGAGAAACGACTTTGGACTGTATGCTCATGCCTCACCTGCCGTAAATTATGTATCGTGGTGTCAGGGCAGTGGACGCGAAGGGAAAGCATCGAAACAGCGGGGAAGCGGTTCCGGCAGCTCCGCGGTCATGGGTCGCCAGATGTCTGGCCGGCCTTTAGATCGGTAGCTTTGCGTCTCCGGCTTTCACCGGGTTTGCCCTGGGTTTTAATTACATTTGTAAGTATCGGTATCGATAGCGGGATTGTGTAGCTGAAAAATGTCAACTGGATCACAGTTAAACAAAGCTGTGAATCTGGAATAATGTTTCACCACAGAGGACATAGAGGTTCTTTAATCTCTGAGGGTTTAATTCCCAGCTGCCTGCAGCGAAACGGTAGGTTGGGCTGAATAAAATGAAGCCCAACAGAATATCGAACCGGGCTCTGTTGGGCTTCGTTTCCCATAGAATCCCTTCGGGCTTCATTATGGATTTCCTGAACCTGCTTCGCAGGATTCTGGTCTCACTCAGCCCAACCTACAATTAAGACCTCGCCCGCTTGCGGCGGGGTAGTTTATTTCGGTTTGGGTCTAATCCCCTGCAGCTTGCTGTGGGGTTGTTTATATTGAGTACTTACCGTCATTCATCATGGTTTTCTCCCTGGTACTGGATGGCGCTCAGGAACAGGCCGACCAGTTGCGTGATTAAATCCGGTAAACGTGTATCCTGATAACGACTGGAATGGAGTATGCACTTGGCGTACAGGGCTTCGCGCACCATGCCCTGAAACATCAGCCCGGCCGTGCGTGGATTAATTTGGCTGACTGCATTTTTACCCGCCAGTTCCTGCATGCTGTATTCAATGTAGTCAGTGAAGGATTTCCAGCGGCTTTCGAAAAACTGACGGGTGACCTGAGTGTCTTCCAGTGTGCTCAGCATTTCCATTTTAAGGTAGTCTGGATCACGGGCCACGCTTTCGGCAAATACCAGCGTCATGCGCAGCAGGACGCTGCCGAAGTCATCGGGACTTCTGAGCGCGGCGTCGACGTAGCTTTCCCTGTGCGCAGTCAGGGTATCCAGGACTTCATCATAAAGGGCTTCCTTGGAAGGGAAGTGGCGATAGAGCACGGCCGGGCTGACCCCGAGGCGGCTGGCGATTTCATCCACCGCCACCCCGTGGTAACCCTTATCTGCGAACAGCACCTTGGCCACCGCCAGAATGGAGGCGCGGCGTTCAGCTGCTTTCAGACGTTTGGCCATGCAGCGTGTTCTCCGTCAGTGCTTTTTCAGCAAAAAAACAAATTCACCATCGATTTCTGCGGATGATAGCAGTTCACTGCCGGTTTGCTTGCAGAAGGCTTCGAAATCCCTGACCGAGCCGGGATCGGTGGCGCGGATTTGTAGCACTTCGCCGGTCGCCAGCTCGGACAGCGATTTTTTGGCCTTGAGAATGGGAAGGGGACAGTTCATGCCCCGCGCGTCGAGTTCAGCCTGATAGGTATTCATGGTCAGCTCCTGTTATTAACTAAGTGAACGTTTATTAACTTAGATCGACAAAGCCAGGCTGTCAAGCCGTATTCATCAGCCAGATCTTCAGGATTAGGATAAAATGCGGGCATGTTGAATTTTAATGAAATTAGCCTCTGGCGAGGTCCCCGTGAGTTAGTACGCGATCTAACAGTAAGTATTCACTCCGGTGAAAAAGTTGGGATTACCGGTGGCAACGGCGTGGGTAAGTCCAGCCTGTTTGCCCTGATTCTGGGTGAGTTGCAGGCCGATAGCGGGGAATTTAGCCTGCCGCCACAGGCGATGATCGCGCATGTGGCGCAGGAAATACTGGCGGTGGATAAAGCTGCGATTGAGTATGTCATCGATGGCGATGCGCCCCTGCGCCGCATCGAGACCCAGTTACAACAGGCGCAGCAGCAGGGGGATGGAACGCGGGAAGCACAGTTGCACGGTGAACTGGAGGCCATCGACGGCTATCGCGCGCGCAGTCGAGCAGCCGTGCTGTTGAGCGGGCTGGGGTTTTCCGAGGAAAAACAGGCTCAGCCGGTGAGCCGTTTTTCCGGTGGCTGGCGCATGCGTCTGAATCTGGCGCAGGCGCTGATGTGTCGCTCGGATGTTTTGTTGCTGGATGAACCGACCAATCACCTGGATCTGGATGCCGTGCTCTGGCTGGAGGACTGGCTCAGGGCTTATGCAGGCACTCTGCTGCTGATTTCCCATGATCGGGATTTTCTCGACAAAATTTGTAACCGTATTGCCCATATCGAGCATCAGCAATTGACCCTCTACCGTGGTAATTACAGCGATTTTGAGCAGATGCGAATACAGTATCTGGCGCAGCAGCAGGCGCAATTTGAAAAACAGCAGCGCGAACGGGCGAAAATGGAACGTTTTGTCGAACGCTTTCGCGCCAAGGCGACCAAGGCGCGCCAGGCGCAAAGTCGGCTGAAAGCGCTGGCGCGCATGGCGGATATCGGTGCGGCTCAGGTGGACTCGCCGTTTCATTTTCGTTTCCCGGCCGAGGAAACCTATGCACCGGTGCTGCTGGAACTGGATGAGGTAGCCACAGGCTATGGTGCGCCGGATGAGGATGCACCCCTATTGTCCGGGGTTCGTCTGCATATTGCGCCTGGCGAGCGACTCGGTTTGCTGGGGCGCAACGGCGCCGGCAAGTCTACCCTGATCAAACTGCTGGCCGGGGAGCTTCAGGTATGGCAAGGCCGGTGCAATAAGGCCGCCTCACTGAAGATTGGTTATTTCGCCCAGCACCAGCTGGAACAGCTGGATGCACAGGCTTCGCCGCTACTGCATTTCCAGCGTCTGGATAAAATAGCGCGTGAGCAGGCGTTGCGTAATTTCCTCGGCGGCTTTGGTTTTCATGGTGATCGGGTAGAGGAGCTGGTAGCGCCCTTTTCCGGTGGTGAGAAGGCGCGACTGGTGCTGGCCATGCTGGTATATCAGAAACCGAATTTGCTATTACTGGATGAACCGACCAATCATCTGGATCTGGCTATGCGCCACGCGCTGGTCGAAGCCCTGCAGTCTTTTGAGGGGGCGGTCTGTATGGTTTCTCACGATCGTTTTCTGCTGAACATGGTAGCCGATCGTTTCTGTCTGGTGGAACAGGGCAAGGTTGAGGAATTCAGCGGCGATCTGGAAGATTATCGTCGCTGGCTACTGGAGCAGGGGCGGGAATCCAGGGCCGTGGGCGATAACACGGCTAGCCGCAAGCTGAAGCGCCAGCAGTCGGCAGACCGGCGTCGGGCACAGGCGCCGCTACGCAGTGAATTGAAAAAACTGGAAAAGCAGCTTGCTGCAGCATCAGGAGGGCTGGAGAAAGTGAATGCGGCATTGCAGGATGAGACGATCTACAGTTTTGAAAATAAAGCTCGCCTGGTGGAGATGCTGAAAAAACAGGGGCAGTTGCAGCAGGAGGTTAATATGTTGGAGGAAAAATGGTTACAGGGCAGTGAGGCGCTGGAACAAGTCTGACAGACTTCTGGTGAAACGACATTTTTTCACTTTAATTTGCCGCTATTCAGGCTATGCTTACTGATTGATTCTATTTACCTGATAAATAATGGAAAAAACACGGGAATTACCGGACTATGCTGCCAGGAAGTCGGCGTCTTCCATTGTCCACATTCGCAAGTTTCTAACCCTGTCCATCGGTATTGTGGTGGTCGTGCTGGGTTTGGGGCTTGCGGTGTTTGCTTCGATTGATGAACTGGCGCCTCTGGTGCCCTTTGAAATGGAGCAAAATCTGACACGTCCCTATGCCAGTGCCTTGCCGAGCAATAAAATGATAGACAAATATCTGCAGGGCCTGAGCGAAAAACTGCTTGCGGTGCAGAATCTGCCGGCAGGCATGCAGGTTATGGCGCATTATGTTGACTCCGATGAGGCCAACGCCTTCTCGACGGTGGGGGGACATATCTTTGTTTTCAGGGGGATACTGGAAAAGCTGCCGCATGAAAATGCGCTGGTGATGTTGCTGGCGCATGAAATTGCTCATGTCAAATACCGTCATCCCCTGAAAGGGTTGGGCAAGGGTGTCGTGGCCAGCCTGATGTTAAGCATGATGTTTGGCACCGCTTATGGCGATACCATTGACAAGGTTTTTCATGATGCGGGTTTGCTGACGGTGCTGAAGTTTAGTCAGAGTCAGGAGATCCTTGCCGATGAAGAAGGAATGAATATCTATTATCAGTATTACCGACATCTCAATGGTATGTCCGATCTCTATCGTGTTATCGAAGATAACCGGCCGCAGTTGGCTTCGAGATCGTCTTACCCCGGCGTGCAGTCAGATATATCTGCAAGAAGGCAAAATATAAAGCAGTACTATATGAAAGAAAGGCGGGATGATCAGCCCGCGGTTACACCCTTCCCTCCCAGCATCAAGGCGCAGTTTCATTCACAACGTGAACACTGAATAGTTATTCCAAATATCAGGTCACCTGTTTAAACATACATATTGCAGGTACACCTTCAGGCGTACAGGTACAGCTGAAGCCGTACCTGCAGTCCACGTCATCCATTCATGAATGCAGTGATATTTTCATCGCCTGTTTAGTTCGCAGGATGAACTGGATTCTTTTCAGTGGACCCTTAAGGTGTATCAGGGCGGGTACTATTCTTTGCCAGCCTGCAAATCCTGCTTTAAGATGGCGCAGTGACTGAACGCTGTGGTTAAAAACCAGTCTTGATATTTGGCATTGATCAACATCAATGTTGTTATTTTGGACGTTGCTGTAAGCTTCGCAACTAAATTGAAAACGGTAATAAACCTGAAAATTATATGAAAATTGAAGAACCTGATAACACTCGCACAATCAAAGGTTTTGCCCTGTTTGAGCTGGGATTCCGTCCTTTTTTCCTGGCTGCCGGCCTGAGCAGCCTGCTTCTGATTTTGTTCTGGTTAATGGTGCTGGGCGGTGTGACAACTGCAGGCAGTTATTATCATGGAAATTACTGGCATTCACATGAAATGCTGTTTGGATATGTTACAGCGGTTGCAGCCGGGTTTTTATTGACCGCGGTTCGGAACTGGACCGGTATTCAAACCCTGAGGTATACACCGCTTGCGCTGCTGACTTTACTCTGGTTGCTGGGGCGCCTGGCGCCACTTGCTGTTTTTCAATTGCCCGGATGGTTGATTGCGTTGCTGGACATCAGTTTTCTGCCGGCAGTGGCGGTTAGTATTGCGATACCCCTGCTGGCAAAATCGCAGAAATCCAATTATATTTTTTCCATCTTGCTACTGGCAATGAGCGTCGCTAACCTGTTGACGCATGTGCAGTATCTCGGCTTCAGTGACCAGACTGCCAGCATTGGCATCAGTCTGATGCTGTATCTGGTTGTTACCCTGATCATGGTTATGGGAGGACGAGTCATCCCCTTTTTCAGTGAGCGTGGTGTAATGGGTTTAACCACACAAAGCTGGCCATTGATTGAAAAACTGACGACGCCGTCTATTGTCGCAGTGGCGTTGCTTGCCTCGACTCTGCCCGATTCGGTTATTCTTGCGCCTGTTGCGCTGTTTGCCGCCGGCGTACACGGGATCAGGCTTTATGGCTGGTATGGCAAAAAAATCTGGTCAGTACCGATGGTCTGGATTCTACAGCTGGGTTATCTATGGCTGGTCATCGGCCTGTTATTGCTGGCGTTAACGCCATTGGCTGTTATTCAACGTGAATTTGCCGTGCATGCACTGACAACCGGCGGCATCGGTCTGATTACTCTGGGCATGATGGCGCGGGTGGCATTGGGGCACAGTGGTCGGGAGATTGCCGCCAGTCGGCCGATTTTCTGGGCCTTTGTACTGGTGAGCCTGTCGCCCCTGTTTCGAGTGGTGATGCCGTTGCTTATGCCTGACTGGTATCGACAGAGTTTGATGCTATCAGGTGTCCTCTGGGGCACAGCGTTTCTTTTGTTTGTCCTGGTTTATCTGCCGATATTGATCCGGCCGCGGATTGATGGGCAGCCGGGCTAAATAGGCGTTCCAAATACCAGATCACTTTAGGAATTACCGTTCGTCCTGAGCCTGTCGAAGGACAAGCAGATTAAACACTCTATTCACAGCATTTCCACGCTCATGGTTCGACAAGCTCACCACGAACGTGGAAAGTCACAAGTGATCTGGTATTTGGAACGCCTATTTAGTCCTCGATGCTTTTGTTTCGGATGTAAAATCCTTACATTTTTATAATGTGTGGCGCCATGTCCAGCCCTGCACTGGAATATAATGCTTAAGGATCTTCTTTTTATACCGATATTCATAGTGCAAGTCCCACTGTTGCCGCCCGTTATGGATTAAACAAGAAGCTGAAACATGCCAGCACCCGTTATCGACATTGAAAAAATGCAGGAACTACTGCAACCAGGATCTATGTGGGAGCGTTTTTTTGTTGCTGTTGAGGCGCAGCTGCAGCAGGCAAAAGCAGACGAAAGTTATGTGGTGGTGCTGCGGTTTGATATTGATGGATTCAGAAAACTGAATGAACAGTCTGGTTATCTCGAAGGTGATCGAATTCTGAATTTATTGTATTCGAGAATGAACGGTCTACTGCTGGACAGCGATCTGGGCTGCTGGTTGGGCGCTGACGAGTTTGCTCTGTTGTTCTGCGTGGACAGTAAGGATGAAATTGAGAGCAGGGTTTCTAATGTCTACGCCCTGTTGCGAGAACCCTGCGATATCAAAGCAGGCAGTTACCAGCCCAGGTTGAGTCTTGGTGTGGCGCTTTATCCGGATGATAGTCTGGATGGGGAAGGTCTTGTGCTGGCGGCAGAGCATGCTCAGCGGCATGCCAAGAGCCGTAGCGGGGCGCAGATTAATTATTATTCCAATAAAATCCATGAACAGGCGCGTTATCTGGCAGACCTGGAAAAGGATCTGCACGGCGCGTTGGGACGAGAAGAATTTTATCTGGTTTATCAGCCAAAAGTGGATTCTACCACCGGCATGGTGAAAGGCTTTGAAGCCCTGCTGCGCTGGCAGCATCCTGAACGCGGGACTATTTCTCCGCTAGAATTTATTCCCATTATTGAAGAAAACCGGATGATTATCGAAGCGGGCGAATGGGTTTTTTCCGAAGTCTGTCAGGCGCTGGGGCGATGGAAAAAGGCGGGCGTGGACGTGGTGCCGGTGTCGGTTAATGTTTCCATGTATCAGTTCAAACAGCCGGGCTTCGTTGCGCGGCTGGCAATAATTCTCCAGCAGTATGGAATTGAACCAGGACTAATCGACATTGAAATTACCGAGAGTTGTCTAATGGATGACGGCCAGGAAAATGTTGCTATTCTGAATGAAATGAAAGCAATGGGGATGAGTATTTCCATTGATGATTTTGGCACGGGTTATTCTTCACTGAGTTATCTCAAACGCTTTCCCATCGACACATTGAAAATAGATCGTTCTTTTATCACCAATGTACATAACCGCCGGGAAAGTGATAATGCCGGTATCGTTACCGCTATCATGGCCCTGTCTCACAGCCTGCGCCTGGATGTGGTGGCCGAGGGAGTGGAAACTGCGCATGAACTGGCTTTTTTGTATGCGCTTGGTTGCCGTACAATTCAGGGGTTTCTGTTCAGCAAGCCACTGCAGGAAGCTGCTGTGCTGGAATTGTTACAAACATCTTTTTCCATGGCTGAAACATTGGTGAGAGTCCGTCAGGAATTGCAATCAGGCTAAGTCATACCTTGATATCTACCCCTCGCGTATGCGGGTGTTTTCTTTTTTTCAGCGCGCTTTTATTGATTGAATTTCTGCGCTCCGTGGTTCTGCGATCATGATGGCTGCGAGTATCAAGCAGCACTTTGTTTTTATCATCGCGGCGTTCTTTCCGGCGACGATCTTCACTACGGCGATCAACAAGTCGGCGTTTTTCGATGTACAGGTCGTTCGTTGCAGGTGCGCCTGTTGATGGGTGGATAGCGCGTTTTGCTGCAATAGTGGATACTGATTCAACGCCTGTAGCAGCCTTGTTGTTCTGACGCAGGGATTGCACACCGGCGTCGTCAGTGGGGGGAGTAATACTGCTCATTGTCCGTTATCCGTATCTCATCATCATAAATTTGTTTGCATAACATCCTCGCGGCATTATGAATTAGCGCCGAGGTTCCTAAACATAAGACAGCCTGTCCGCTTTTTGGTGCATTTTATTTATTAGCATCATTTTCAGCTTGATTCCATTACCTTTGTCCTATATCGAAAGTAATGCCTAGTTAGGAGAACCTGTTAAATCTCAATATGACGATCTCCTTGTAACATGTTGTTACACAAGGTATATTTATTTTTCAGCGAATTGAATTGTCGATTATTTATACAAAATATGTAGTTTTTACAAGATATTATTGGGGGGCGATGGTAAGATAATAACCACATTAAAGCGTTGCCTGTTCGCAGTAGAAAATATATTTCTATTAATCCGAGCAGTGCGTGTGGAGGCTGGATTCAGGCAAGCTGGAACAATTTAATTTTTCTTTTGCCTGTGTGGGTCATCACCGATTTGTCGCAACAGAAAAATAAAATCCTGAAAAAGCTATAACCAGGATTGCAGGGGGGGGGGAGTGCAATCTGATAAAAACAGGCTGAAGCCACCGGTGGATTCATTGTCAGAAACAGACGTCGAATCTGCCGGGCAGGCGTTGTCCATGCAGTCTCAATCTTTGCTGGGATTGCTTGATGAATTGAAAAGCACCGGCTCGGGTTCTGTCCTTTATTCACAGCTTGAACGCATTCTGCGGGAAAACGAACAGGACTTTGACGAGCGCGAGCAGCTTTATCGTTACTGGCTACGGCTTTTTCTTGACGGTTATATTCGTCATCTCAAGCCGGGTTCCTCTGTGCATATTCATGCCAAACTGATCTATAAACAGTTACAGTTACCGTTAACGACGACGACGCTCAAGGGCCTGCGTAAACATATGAATATGTTTAGCATGCACCTGGGGCGCATGGACATGCTGGATGAATCGGTACTGAAAAATACCCTGGAGCCGGTATTAAGTTATTACGGTAACGATGAGGTCGAAAGCGACGTTCAGAGTAGTGACTATGTCGGCACTGCTCAGGCTACGACAATGGAACCGGAAATGGATTTCACTGAGTCCGGGTTCAAGGATAAACCTGATTTGGTCAGGGCGCAGAAAAAAGCCATTGAGGGCATGATTGATGATCTGCTGCCGGATGAAGGCAGGGGTACTGAAGAACGATTAACCTCAACTTATCGCCAGTATCTCAGCAGCCAGTATCGCGACACGGAAAAAGTCCAGTCGATGCTAAGCAAGCACATCAACGAAACTATCGAACAGAACCTGCAGTTCGGTGAAATGCTGCATGTTGTTCGCCAGGGACTGGATGAAGCCGAGTCCATCAATGAAATTGACGTTCTGCGGCAGTGCCTGATTGAAGATATCGACTCACTCAGCGAGTCGCATGATGCGATGGCCGAGAAGCTGGCGGAAACCAAGGATTATCTGAAGATGATTGAGGTGGACAGTCGCAAGCTCAGCGATGAACTGGCGCGTGTGCGTCTGCTGAGCATGACCGATGAGCTGACTGAACTACCTAACCGGCGCGCCTTCCTGCGCAGGTTGGAAGACGAAATGAGTCGCACCAAACGCTATGGCGCCGATCTGGCGCTGGTGATTATCGATCTGGATTATTTCAAGACGATCAATGACAAATATGGTCATGCCATGGGTGATGCGGTGTTGTGTTGCTATGCTGAGGAAATTCTCACAACTTTTCGCCATCATGACCTGGTGGCGCGTTATGGTGGTGAAGAATTTGCCGTCCTGTTACCCAATACCGATGTGAAAGGCGCGATGGCCGCGTTGCACAAGGTACGCCGCCAGGCGGCCGGTCAGATCTGTGGTTACAACGGTACCCAGGTACAGGCGCCGACATTTTCGGCCGGGCTGGCCCTGTTTATTCCAAGTGAATCGGCCAGCAGTTTCATCCAGCGTGCTGATGATGCGCTTTATACGGCCAAGCGTCTTGGCCGCAATCGTATCGAGATCAGTCATGCGGGTGAAGAGGTCGTGACCGATAAAAAGGGCATAGAGAGTGAGCAGGAAGTCACCGATATTTCCTGAATGAGTTCATTTCTGAAACAGCAGTAACACGCGGCCATCCCAGTTGTCTGTTTTATGTTCCCTGTATTTGACTACAATGCGGTAATGTTCCTGCAAGGCCGTCAGTTGTGGATATTGATTAAAATCCTGCCCAGTCTGCAGATAACGAATCCCGAAACGTGTTGCCGGTTCAAGATATGAAACCGTGCCGAGCCATAGTGGCGTATGCCCGCCATCTGCATCCGTGAGCTGAATTGCGGCGGGCCAGAGGCGAATGATCAGGACCCGCTTTTCAGTATCAATATATTTTACCATTGCCAGTGTTTCATACCTGCCCTCATGTACATGGGGAGGGATGGGCAACTGCGTGACCGGGGAATCGGTTTTCAGCCAGTTGAAATAGCGGGCCGGTTTTCTGTCAGCCGGCTGCCAGCCCCCGTCGCTCAATTGTTGTTGAATATTGGCGAGGGAATCCGCCCACTGCAGGTTCATGGGAAAGCGGTGTTTATCACGCAGATCATGGCGATAGCTGTCCAGTGTTCGCCAGCCGGTTGCCAGCCAGTATTGTTTTTCCATCTGTATTTCTATCTGGGTATGTTGTGTCGCGGTTGTTGGCGACCAGCCGATAACAGGATAAAGACAGAGGACCAGAAAAAGTATGAACAGCAGTTTATGTTTACCGCGTTCGGGCCGGTGATGCAGGGTGTGGCGGCGATAGGCGATGCCCAGTGCCGAAACCCAGATAGTGGTTAGCAACAGTTCCGCAAACAGCTGAAACAGGGTTAGCTGTCCGGGATAGAAACGGGCAAACATGATCAACATGATCAGGGATGCGCCGCTGGCATAGAAACGCATGCGCCAACGAACAAGCATGTCGCGGGCCAGCGCGATCAGCAAAAAACCATATAACGACAGCGCCAGAATGGCAGCAGGACTGAACAGCCTGGTCGGGCCCTCGGGTAGCAGCATCAGTAACAGGGGGAAAACCGGCACAGCCAGAAGGTGGCGAATAATGAGTTTGTGACTGCTGCGCTGATTCAGCAATAGCCAGAGCAGGGTAATGGTCGCGCACAATAGTGCGGGGGCGGGTTCGCCCAGCCTCGCCAGTGCCGACATGAACATATCAAAAGGTGGGTTGTGTAGCTCAAGCACAGCATTCTGGATAAGCAGGCCAGTGTTACTAAGCAGCGGGATGTCGATGGCTTCGTAGAGAAAAACAAGCAGAGCGCTGCTTGTCAGTAGCAGCAGGGCAAGCAGGCTGAATCCACGGATCTCGCGGTGATCAGGGTTGATAATGGCCGCCGGTATTTCACCCGCGAGCGGATGACGCAGATTCCAGTGTTGGCTCCAGACAAGCAGGCGATAGAACAGCCTGTCTGTGTAGGGAACCAGCCAGAGAAAAAGTTGATGCAGAATGAAAACCACAAACCAGATTGCGATAATCACAACCGCGAGCAGGAGCAGGAAGCGACCGGCAAACTCGGAGGCCATGTCGACCGACAGACCGAACAGATAGCCGGGCAGCAGGTACAGTGGCGCCCAGATGCAGGCTGAAATAACATTGATTAGAAAAAACCGCAAACGCGGCATGGACAGCATGCCGGCAATCGCCGGCACTATCGGGCGCAGCGGGCCGATGAAGCGGCCCAGCATCACGCTTTTGCCACCGTGACGATGGAAAAAACTTTCCCCTCGCTCGATGAGGTTGGGGTAAGCCGAGAATGGCCAGTGTGCTTTCAGCGTCTGCTTGTAATGCCTGCCCAGCCAGTAACTGAGGCTGTCGCCGGCAATGGCGCCAAGGATGGCTACGATCACGGCCGGCCCGGCCTGAAGCGCGCCGAGGCCGATCAGCGCACCGAAGCCCACCATGAAAGCGGCACCGGGCAGGATCATGCCGACGATGATCAGCGACTCGAAAAACGCCACCAGAAAAACAAACAGCAGCGCCAGTTCGGGGTGATGCTGCAACCAGATTAGAAGTTCATTCAGACTGTCTGCAAACATGCTGTTTCAGCTTGTCGAGTTTGCTTGATTCGCAGGGCTGCCTGATCAAAGCGTTTTGAATACCGTTTCCGCCGCCTCCAGGGTGCGCGCCAGATCCTCATCCGTATGCGCGCTGGAAACAAAACCGGCTTCATAGGATGACGGCGCCATATAAACGCCCTGTTCCAGCATGCCGTGATAAAAGGTCCTGAAACGCTCCGCATCACAGGCGCAGACCTGATCAAAACGGCTGATGTTTTTCTCTTCAGTGAAGAAGAAACCAAACATGGCGCCGACCTGGTTGGTAGCCAGAGGGATGCCACATTTTTGTGCCCGTTCGCGCAGTCCTTCGGCCAGCTGACGGGTTTTTTCAGTGACTGTGTCAAAGAAGCCCGGTTTGGAAATCAGTTCCAGATTTTTTAGTCCGGCGGCCATGGCGACCGGGTTGCCGGACAGGGTGCCGGCCTGATAAACCGGCCCCAATGGCGCGATCTGTTGCATGATCTCACGTTTGCCGCCAAAGGCGCCCACGGGCATGCCACCACCGATGACCTTGCCAAGGGTGGTGAGATCGGGGCTGATACCGTAATGGCCCTGCGCACCGCCCAACGCTACGCGAAAACCGGTCATTACCTCGTCGAGGATAAGCACGCTGCCGTGTTCATCACAGACCTCGCGCAGGGTTTCGAGAAAGCCAGGCAGCGGCGGCACGCAGTTCATGTTGCCGGCCACCGGTTCGACGATGATGCAGGCGATCTGATCGCCGATTTCGGCGAACAGCTGTTTCACCTGCTCGCTATCATTGTAACTAAGGGTCAGGGTGTGCTCGGCCAGTGAGGCGGGAACGCCGGGCGAGGTAGGCACACCCAGGGTCAGTGCGCCGGAGCCGGCTTTTACCAGCAGCGAGTCGGAGTGGCCGTGGTAGCAGCCTTCAAACTTGACGATTTTGTCGCGTCCGGTGTAACCACGCGCCAGACGCAGGGCGCTCATGGTCGCTTCGGTGCCGGAGCTGACCATGCGCACCAGATCAATCGAAGGCACCAGTTGGCAGACTTTTTCCGCCATCCGGGTTTCCATCTCGGTGGGCGCGCCAAAACTGAGGCCATTCTGCATGGTCTCAGCCACCGCCGCCAGTACCTCATCATGGGCGTGGCCGAGGATCATCGGCCCCCATGAGCCGACATAATCGATATATTGCTGATCATCTTCATCGTAGACATAAGCGCCTTTGGCGCGTTTGAAAAAGACCGGATCGCCGCCGACGCCCTTAAAGGCGCGCACGGGTGAATTGACTCCACCGGGGATGTGTTTCTGGGCTTCGATAAAAAGATCGTGGGAACGGGTCATAAAAGGTTCCTTGTAAATTTCTGGATCAAGTTTTCAACGTAAAGATATAAATTTTTAACGCAAAGGCGCGGAGACGCAAAGATCGCAAAGGTTTTTTTATTCATACAATTAATATACAGGGGAACAGATGAATTAATTAGCTGCTCTCTAAACAAGAAATACTTTGCGCCCTCTGCGTCTCCGCGCCTTTGCGTTGGATTTTCAGCCGAACAGTTCAACGTACTGCCGCGTTGCGGCGCGTACATTGCCGGCGCCAAATATACCATGTATCACGGCCAGCATGTCGGCGCCGGACGCAATCAGCGCGCCGCCGTTGTCAGGCGTGATGCCGCCGATGGCGACGATGGGGATGGCTAGTTTGCGCCTGGCCTGTTGCAGAATATCTATCTCAGCCGGTGGCGCATCGGGTTTGGTTTGCGAGGGGAAAAAACGGCCGAAGGCGACATAGTCAGCGCCGGCCTTTTCCGCCGCCAGCGCGGCCTTAAGACTGGCATGGCAGGTGACGCCGATGATTTTATCCGCTCCCAGAACCCGCCGGGCGCTGTGAATGTCGCCATCCGTCTGGCCAAGGTGGACGCCATCGGCATCGACGTTTACAGCCAGCGTGGGCTCATCGTTAATAATAAAGATTACGCCATGCTGTCTACATAGTTGCGCCAGTGCGCCGGCCTGCTGTTGCCGCTGGACAGAATTCGAGTCCTTATCCCGGTACTGGAGCAGGCGTGCGCCGCCGGCAATGGCCTGTTCCGCCTGTGTCAGCAGATCGGCGCCCATCAGCGCGCGATCGGTGATCACATACAGACCCTGCAGTGCTGTCCTCATTCTGGCTGAAGATGGTCTTCGGCTTCTTCCCGCGCCCAGAACAGGCGGTTGGGAAAATGCTGCCCCATGCCCGGCCGCCAGCCGTGTTTCAGACTTTCCCAGGTATATTCCTGAGCTTCATTGATGGCGGTGAAGGGTTCGAGACCATGAGCGAGCAGGGCGGCGATACAGGCGCTGAGCGTGCAGCCGGAGCCGTGGTAGCTGTGCGGCAGGCGCTCCCATGAAAATACCTCCTGCAGGCGATTGCCGCTATAGAGCCGGTTTTCCACATTGGCGGAGGCTTCATCCGCACCGGTGATCAGGACCGTCTCACAACCGTAGTCCATGATTTCCTGGGCGCAGGCATCCAGATTGTCAGCTTCAGGAGCAAGCCGTCGCGCCTCATCCGCATTGGGCGTGATGACGCTGGTCAGTGGCAGCAGTAACTCGCAGAGCGCATCCTCGCCGTCGGTTTCCAGCATCTCGCCGCCACCGCCGGCGCGCAGCACCGGGTCAAGGATGACCGGAATGTCCGGGTAATCAAGCAGCAGGCTGTGCAGGTTTTCAATATGCTCGATGCTGCCGAGCATGCCGATCTTGATGCTGTTGATCGGCATGTCTTCCAGTACCGCGCGCGCCTGTTCGATGATGATGCTGTCCGTAGCCTGATAATGGGACAGGCGCACGCTGTCCTGCACAGTCAGCGCGGTGATGACAGGTGTGGGATGACAGCCCATGCTGATAATGGTTTCAATGTCGGCCTGCACGCCGGCGCCGCCGGTGCTGTCCAGACCGGAAAAACACATGACAATGGGAAGCTGCGGATTTTCTGACATTTTGCTTTGTCCCGTTCAGTTTTTTAGACGTTCCTTATAGTAACATCCGCCCGGTTTCTGTGCGCAGATGATGGATGAAGCCTTGTTTAGTAGAAACAGGTTGCGCTACTCTGGTGTAAAACGTTAAACAGGAGCCCGACATGGATTCTCGTCCGGCGGAGGTGATATTTCAACTCGATGGCGACAGGCTTTGCCTGCGTCTGGCGGGCGACTGGCGTCTGCAGGCTGCGCATCCGGAGTTTACCGGGTTCATCATGCAGCTGAATCAGGGGGCAAAAATTTCCGGGGTTATGTTTAACAGTGATGAACTGGGTCACTGGGACAGCGCACTGGTCAGTTACCTTGCCGGGCTGGTGAAGCTCTGCCGGGAACGTCAGCTTGAGGTTGACAATACAGGCTTGCCGGACGGCATTCGTCGTCTGTTAAAACTGGCCTTTTCAGCACCGACACATAAGGCGGCGGGTAAAAAAGATTCGCGTCCAGGCTATCTGCAACAGATTGGCGTGGGCGTGCGCTCCTTATGGCTGGGTGCGCCGACAGTGCTGCATTTTATCGGTGATGTGGTGCTGTCTTTCGTGCAAATTTTACGCGGGCGGGCCCGTTTCTCGCGCGGCGATCTGGGTCTGATTATTCAGGAAGCCGGGCCACAGGCGCTGCCGGTGGTATCGCTGATTTCCTTTCTGGTTGGGTTGATTCTTGCCTATATGGGCGCGGTGCAGTTACAGCGTTTTGGCGCGCAGATCTACATTGCCGATCTGGTGGGTATTGGCATGGTGCGCGAAGTCGCTGCGCTAATGACCGGGGTGATCATGGCCGGGCGTACCGGCGCCGCCTATGCGGCCCAGCTGGGCAGCATGCAGGTGAATGAGGAAATTGATGCCTTTCGCACACTCGGCATTTCACCGATTGATTATCTGGTGGCGCCGCGGGTGCTGGGACTGGTGCTGATGTTGCCGCTGTTGACGCTCTACTCGGGGCTGGCCGGCATACTGGCCGGGATGCTGGTTTCCCTGCTGGCTTATGATGTCAGCATGTTCGAATACTATGAGCAGACCGTTCGGGCGCTGGACCTGCGCCATTTCTTCGTCGGCATGAGCAAGGGTCTGGTCTATGGCATTGTGATTGCGCTGGCCGGCTGTTTTCGCGGCCTTCAATGTGGGCGCAGTACAGCGGCAGTGGGAATTGCCACGACCTCGGCTGTCGTCACCAGTATAGTTTTCATTGTCATTACCGCCTCGGTGATGACCATCGTCTTTCAGCAACTGGGTATCTGATACATGGGACAGGTACAGCCGCAAAACGATGTACATATTCAGGTGCGTGATCTGAGCATGGCCTACGGCGATTTTGTGGTGCAGCGGGATCTTGATTTTGATATTCGTCGGGGTGAGATTTTCATTATCATGGGTGGCAGTGGTTGCGGCAAAAGCACCTTGCTGCGCCATTTGATTGGCCTGATGCCACCGGCAAGCGGCTCGGTTTTGTATGGCGATCTGGATTTCTGGGCGCTGGATGAAGCGAAGCGAATGCAGATTAAACGGCGTTTTGGCGTCCTTTTTCAACAGGGCGCTTTGTGGTCTTCCATGACCCTGGCGGAAAATATTGCATTGCCGTTGTCGTTTTATACAAAGCTTGCAGCCAGGGTTATTAATGAGCTGGTTAGCCTGAAGCTGGCGCTGGTGGGCCTGAGTGGTTTCGAAGATTTTTATCCCTCCGAGCTCAGCGGCGGTATGCGCAAGCGGGCAGGGCTGGCGCGTGCGATGGCGCTGGATCCGGAAATCCTGTTTTTCGACGAACCCTCGGCCGGACTGGATCCACTCAGTTCGCGGCGGCTGGATGATCTGATTCTTGAATTGAGGGACAGCCTTGGCGCAACCATTGTTGTCGTCACGCATGAGCTTGCCAGCATATTCGCCATCGGTGATGATGCGGTTTTCCTTGATGCGCAGAGCAAGACTATGATTGCCACAGGCAAGCCGAAAGATCTCGTTAATGCGGAGAATGAAACCGTGCGTAGTTTTCTGACCCGGGGTGAGGCATGAGCAAACGTGCGGATCCCACCCTGATCGGCGCTTTCGTCGTTGGCGCGGTGCTGCTTATGGTGCTGGCGGTACTGCTGTTTTCCAGTGGCGACCTTTTCGTACCGAAGCCACGACTGGTCATGTATTTTGAAGGTTCGGTGCATGGCCTGCAGTCGGGCGCGCCGGTCAGTTTTCGCGGGGTGCGCATCGGCACAGTCAAGGAAGTGAAGCTGGCGGTGGACATACAGGATTACCAGATTTATATCCCGGTCTATATTGAGATAGATCCCCGGCGACTGAACGGCACCCGGGGGGAGGATTATTATACGCTGCATAACCATATAGACCTGGAGCGGCTGATTAAATCCGGTTTGCGTGCGCGACTGCAGTTGCAAAGTCTGCTAACGGGGCAGCTTTATGTTGATCTGGATTTTATGCCTGATAAGCCGGCAAAATTTATTGCGCTGGATGATGATGTCAACGAGATCCCGACAGTAGCGAATACTACCCAGAAGCTGACCGAAATGCTGGAGGAAAATGATCTGAATCGCATAGTCGGTGATTTTGGTTCGGTTATTTCTTCATTCAATCAGTTGCTGAATATGCCAGAATTGAAAAAAATTGTTTACCGGGTTGATCATCTCCTGAGATTAACGGAAAGCCTTACCGCCAGGCTTGATATGCAAAGCACGCCGTTACTGAATAATCTGAATGCGGTCATGGTGAGGACTCAGACTGCGTTGGCGGCCGTAGAAAAAGCGGCATTGCGCAGTGATACAGTGCTGGTGTCGGGCGACAGTACTTTGCAGGAAATGAGTCAGGCTTTTGTGCAAATGCAACAGGCGCTGCAGCAAACACGGGATCTGCTGGGTGAGAATTCACAACTACGCTATGAATTGACCACCGCACTGAAAGAAATTGCCGGGGCGGCGCGCGCCATTCGCAGCATGGCCGATACGCTGGACAGGGAGCCTGAGGCGCTGCTTAGCGGCAAGTCCAATACAGGAGACAGGTGATGCACTTTTTGTTTGTGATTATGTTGATGCTGGCAACATTGTTGTTAGGCGCCTGTGGCAGCACGCCGCCTTCGCATTTTTATCTGCTGACGCCAATGGTGACGGTTCCGGAGACAGGAGACAGTCGCACTGGTGACAACAGCGGGGGGGTCGGTGTTGGTATTGGTCCGCTACGGTTTCCGGACTATCTTGCCCGTGACACCATTGTACGCCACGAAAGTGACAGTCGAGTGGCGATTGCTGAAACGCAACGCTGGGCTGAACCGCTGGAATACAACTTCAGTCGGGTGCTGGCGGAAAATCTTTCCCGCCTGCTGCAATCGGGTAAAGTCCTGCGCTATCCCTGGGCTGCCTGGCGCAAGCCGGATTATCAACTGGTGATGGACGTGATGCGCTTCGAGGCCAACGGCAATGGTGAGGTCGAGCTGGTTGTGCAGTGGGTTCTGCTGGACGGCGAAAATAAGGAACCGCTGCTGGAAAAACATTCGCGTTTTGTTCAACCTGCAGCTGAAGATTTTGACAGCATCGTCAGCGCGCACAGTCAGGCGCTGGCGGCATTCAGTCAGGAAGTTGCAGCAGTAATCAGGCAACAGCAGCAATAAAATTATAAGTCTTTTATTTATTCCTGGACAGGATTGTCAGGAAGCACGATATGCTTATCTTTGCCGAGCATAAATTTCTCCAGTTGCTCGGTTGAAACAGCCTGGCTGATGAAATGGCCCTGGATGCAGTCGCAGTTGCGTTGTATCAGGTAGTCGAACTGCTGCTGGTTTTCCACGCCTTCGGCAATAACCCTGATATCAAGATTGTGCGCCATGGCGATGATGGCATCAATCAGTCGGGCATGGCGGGGGTGCTCTGAAATATTGGCGATGAAAGATTTGTCGATCTTGAGCATATGCACAGGCAAATCACGCAGACGTGAGAGGGAGGAATAGCCGGTGCCGAAATCATCGATAAACAGGTGCACGCCCAGTTTACTCAGTCGTGACAGTGTTTCCAGTCCCTGTACGCTGTCCTGCATGATGGTGCTTTCGGTAAGCTCCAGTCCAAGTCGACTGGCAGGCAGGCCGGATTCGGTCAGCGCCTGTTCGATTAGCGCCTGAAGTTTATTGTCATCAAACTGGCGCATGGACAGGTTAATGGCAATAACAAAATCATTCAGCCCCTTTTTCTGCCAGCGCATCATTTGTGCAATGGCCTGTTTCAATACCCAGCTACCCAGTTGCAGGATCAGGTCGCTTTCCTCGGCGATGGGGATGAAGGTTTCCGGTGGAATCTGGCCCAGCTGCGGATGCTCCCAGCGCAAAAGCGCCTCGACACATTCAATTTTTCCAGAGCCAAGGTTGAGCGAAGGCTGGTAGTGGAGCTCAAGCTGATTATTTATAAGGGCGTTGCGCAAAGCGGTTTCTAGCCTCAGGTTGTGCATGGCCTCGGAATTCATATGTGGCTCGTAATACAGATAACAGTTCTTGCCCTTTTGTTTGGCCTGATACATGGCCGTATCGGCATTTTTCAGGAGGACGGAAAGTTCATCGCCATCGCCGGGATAGAAGACAATACCAATACTGCCGGTGATGTAGATCTGATGACCATTAAGATTAAACGGCTGCGACATGGCTTCAAGCATCTGTCTGGCAACATGCTGGGTGGTGTTTAAGGCGTCGTGCCTGTTATTTTTTGTTTCCAGGATAACGGTAAATTCATCGCCGCCCATACGCGCCAGAGTTTCATCCGGTTGTATGCAGCGGAGCAGTCGGGCAGCGAGTTTCTGTAGCAGTAAATCGCCATTATGATGGCCGAGCGAATCGTTGATAGGTTTGAATCGGTCGAGATCGATATAGAAAACCGGCAGAACCTGTTTCTGCCGGCAGGCATTTTTAACGGTTTTGCCAAGGCGCTGCAGGAACTGGGTGCGATTGGGCAGGCCGGTTAGACCGTCGAAATGTGCGAGTTGGTAGATCTGCTGTTCATAACGTTTTTTCTCGGTGATGTCATTACCGACAGACAGGATTTCGATGGTATTGCCCTGTTCATCCAGTACCGCCTTGTTGTTCCAGGCTATCCAGACCCGGCCGCCGTCTTTTTTGATGTTTTCATTTTCATTATGGATGTAGTCATCCGGGTTTTTACCGATGTCCTCGATCATATAGGCCAGATCCCGCCCGGTAGTTTCGGTTTTGGGAACAATCGTATCCATGACATTTTTACCCAGAATTTCTTCTCGGCTAAAATCAAAAAAGTCCAGGGCATAGGGATTGATGAAACGAATGAAGCCCTCGGTGTCCCAGCGCAGGATAATACTGTTGGCGCTGTTCACCAGTTGCTGATAATTGTGCTCACTTTTCTGCAGAGTCGATTGTGTTGCTTCGCTTGCTGAGGCGGTTCGTTTCGCATCCGGTGGGGCGCTCTGTTGCCGGATAATTCGGCTCAGGCGGTAGATCACAAGGCTGAGCAGGGAGATGAACAGCAGGCTGACGGGCAACAGGGGGTAGAGCGAGATATTTTGTTTCAGGCTGCCGCCGATGAGCAGGCCAATGAAGACCAGCGCGCTGAAAATAATCAGCAACAGATGCCGGGTTGTCTCGTGTTTTGTGGGGGTAGGTGCTGACATGGATGAGGGAGTTGTTGAATAGGGCTATTTTAGCAGTTTAATGGGCTTTGTAACATATGCTCAGGGTTTTTATGCTGGTTAGTCCTCGGCGTCTGGCGCTGGGTGGAAAAGGGCGGCAGATTTCCTATTCTTAAATAAAGAGTTGCCTTGATAATAAAGGTCATTTGCTTGCTAAGAACAGGATGCCGTCGTTATATGGTATCAGAAGTAAGCTAGAGGGTATCGTCTTGGAATACGAACGCAAAGCCAAAGCCAGCCAGAAAAAGCAGAAGGATCGTATATCCACTAACAGCGAGGCGCGATTCCGCGCCCTGGTTGAAGTTACGAGTGACTGGATCTGGGCGGTGGATAAAGATGCGGTCTATACCTATTCAAGCCCAAAAGTCAGGGAACTCCTGGGCTATGAGCCGGAGGAAATAATCGGCAAGACACCATTCGAACTGATGCCTGCCGATGAGGCTGAACGTGTGGCAACAGAGTTTTCCGAGATTATACAGGCGCAACGGGCTTTCAATGGAATTGAGAACATTAACCAGCACAGGGACGGTCACCTGGTTACGCTTGAGACAAGTGGCGTACCCGTGTTTGATGAGCAGGATATATTTTGCGGTTATCGTGGCGTCGATCGAGATATTACTGAACGCAAGCAAAAAGAAGCCGCCCTCACTCTCAGTCAACAACGTCTGGTTGAGTCACAGAAGATTGCGCGTCTGGGTCACTGGGACTGGGATATCGTCAGTGGTGAGTTAAGCTGGTCTGATGAACATTACCATATTTTCGGGCTTGAAACCGGACAAATAACACCCAGCTATGCGGCATTTCTGGATTTTGTTCATCCTGATGATCGGCAGGAAGTGAAGGATGCGGTAGCAGAGGCTATGCGCAAGAGTAACTACAACATGGATCATCGAATTGTTGTTGCCGATGGTAAAGTACGTTATGTCCATGGACAGGGACAGGCGCAATTTGATGATGCAGGCAGGCCGACCCGCATGATGGGCACTATTCAGGATATTACTGAACGTAAGTATCTTGAGAATGCGCTCAATACGATTACTGATTTTCATCCCTCAACTGAACTTCCCGAATATTATCGCGCCTGTGTTGCAAGTCTTGCACGTGTCTACAATACCTCCTATGCCTTTATCGGCCTGTTTACGGATGATTCTCGGAAATCTATTAGCACCCAGGCAGTATGGGCTAATGGCGAGTTCGTAGATAATTTTGAGTACCAGCTGGAAGGTACGCCATGTGCGGATATTCTCGACATGAAAAAGGAATTAATTGCAAAAGACGCAGCCAGACTTTATCCGGAAGATACCATGCTGGTGAGTATGGGGGTGGAAAGTTATTTTGGTGCACCAATGATTTCTGATTCAGGTAACAAGCTGGGTCTGATCTCGGTTCTTGATACCAGGCCAATGGAAATCACATCCTGGGTGGAGCCGATTCTGGGGATTTTTGCGCATCGCATCGCTTCATTCATTGAACATAAACGCGCCGAAGAAAAAATCACGGCTTCTGAAAAAGAATTGCGCAATATTTTCCACAATATGCAGGATACCTATTACCGCATTGACAATGAAGGTAGATTTACCCGACTGTCAGAATCGGTCAGGCAGTTATTGGGTTATGAGGTTGATGAATTGCTGGGGACGAAAATCGCAGATCTTCATGTGCAACCCGATCGGCGGCTGGAATTTATTGAGCAGATGGAGAAACTCGGAAAAGTCAAAGGCTTTGAGGCGCCGTTGAAACATAAAAATGGTTCTATTGTCTGGGGTTCTACCAATTCACATTATTACCGGGATGCAGGGGGTAATATTCTTGGCGTTGAAGGCATGATCAGAGATATGAGTCAGCATCGTGAAGCCGAACTGCAGATGCGGAAAATGTCCAGTGCACTGGAACAGTCTGCAGACATGGTGATGATTACAGACAGCAGGGGAGTAGTGGAATACATTAATCCGGCTTTTGAGAATATAACCGGTTACAGTTTTGACGAAGTGGTGGGCAGCCCGTCAACAATTGTGAAGTCGGGCAAACAGGGCCCCGGGTTTTACAACAAACTGTGGCAGACCATTTTGGCGGGTGAAGTGTTCAGGGATGTTCTGGTTAATAAGAAAAAAAATGGTGAGCTCTATTATGAAGAGAAAACTATCACACCGATCAAAAACGCTCAGGGCCAGATAATAAATTTTGTTGCAACCGGCCGGGACATTACCTCGCGCATGGAAAATGAGGAGCGGCTTAGTTTCATGGCGCACCATGATTCCCTGACTGAATTGCCTAATCGTATCCTGTTCATGGATCGCCTGAGTCAGGCCCTCGCGCATGCAAGACGTTATTCAAAAAGAGTCGCGGTGCTATTTATCGATCTCGACCGGTTCAAGAATATCAACGATACGCTGGGGCACGATATTGGTGATCAGATGCTTGCGCAACTGGCCGAACGTCTTGGGGTGAGTATTCGCCAGGGCGATACGGTTGCCCGCCTGGGTGGGGATGAGTTTGCTGTCCTGCTCAATGATATCGAAAATGAACAGGTTGTATCACAGCTGGCGCAGATGATATTACTTGCTCTGGAGCAACCGCTTGAGGTGGAGGGGCGAGAGCTTTTTATTACCGCAAGTATTGGCATCAGCCTGTTTCCCAATGACGGAGAGGAGCCGGGAACACTCCTTAAAAATGCTGATATCGCCATGTATAAGGCCAAGGATATGGGCAAAAACAATTATCAGTTTTATTCGGTTGATATGAGCGCCAGAGCGTTCCAGCGTCTGAGCATGGAAAACAGTTTGCGCCGCGCACTGGAGCGTAAAGAATTCAGGCTTTTCTATCAACCACAATTTAACCTTAAGACAAATGAGATTACAGGTGTGGAGGCATTGCTCCGCTGGCAGCACCCCGATCTTGGCCTGGTTTTGCCGAATGACTTTATCCCCCTGCTCGAAGAAACAGGTCTGATTAATCATGTGGGTTACTGGATTGTTTCTACCGCCTGCAGGCAAATTCAGGCCTGGCATGAGTCAGGGTTTTCGAATCTGATGATGTCTGTGAATATTTCAGGTAGACAGTTCCATGACAGGGATTTTATCGGAAAAATTGAGGCGTCGATCAGTGATACCGGTGTTTCACCCTGTATGATCGAACTGGAAATAACGGAAAGCATCCTGATGGAGAATCAGCATCGCACGGTTGCTGCACTCGAGGCGCTGGAAAGAATGGGTTTCAGAATAGCGATTGACGATTTTGGCACCGGTTATTCGTCATTTGGTTATTTACGCCGCTTCAGGGTTGATACGCTCAAGGTTGATCAATCCTTTATCCATGATGTGACTGATAATCCTGATGATGCGGCGATCACCTCGGCGATTATTGCAATGGCGCAAAGCCTGAAACTTAAGGTAATCGCAGAAGGGGTGGAAACACAGCAACAGTTGGCGTTTCTTCGCAAACATGATTGCTGTTATGTTCAGGGTTACCTGTTCAGTCGGCCACTGCCGGCTGATGAGCTAACGCAATTACTCATCGCGCAACAGGATCAACTCGATAATAAAGCCAGTCGTTGAAGCCTGCCTTCATGTTCGTTCCCTGCTTGATCCAGGCGGAACCAAATGCAGGTTGGTTTGAGTAAAACGAAGCCCAACATCGCACGATAGCGGGTTGGGCTTCGCTACGCTCAGCCCAACCCACCTGTAAAAAACGGATTAACCGACTTTAGTCGAGGACCGGGCTGCTGCCTTTTATCGGAGTCTTTTGCAGTTTGATAAAAGCATGCTGGTTCAGTTCGTGGCAATGCTCGCAGGCCTGGCGCATATTGTTAAATGTTTTCTGAAATGCTATCCAGTTTTTACTTTCAATTGCGTCTTCATAGCCGTTGAATCCATAGTCCAGAAAATTGCGGGCGGTTTGTTTCCGTTTGGGGCGGGTGATTATGAGTGTTTTAACCAGACTTTCCATTTCTTCGATCTGGTATTCGGCAAATTCCCACTTGCCCTGTTTTGCCGCCCAGTACAGGTTTTTGTAACGTTCGCCCATCTGAAACATGATGTCCGAAGTGCTGGGGATAACCTTGATAATTTTTTTCAGTTTTTCTTCATCGCTGCCGGACTTACGCCAGTCAGCACCATTGGCGTAGCTAATAGTAGTCGTGCTGAGAGTTAACAATAGACAAAGGAAATATTTCATAATAGTTACCATAAGTTGTGTTTAATGTTCAGGCTTATGACGGGTCTGCATTTTTTTCTGGCGATTGCGGATCTGGCGTATGCCCCAGATCCAGCTGCCGCTAAAAGCGAGAAACAGCATTAGCACTGCGGCCGCATCCATGACATAGATGCCATATTTTCCAAACAGGCGTCCGCTGTGCAGGTCGAGGATGACTCGTTCAAGCGGCAGACCCTGACCGCGATATTTTTCCAGTAGACGCTGATGCAGGCCGGCGGGAAGATCTTCGCTGTCGACCCAGACGGTAATGGCTTCGGGCGCATCATGCCAGATGACCAGCTCCCGATCGGCGGTATAAACGCCGTGCGCGGCCATTACCGCGATGCGGCCTTCATCCGTCAGGCCGATGGCGCTCATGCCGGCAGGAATGCCCTCAGTGCCGCCAAGTTTTTCGATTAGTTCACCTTCCGGGGTCAGCAACCAGACTTCGCTGTCCAGCGCCACCACCAGCATGCCTCCATAATACAAAGCGCCCAGCAATTTTTCCTGAGTCATGCCTACATCGGTCTGATCCAGAAACAGGCGTTCTCCCCACTGACTGAGCCAGTAATTTTCCACCCGATAGCTGCGAATATTAGCCGGCGCGCGAATACCATACTGATCCAGCAGCCAGTTATTGCTGACATAGCGTGAGTCCAGTCGCAGTTTTCCGGTGTGATTCAGCATCAGTCCGGTGATCGCGAGTATTACTACCAGCAGGGCGGCGCTGACACCGATATAGCGGTGCCAGATGTACATGGATCTAAGTTTCTTGATGCGAGGCTTTTTGTGGCGGCTCATGCTTTGGGCCTTATGGTTGAGACTGGCGCTGCTGATCCAGATACAGGGCCAGTCGGGCGAGCTTGCGCAGTGCGCGCACGGACAGAGTGGCGCCGGAAATGCCGTCGATACTGGTGCTTAACTGTAAATCGGGCTTCAATGTTGCCTGCTGGAACTGGCGAGTGAAGAAGTCATGACGCACTTCATCGCCCCGGCTTTCACGAAAAACCAGTACCCGCAGGCGTTCAATCCGGCCTTCATCGATAACGATGCCGATGGTAATAGGGCGTTCCTTGCCGATTTCTTCCAGCACCCAGGCGCTGCGTGCGGCCTTCGCCCAGTAGCGTATGCGCAGCCGGGAGGGCTTGTGCTGCAGGATCTCCGTGGCGGCCTTACGGATATCACCGGTGAGCCAGATCAGGGCGGGTTTGGGTACGTCTCTGGCGAAAACTTCACTGAGAAAATCGGCCTGGGTTTGATAGACACCCCTGGCAGCCGCATTGCCAACACAGGTGATAAAAGCAAGAAAGAGCAGCAGTCGAGTATATTTTTTCATAGCGGTAAAATTAAAAAGCCGGTTTCGCAATCACGAAACCGGCGATTATCCATGAAAACAGTCCGTATTAGAACTGGTAACCAATACCGAGGTTGACGCCATCGAATTCGTTCTTGCCGACCGGTGTGGACTGGTCCTGATAGTCGACCTTCAATACCACATCTTCATGCGGCCAGTAATTGAAGCCGACATCGAACTGATTATATTGGGTATCCGTAGCGCTGTTGACCTGGTTGTCCCACTGGCTGCTGCGGGCAAAGACGCCGAATTTGGGCGTAAATTTCCAGGAGGGCTCCAGATACCAGCCGCGCTGCGTATCTGCACCGACTGCGGCCGGGCCGTTGCCGGACAGGCTCCAGCTGGCATATACGCCACGCAGTCTGAACTGGCTAATTTGCCAGTCCACATGAGTGGAGATCAGGGTGGCGCTGCCGGCTGTGGCATCGGTGCTCTGGGTGATGTCGGTCTGTTGCTGGACAGTGGCGCCGACAACCAGGCCGGGTACACCGACCCAGTTCAGACGCGCGGTGGCGGCCAGATCGGATGCCGGGGCCTCGGCGACGCCCTGGCGACCTTTGCGCACGGTATAGTTGCTACTGCTACTGACCTGCAGACCGGTGTGCACAGCCAGATCATAACTAAAGCTGCCGCCAAAGCGCCCGGTCAGGCTGGCCCCGCCTTCGCGCCAGGTAGTAGGCAGGATGTATTTTTCCACATTGTTACGCTCGACGCCGTAGAAGGTGGGTGGTTCGTGGGTTTCGTTGAGCAGGCCCACCGGTACCAGAAGAATACCGGCGCGTGCCGCTGTGTCTGAATTAAGGTCGAATTCAAGGAAAGCCTGTTCGATAGCGACTTCACCGCCATTGGAGCCATCGCCGGTATCCTTGAGTACGGAGTGTTCTACTTCCAGTTCCGACCAGAAACGGATTTTGTCACTGAATTCATGTCCCATGAACATGATGAAACGATGAAAATCCATTTCCTTCAGGTCGCTGCCGCCGGGTTTTTTGTTGTTCAGGTTGTTGTAATGCAGTTCACCGTAGGCGCCAATGGTGGTTTTACCCTTACCGCCATGGATGCCAAAGGTGCGGTCGCGGAGTGTGCCTTCACCGCTTGCACCGTGGTCGTGAACCGTGGTCGCTTCGCCCGTTCCAGTGGTGGAAGGGGATTCCAGCATTTCGGCGGTCGCATCCAGACGCTCCAGAATGAGCTTGTTCTGAGCTTTGAGCGTGTCGATTTCCTGCTGCAGGGCATCATTGTCAGCCAGCGCCAGTGTTGGCAGGCTGAGTGCGCCTGCAATAATTAAAGAAAGTGTGCAGTTACGCATGTTATTAAACCTCATCATTTATATTTTGGGCACACTATAGCAAACATAATTCTAAATGCAAACAATTATCAATTAGAATTGGTCTGAGGTTGTAGGGCAAGAGCATACTTTTTAGTAAGCCATCAAATAAAGAACAACGTCATTCCGGCATGATTTTAGCCGGAATCTAGTGACTTTAAACTCTGGATTCCGGCTAAAATCATGCCGGAATGACGGTAGTGCAGGAAATGGCTCTATAACAACGAGTATTTGATCAAATTGTGATCAAGTATGATCCTGCCTGTTTGAGGTTGTTGATTTGGCTGGGCTCAGCGGTGGGAGATGATGCCACGCTCGTTGGCTTCGATAAATTTGATGATGTGGGCCACCTCGGACGTGGTGTCTGAGGCCTTCAATTTTGCCAGCGCCTGCTGCAGTTTCATGCCCGACTGGTAAATCACCCGGTAGGCCTGTTTGATGGCCAGGCGCTGGGCGGTGCTGAAGCCGGCCCGGCGCAGGCCGACGATATTCAGGCCGACGGCGTCGGCGCGGTGGCCGTCGGCTGTCAGGTAGGGGGGAATATCCTGCGCCACGCCAGTCATGCCGGAAATCATGGCGTAGGCGCCAATGCGGCAGAACTGGTGGATGGCGGTATGGCCAGAGAGAAAACAATGGTGTTCCACTTCCACATGCCCGGCCAGCATCGCTGTATTGGCAAAAATGTTGTGGTCGCCGACGATGCAATCGTGGCCGATGTGGCTGTTGGTCATCATGTAATTATGGCTGCCTACAATAGTGCCATGCTCAGTCTTGACGCCGCGGCTGATGTTGGCGCCCTCACGGAAACGATTATGATCGCCGATGGTCAGGGGTTTGCCTTTTTCCTCAGTGAAGCCCAGATCCTGGGGTTCACAGCCCAGGACAGCGCCATGATCGACCTGGTTGTGGTTGCCCATACGGGTGCCGCTATAAATGCGAACATTACTGCTGATCCGGCAGCCTGCGCCGATTTCGACATTGTTTTCAATAATGGTGAAAGGGCCGACTTCCACATCGGCGGCGAGGCGCGCGCCGGGGTCAATGATGGCAGTGGGATGGATCATGCTTGCTCTCTGTTATTAGCCGTCTGTTTGCGGTCGGGTTATCCGAGGGTTAAAAGGGTTTCACGATGACCAGAATAGTGCAGCCTACCAGGATCAAAACGGGAAACTCATTATACCAGCGATAGAATACATGGCTGTGGCGATTCCGGTCGTGGGCAAAATCTTTCACCAGTTTACCGCAATGCAGGTGATAGATGATGAGTATGCCCACCAGCAACAGCTTGGCGTGCAGCCAGCCGCTCTGGCTATAGGCGGCCCAGCCATAATCGAACAGCAGCCAGAGTCCGAGCAGAATAGTCGCCAGCCCGCCGGGAGTGGTGATGCCGTAATAGAGTTTGCGCTCCATGATCCTGAAGCGTTCGCGGCTGGGCTGATCGTCGGCAGCCGCGTGATAAACGAACAGGCGTGGCAGATAGAACAGCCCGGCAAACCAGGTGACCATAAAAATGACGTGAAAGGCTTTGACCCAGAGCATATGTCAGTCCCTGTTTTTGGCAAGATAGGCTTGCGCCAGTGCTTCATAAATTGGCACCGGGCAGACCAGATGGGAGACACCTTTGGCAACCAGTGCGGTCGCCATCAGGGGCATCAGCATGGATGAATCTGCATTCATTTCCATGACAATAATGAAGGCGGTAATGGGGGTCTGCACCACACCGGTAAAATAGCCGACCATGCCCAGCATGATCAACGCCGAGGCGGGTGAGTCGGGCATCAGCAAGGATAGATTCGCACCGAGTCCGGCGCCGACGGAAAGCGAGGGGGCGAAAATGCCACCAGGAATGCCGCTAAGATACGAGGCAACGGTGGCCAGCATTTTCAGAAAGGGATAGGCCAGTGATGGTTCACCGCCATTGACCAGGTGACGTGCGGCCTCATAGCCAGTGCCATAAGTCAGGCCATCACTGCTGATGCCAAACAGGGTGATCAGAAGACCGCAGACAAAGGCCAGGCTTACCGGATGACGCAGGGCCAGAGAGGCGAGTCGGCGCGTTCCCAGGATCAGGCTGGTGCTGAAAAGGCCACCGAGCAGGCCGCCTCCAATGCCACAGATCAATACAGCCAGCCAGGCGGAGGACAGCGGCAGGGCGGCGCTGGATTTACCGAAATAGGTATAGTCACCGAGGATAAAAAGTGCAACAACGCCGGCTAGCACCACTGAAATAATCAGGGTGGCGCTGTTGCGCTTGTCAAAAGCGCGGCTCATTTCCTCGATAGCGAACATGATTCCCGCCAGGGGCGTATTGAAAGCGGCGGAAATACCGGCGGCGCCGCCGGCCAGAATCAGTCCGCGGGTCATGTCGTGGCCGCGAAACAGGGCAAGGTGGCGCAGGGAATACATAATCGAGGCGCCGACATGCACCGTTGGTCCTTCGCGGCCAATCGAAGCACCGCAGAGCAGGCCGAGGCTGGTGAGAAAGATTTTACCGGCCGCGACTTTCAGGGACAGGACTTTGACCCGCAGGTGGTGCTGGCGCATTTCCAGCGCCGCGATGGCCTGGGGAATACCGCTGCCTTCCGTACCCTCGAAAAAATTGTGCGTCAGCCAGGCGATAAGCGCCAGACCAACGGGCGGCAGTGCGTAGGCGATATAAGGATAGTTGAGGTAAAGCTGGTAAAAATATTCGTCGCTGAAATGGCTAAGCAGGGCGAAGGCGGCGGCGGTGGCGCCAATCATCAGTGCGCCACTCCAGAAAGTGATGCGCAGGCGCAGTTTGCGTGGAGAAAAATAATGCCGTCTGGCGCGTTTAAGATGGTGCCGGTACATGGCTCGGCATTCTAGCATGGTTGTGGCGCGGTTCCTGAAATGCGGGCTGAATAAGCGAGTCGAAATTTTATAGTATATTTTACCGCAGAGGACGCAAAGTTACGCAAAGGGATTGATTTAAACTCTGCTCACCCTCTGCGTAACTTTGCGTCCTCTGCGGTTCAATCCGATAAGCTCATCTAACCGGGCTAACTTTATATGAAGATGCCGGGGTAATGGCGGGAGGTCTGTTCGAAATAATACCAGTGGATGTCGCCTATCATCAGCCACTGCAGCAGAATGAAACCAGCCAGTCCAAGAAGGGCCATGACGATAGCGGCCAGGATCGCTGAGCCGAAGCCGTCTACCTCAAAGTCCCGTACCATAGCGGCGCTGATCCAGAGCGTGAAGGCATTGATTACCAGTGCGAACAGGCCAAAGCTCAGCACTGTCAGCGGCAGGGTCAGCAGCCACAATAGCGGGCGGATGAAGGCGTTAATAAGCCCCAGTACCAGCGCCGCCTTGAGCAAAGTGGCGGTGGATTTAATCCGGATGCCGGGTACGATCAGACTGGCAATCCAGAGTCCGATAGCGGTGACCAGCCAGATGAATAAAATGCCTGTGAGCATGTGCGGAGTTTCCTGACAGTAGTGATAATGATCAGGCGTATCTTAATACGCAGGCATAAAAATGTCCGCCTGTTTATCTACTGATGTATCTCAATATCCAGGGCAAGAGCATACTTTTTTGGTAAAGCCATCAAATAAAGAATAGCGTCATGCCGGAATGACGGTAGTGTAGGAAATGCCTCTATAACAACGAGTATTTGATCAAATTGTGATCAAGTATGATCCTGCCCTGTCTCAATATCGATTAATAGGCAAGCAGCAAACAGTGGCGTAAGTTATTTGTACCTCGTTAATATATTTTGTCTCATAACTGATCATTCTGTGCAGCGTATGGAGAACGTCAATGTAAAAAGCCAGTGATGATTACGCTCGCCAGGCGGTTGCCGATTCGCTGGGCGCGTTGCATTCGGATGCGGCGCAGGGGCTGAGTGATGAGGAGGCGTTGCGCCGGTTGCAGCGTGACGGTTACAACGAAATTGAGGAAAAAACCGAGCCGCTCTGGCATCGAGTTTTTCGCCGCTTCTGGGGGCCGATCCCGTGGATGATCGAAGTGGCGGCCCTGCTCTCGGCGGTGGTGCAGAAGTGGGAGGACTTTACCATCATCAGCATCATGCTGCTGGTGAATGCGGTGCTGGACTTTATGCAGGAACACCGTGCGCTTAATGCGCTACAGGCGCTTCGCCAGCGTCTGGCCAACGAGGTGATCGTGCTGCGTGATGGAGAGTTTCGGATATTACCCGCACGTGAGCTGGTGGTCGGTGACATCATCCGCCTGCGCATCGGTGACATCGTGCCGGCAGATGTGCAGTTGCTGGCTGGGGATTACCTGCTGCTGGACCAGTCCGCCCTGACCGGTGAATCCCTGCCGGTGAGCAAAAAGATCAACGAGGTTGCTTACGCTAACACCATCGTCAAACAGGGTGAGATGCGGGCGCTGGTAATCAACACGGGCATGCGTACGAATTTCTCCAGCGTCGTGTCCCTGGTCGCTGAGGCGCAGCTTTCCGAGCGCAGCCATTTCCAGAAAATGGTGATCCAGATCGGTAATTTTCTTATTTTACTGACCCTGACCCTGACCCTGACCCTGACCCTG
>Ga0316207_10000642_pt1 | contig 52323 bp, 46 predicted proteins | sample 6weekpyrite_MG_FD_204943 | JGI IMG/M metagenome (GOLD analysis project Ga0316207, IMG submission 204943) | Microbial mat bacterial communities from mineral coupon in-situ incubated in ocean water Damariscotta River, Maine, United States -... | ecosystem: Environmental > Aquatic > Marine >...
AACCTGCGAAACTGATTAGCCAGAAAGATATGCTGGGTCTTTCATTAGCAATGAACACACCCGCTATAGCGGTTGCCAGAGGTAAAATTCCTAATACAACTCCCCCATGAGAGGCGGGCACGTATTGCATAGCCCAGGATGAAAACACAGGAAAGCCCACAACAACACCCAGCGCTACAACGGCTAGCTGGACTATCTGTTTTCTGTCGGGTCTTTTCTGGCGTAAAAAAAATAGCAAAATTGCAGCAAATACACTAGCCAGTACAGCACGACCCAGGCCAATAAAGATGGGGTCAAGATAGGGGATAATAATTCGGGTAGCGGGCAGGGTTAATCCAAATGCACAGACGCCCAATATGCCTAGTAGCATTCCCCTGGTTTCATTTGTCATATTTACTCATTATTTTTTAGAATTTGAAACTTATTATAATAATCATATTAAATTCAACTAAGCAAGTATATTATTTATCAATGCTTAAATTTTAAATACGCTTTAATGTTGAGAATGTTATTGACGCAGTTAATCATATATAAGGTATTAAATATTTATATATACTATTGTGTAGACAAAAAGTGACTCAAAGGATAAATGAAAATGTCAGATCAAGATAGAAAGAATATGATTCAACAGGCCTTTGATACAGTAGCGCAGGGATATGATCATCCATCCCTGTCGTTTTTTTCTCAAACCGCTAAAGGTATGATGGAGTGCCTTGAGTTGCAGGGGCATCACCAGCTACTTGATGTGTGTACGGGGACAGGTGTTGTTGCATTAGCCGCTGCTGAGTTACTAAACGAGGGAAAAGTGACCGGTATCGACCTCTCTAATGGAATGCTGCAGCAGGCGAAAAATAAAGCGTCTGATAAGAAGCTGGATAATACTGAGTTTTTACAGATGGATTTAGATAAGCTGGAATTTGCCAGTGAGACTTTTGATGTGGCCTGTAGTAGCTTTGGTTTGTTTTTTTTAGAGGACATGGCCAGTGCGTTAAAAAATATTAGCAATGTTGTAAAACGTGGAGGAAAAATTGCGATTAGTACTTTTACCGGTGAAGCCTTTTTGCCCATGTCGGATATGTTTCTAGCGTGTTATGAATCCTATGGTAAAGAAATACCAACGCTCTCATGGAAGCGGCTGGCAACCAGGGAACTAATAGAAGAGCAATTTGCAGAGGTGGGAATAACTAATGTAGAGGTTCACCATTTACCTCTGGGTTATCAGATGACGGATGCCCAGATGTGGTGGGATGTTGTGTGGAATGCCGGGTATCGGGGACTGTTAAATCAACTGACTGAAGATCAGCAAACAGAGTTTAAGGAAAAGCATATGGCTGAAATATCTGAGCTGATTGGCGATGAGGGTATCTGGTTTAATACGGAAGTTTTGATTGCTGTGGCGGTTAAATAGTTTGAAAGGAAGGCCCGCTTTGCTTGATCCACTCTACAGGCATTATTTTATTATTACAGAGTTAAATGAATGATTACACCTTCTATAGTTGCATTAAATAAAGCGTTTGGCCTGACCGGTACGCAAGCCAGCATTAATTTTAAAATGGCTAAGGGTGGTATCCCTGTTGTCGAGATAAAAAATCAACAGGCGCAAGCGCTGATATGTTTACAGGGTGCTCATTTACTCAGCTGGATACCCAGGGGAAAAGATGAGGTGATCTGGGTATCTGAGGATGCCAGTTTTGCTGAAGGTAAATCTTTGCGAGGTGGTGTGCCTATTTGCTGGCCGTGGTTTGGTGCCCATGAAAGTAATGCCTTGTTTCCAGCGCATGGTTTTGCGCGCACGGTTTTATGGGATATAGTTTCTACTAAGCAACTGGCTTCAGGAGAAACAAGAATAGACTTTATACTAAATACAAAACGACTTGATGATTCAATTCAACAAATGTGGCCTGCTTTAACTACAGTGGAATATACATTAACCATTGGCGCGATTTTAAAACTCGAACTGACCACTTATAATAAAAGCGAGCAAGATATCATCGTTGGTGAAGCGCTACATACCTATTTTAATGTAGGTGATATCTCTGCTACGTGCGTAGTTGGTTTAAATGGAAAAGATTATCTGGACAAGCCGGATGATTTTAAACGTAAAAATCAAAGTGGAGATATTTTTATTACTGGTGAGGTGGATCGGGTTTTTTTACAAACAGCTGACGATGTCATTATCAATAATAAAAAAAGAAAAATAAGGATTACCAAGCAGGGTAGTCAGTCTACAGTTGTCTGGAATCCGGGGGAACAGGTTGCAGATAAAATGGGTGATTTGGGTGAAGATGGTTATTTACAAATGCTTTGTGTAGAGTCTGCGAATGCCGCTGAGGATGTGGTTACAATTGCGGCGGGGGAGAGTCATAGCTTGAGGGTGGTTTATACCTTAGAAAAAAATTAATGCAATGTGAAGCTTTCAGTCGTTTCGTGCTTAAGTTTTTTATAAAATAGTAGATGTTGTAGAGGTGGGAAAAATTATCCCTTTAATTAATATATTGATGTCATCCCCGAATGCTTCTGTCGGGGATCCAGTGTCTTTACAGTACCTAAGGTCACTGGATTCCCGACAGAAGCATTACTCTGGGCTTCCTGCCCTCCGCCCCTTCGGGGCCAGGCAGAGCCTGTTTAAAATTTTTCCAGAAAATTTTATCGGGGATGACGATATGAAATACTATACATTTTCTCGATCTACCCTACATAACTAAAATTGCGGTGACTGGAATTTTAAAAATTAAATTTTTCTCACTCTATATTTACGGCCTTTTATTTTTCCCTCAGAAAGAATTTTTAATGCCTGTTTCGCTACGGCGTTTTCAACGGCAACATAAGCGACGATATCAAATATATCTATTTTACCGATGTGTTTACCCGGCAGGTTTGTGTTTTTAGTTAATGCACCGAGTATATCCCCTGCACGAATTTTATTTTTGCGGCCCGCATTAATGCAGAGTGTGCTCATGGGAGATTTTAGTTGGGTGTTACCCCGGGGTGTGAGTGTAGAGGTGTTTTGAATATTTAGCGGTTTATTCTGATAGTCTTCTATGGCGTTTACTTTAGGAGTTTCTGATGGCGTAAATAAACTCAGGGCCAGGCCTTCTTTTCCTGCGCGACCCGTTCTGCCAATTCGGTGAACATGGATTTCAGGGTCGGGTGATAGTTCAAAGTTTATTACGGCTTCTAAATCTTTAATATCCAGACCACGTGCAGCCACATCAGTGGCAATTAAAATTGAACTACTTTTATTTGAAAACTGCACCAGCTTTTGATCCCGTTCTTTCTGCTCAAGGTCACCGTGTAAGGCAACCGCATGAAAGCCCAGTTTCCAGAGTTCTTCTGTAAGCGCTTTGCATTGTTGTTTTCGGTTACAAAAAATAACACTGGACTGTGGGGTGTAGTGTTCAAATAAAGATACCAGTGTGGAGGTGCGGGCATGTTTTTCTATTTCATAGAAAACCTGTTTTATCTTTGTGTCATCATGAAGTGTTTCAACTCGTATTTCTACGGGTTCAGTTTGAATTGTGCGACTGATTTTATTAATTTGTTCGGGAAAAGTGGCAGAAAACAACAGGGTTTGTCGTTGCTGGGGCGTTTTATCAATGATGCGTAAAATGTCATCAGAGAATCCCATATCCAGCATGCGGTCTGCCTCATCCAGCACCAGGCAATTTAAATTTTCCAGTTTCAGTGTGCCTTTTTGTAAATGTTTTAAGACTCGACCCGGTGTGCCAACTACGATATGTGGATGGTGTTCGAGTGAAGCAAACTGTGGACCTATGGGGGTGCCGCCACATAATGTGGATATTTTAGTGTTAGGTACAGGGCGGGCAAGGCGACGCATTTCTTTGCTTACCTGGTCGGCTAATTCACGTGTGGGGCAAAGAATTAAAAATTGTGTCAGGTAGGTTTTCGATTCGAGTTTATCTAATAAGCCAATACCGAAGGCGGCGGTTTTACCACTGCCGGTTTTAGCCTGTGCGCGTATGTCTTTGCCGGCCAGAACCAGGGGGATACTTTGCTGCTGTACCGGTGTCATTTCAGCGTAACCTAGTGACTCAAGATTAGCTAAAAATTCTTTTGATAATGGCAGTGATGTGAATGAGGTCATGGGTAACTTTTGTTCCCTGTGCAGGAAGGTAAATTTGAGATTGTGACATTACCTGTCGCGACCTAAAGCTAACTCCTGTAAATTTTTGCAGGAGTTAGTTTAGCTGGCGAAGGGGCCCGAAAAAATTCCAGTCAGGACAATTGCCGGTTTAAGCCTGTTTCTTTACCTTGCCTGTTTGCTGGCTTTCAAGATAATCTTCATAGGTGCCGCGGAAATCGACAATACCATCGGCAGTAATATCGAGAACCCGGGTTGCCAGTGAAGAAACAAACTCCCGGTCATGGCTGACAAAAACCAGGGTGCCAGGGTAGTTTTCCAGGGCAAGGTTAAGTGATTCAATGGATTCCATGTCCATGTGGTTGGTGGGCTCATCTAATAATAAAATATTATTACGTTGTAGCATTAATTTACCAAACAACATGCGGCCCTGTTCACCACCGGAAAGAACTTTAACTGATTTGTGTATATCATCCTGTGAAAATAATAGACGGCCTAAGGTGCCACGAATAACCTGTTCATCATCGTTTTCTTTACCCCATTCGCCCATCCAGTCGATAAGGGTATTATCTTTTTCAAAATCTATCGCATGATCCTGTGCGTAATAACCCAGCTCAGCATTTTCTGACCACTTTACATTACCTTCTGTAGGTTCTAAGTCTCCATACAAACATCTTAATAACGTGGTTTTACCAATGCCGTTGGGTCCAATGATGGCAATGCGTTCACCAACTTCAGCCATCAGGTTAAAGTTTTTAAAAATTTCCTTATCAAACGTTTTTCCTAAATTTTCAACTTCTAAAGCCAGGCGATGAAGTTTTTTATCTTCTTCGAAATTGATATATGGATTTTTACGACTCGATGGTTTTACTTCTTCGAGTTTTATTTTATCAATTTGTTTGGCACGTGATGTTGCCTGTTTTGATTTTGATGCGTTCGCTGAGAAACGACTTACAAAAGCTTTAAGCTCTGCAACCTGTGCAGATTTTTTAGCATTGTTTGCAAGTAATGTTTCCTGCACCTGGGTGGCGGCGGTCATGTATTCATCGTAGTTGCCCGGATACATGCGAATCTCGCCATAATCTAAATCCGCCATATGGGTGCAAACACTGTTGAGGAAGTGGCGGTCATGGGAAATGATTATCATGGTGCAGTTACGTGCATTTAATACACCTTCTAGCCAGCGGATTGTGTTGATGTCCAGATGGTTAGTGGGCTCATCGAGTAACATAATATCCGGTTCTGAAAATAAAACCTGTGCCAGTAGCACACGTAATTTCCAGCCCGCCGCTACTTCAGTCATCGGGCCATAATGTTGTTCAACCGGAATGCCAACGCCGATTAATAATTCACCTGCACGAGCCTCTGCTGTGTAACCATCCATCTCAGCAAATTCTGCTTCAAGGTCACCGGCACGAATACCATCTTCTTCAGTCATTTCCGGGTTAGCATAAATGGCATCTTTTTCAGACTTAACCGCCCACAGTGCTTCATGGCCCATGAGAACGGTGTCGATTACACTGAATTCCTCATAAGCAAACTGGTCCTGTTTTAATTTACCAATGCGTTGATCCGGGTCTTTAGAAACATTTCCCGCTGAAGGTTCTAAATCACCGCCGAGAATTTTCATAAAGGTCGATTTTCCACAGCCATTAGCACCGATCAGGCCGTAGCGATTACCATCGGTAAATTTTACCGAGACGTTTTCAAAAAGTGGCTTTGAGCCAAATTGCATCGTGATATTTGCAGTTGTTAACAATGTCTTATTCCTGAAATTAATTTTTTAAAACGGATATTTTTAGCGGACCTATTCGCTAATCGGTATCCTTCTAGCTGTCTGTACTTAGGCCGCTTCATTCGATTTACGACGACGCTGATTTCGTTGCCTGTTCTGGTTGCCATTTCCCGAGCGTGGGTTGTTTGCCGCAGGGCGTCTTCTTTGTTGCTGGCGACCGCGCCCATTTTGCCCGCGACCATTTTGAATGGGTTCGGCCTTAATAGAAGGGTCTGGCTCATAGCCATCTATGACAACGCTAGGAATCTCACGCTTCATTAAGCGCTCAATATCTTTAAGTAATTTGTGTTCATCTATGCACACCAGTGACATGGCTTCACCTTCTTTACCGGCACGTCCCGTTCGGCCAATGCGATGTACATAATCTTCGGCAACATTGGGTAATTCAAAATTAACTACGTGGGGAAGCTGGTCTATATCAATGCCCCGTGCCGCAATGTCAGTTGCCACTAATACGCGTATTTTTCCTGATTTAAAATCAGCCAGTGCTTTAGTGCGCGCGCTTTGGCTTTTATTGCCATGAATGGCGGCGGAGTTTATGCCGTCAGTTGTCAGCTGTTCAGCAAGGCGGTTAGCACCGTGTTTGGTACGATTAAAAACCAGTACCTGTTTCCAGTTATTTGAGCCAATTAAAAAGGAGAGCAGTTCACGTTTGCGTTTTTTATCAACCGGATGGACAACCTGGGTAACGGTTTCGGTTGCCGTGTTTAAGCGGGCGACTTCAACTAATGTGGGTGAATTAAGCAGGCCGTTGGCGAGTTTTTTTATGTCAGCAGAAAATGTAGCTGAGAATAATAAGGTCTGTTTCTGTTTGGGTACCCGTGCCAATACCTTACGTATATCATGAATAAAACCCATATCCAGCATGCGGTCAGCTTCATCAAGTACCAGAATTTCCAGCTTTGAAAGATCAACCGTATTCTGACTGACATGGTCAAGCAGGCGGCCCGGTGTGGCGACTAATATATCGATACCATTACGCAGTTTTTTAATTTGCGGGTTGATGCTTACACCACCAAAAATAACTGTAGATTTTAATGGTAAATGTTTGCCGTACATTTCAACGCTTTCTCCAACCTGGGCGGCCAGTTCGCGGGTTGGGGTTAGCACCAGTGCGCGAATAGCTCGACCTTTCTGCTGCTTACCTGATGACATCAGGTTTTGTAACAGGGGAAGGGTGAACCCCGCTGTTTTGCCGGTACCGGTTTGAGCGCCACCCATAATATCCTTACCATTAAGAATGGGGGGGATCGCCTGTAATTGTATTGGCGACGGAGTGGTATAACCTTTTTCGGATACAGCACGGAGCAATTCAGCCCTAAGGCCAAGGGTTTTAAATGACATATTGTTGATGTTCTCCAGAACACAGATTTTGGTATCTGCCCATCCATTACATGCCCGAGGCTTTGTTATGGGACGGTCTAGGCGGAAACAGTTAGTTTGTTTCGAGCTAATCGTGGGATTGACTGCTTTGAATACAGGCGCAGACCGAGGTGCGCCAGAAATTGAAGGCGCATTATACATGAAATTCTAATATAGGGAAATAGAACTATTATTATGGAAAAAGGTCTTTAGCTGGGGTCTTTGCTATTCGTTCCAGGTGGCAGTAATCTGGATGGATTTTAGTAAAATGCACGCTTGATTTTAGCCAATAAATATATGGATAATGCACAATGGATATCAAAAAAACGCTTCAGCAACTTTCCCATAGTCATTGGTACTGGTTGTCCTATATTTTAGGCGGGGTATCATTATTAGCCATTGCGCTATTTTATCAATACATGCTTGAGGAGCTACCTTGCGTAGTGTGTATTCAAATCAGGTTATGGTTTTCCCTGATGATTATCCTTTCCATTTTAGGAATGTTGCTGCGTAACAAACCGTGGGTGAATTCGACCTTGCAGTTTGCTCTGGTGCTTGGCTCAGTTGGGCTGGTAGAACGAAGTTATTTATTATTAGGAACCGAACGAGGCTTTATATTTGGTGATTGCGGTTTTGATGTGGGCTTACCTGGCTGGTTTGCGATTGAGCAATGGCTGCCCTGGCTATATCAGGTAGAAACATCCTGTGGTTACACCCCTGAAATTATTTTTGGTGTAACCATGGCTGAGGCACTGATGCTGCTATCGGTATGTCTTGTAATAATCAGTGTGGTTGTTGCTCTGGTTTCATTGATAGGGAATAAGCAATCTACCTGAGTCGTGTTTTTTCAGTCAGTTTCAGCTGGCAATATTTTCGTAGTGTGGTGCCAGCATAAGAATCAGGGCCTGAGCATGTTCAGCTGCCTTTCTACCCAGGTCAGTTAAATAGCCACCATCGATTGCGGTGACCAGGCCCTTGTCGAATAATCGTTCCACTGCTGCAATTTGTTCTGCACCAGCACTTGAGTGAAATTTCAAACCCTGTTGAGTCGTATCAAGGCTGTAGTGAATTAATATATCCAGTTCAGCCATTTGCTCTTTTGTGTAATGCATTTTCTCACCTTTGTGGCATGATTTATTTAAAACTAATGAATACCCGGGGTAATATATCATATTATCCCGGGTATTCACCTTGCCAAAATCAATAAAAAATGACTAAGCGGGAAATGAAGTGCTGATATTACAGGTTGTGGCTCGTCCTGCCCCATACCTTAGCGTAAAATAGAGCCGTCTTATTTATTTAAATTCCTGGAATTATTATGTTGAAGTCCCTTAGTAAAATTTTACTTACCGGTTTTATTACAATATTACCTATTGTATTAACTATTTATTTACTGTTTTGGCTGGCGGTAACCTCTGAAAATATTATGGGCACTGCACTACACTGGGTGTTATCAGAGGAAAACTATTTCCCTGGTCTGGGAATGATTGCGGGTGTAGTTGTTGTTTTTATTGTTGGGCTTTTAATGAAAGCGATAATCGTTCGACAGGTGTTTTCTTTTGGTGAAAGAATACTTTATCGAGTGCCATTGATAAAAACAGTTTACCGCTCCATACGTGATTTATTTGACTTCTTTTCACCCAAAAAAGAAGGTTTCGGTAAAGTGGTCAGGGTCAGTTTTAATGACATGATTATGATTGGCTTTGTTACCCAGGATGACTCTGGGCGACTACCTGATTTTGCACAGCAAAATGACAGCGTGCTGGTGTATATACCCATGAGCTATATGATAGGTGGTTTTACGGTGCTCATTCCCAGAAAGGATATCTATCCCTGTGATATGAGCCTGGATGAAGCGATGCGATTTGTATTAACGGCGGGTATTACAGGTAAAGATAGTTAGTGTAGATTTTAGAATGTTGTCAATATCAAATAACGTCATACTGGATGAAAGCGAGATTGAGCTGAGTGCTATACGCGCCCAGGGGGCAGGTGGGCAAAATGTAAATAAGGTTTCCAGTGCTATTCATTTACGTTTTGATATTTGTGCCTCGTCATTACCAGATTTTTATAAAGAACGGTTGCTGAGTTTGAAAGATAAGCGCATTACTAAAGATGGCGTTATTATTATCAAGGCTCAACGTTTCAGAACCCAGGAAAAAAACAGGGATGATGCACTTGAACGTTTGCGCGAGTTAATTAAAAGTGTTGCTGTTGTTAATCGCAAGCGTATCGCGACTAGACCGGGTAAGGCGGCCAGGGCTAGGAGGGTGGATAACAAGACTCGGCGGGGGAAGGCGAAGCAGTTGCGGGGGAAGGTTCGGGATTATTGATTTTTGGGTGGTAGTTTTTTTTTGCAGGCCCTTGGCTTTGTGGAAATTTGAATTTTGTTGTGTCGACTGTTGGCGTTTTCGCAAGCCCCTGGCTTCATGGGAATTAGAATTCTGTTGTGTGTTACCGGGTGATTTATTCACAGACCCATTTTTTCATGGGAATTAGAATTCTGTGGTTTCGCTGTCCTAGCGAGTCACTTTCTTTTTGCTGTAGACTAAAAACGCCTGGAGCGTTTTTGAACATGCTCTGCATGGCCCGAAGGGTGAAAGCCATGGATGGCTTTCATAAAAGAAAGTGACTCGCTAGGACAGCGAAACCACAGAATTCTAATTCCCATGAAGAAATGGGTCAGTAAATAAATCAGCAGATGAAACCACAGAATTCCAATTCCAATTAATCTAAGAGTATACCTAAAAAATTAAATCAACAAATCACCCTCAATAGCATGAAAAACACTAGCCGCATTAATTAAAGAATGAGCGGTTAACGCAGGCACCCCATAAACCTCCGCAGAAATACCATAGTCGTTAATAATTTTATCCAGCAATAAATCAAAATCCCCATCACCCGAGAGTAATATCACCGTATCAACCTCTTTAGCCGATTCTAAAACATCAATGGTTATCCCCACATCCCAGTCACCTTTAGCCGAGCCATCACTACGCTGAATGTAGGGTTTGAGTTTTACCGTAAAACCAATATGTTTAAGCGCATCCTGAAATTTTATCTGTTTATCATCATTACGCTGTGTGGCATAAGCAAAGGCAGAAACAATTTCGCCCTGTTTACTAATTTGCTGCCAGAATTTACGGTAATTAAATTGACGACCATAGGTATCGCGGGTGGTGTAATAGATGTTTTGTACGTCAACAAAGAGTGCTATTTTTTTCACTTTGATATTAGCTTTTTAGTGTGTGTTTAATTAGCGGCTTAAAATCACTAACGGTTTTGTCGGTTTCATTATTCGCTATCTTTTGATTCTTGTTTTCTTAACGGCATGAAAAGTTGAGTAACAATATTATAATGGGAAATAATTTAAATCGTTACTCCAGAATGCTTCTATCGGGAATGATGACACTTTCTAAGCTAACTGGACAGAAGCAATTTTACTGCTTTAATTGCTTTACTAGCAATTGCAATATTATGTGCCTTTTTAAAAAGCTCACAGTAGAAGTCGTTTGCTATGCTGTATGCATAATCTGAAAATTTATTAGCTTCCTGGTGTCACGTGCATTGACGAAGATCTAATGTGAGGTCGCCTGGTTTTCGGCACAATGAATGCAGAGGTCTGCATAGGGTACTACCGCAAGTCGTTGCTCATTTATTTTAGCCCCACATTCACTGCAGACACCAAAGTGTCCGCTGTTAATACGCAATAAAGCCTTGTCTATTTGCATGACGGTGGCCTTGGCTTCATCGTTTAATGAGTTAAGTACCTCGTCATTTTCAAGCTGAGTTGCCTGTTCCGCAAAATCTTTTTCAATTTCTTCTTCCACATGATGCAGGTCTTTACTAATGGTATTTACACGATGGGTTAAGTCCTTGCGTAAATCTATTAACTGGTGTTTGTATTTTGCTGAATCGATCATTTATTTGGCCCCGTGGTTAAGCGGTTTTAATTATATTAAACAATTCATCTTTTAATCTTAGGCGTTGTTTTTTTAAGCTGTCAGAATAACTGTCTTCGTGTGCTTCTATACCTTCCTCAATACGCCTGATATGATGATCAAGCATATGGTATTTATCAAATAATTTTTCAAAATACCTGTTGCTTATCTTGAGGTGGTGTATCTGGTCTTTGTATTCAGGCAGCTCGTGAATTAAATCGTGCTTTTCTCCTAACATTTCACACCTCTTTATTCGAATAACTTCCAGCCTAATTGATACACTGAAAATCTCCTTGATATCAAACAAGAACAGGTGCGAAATGTTCGGGGTAGGGGCAAAAGAGGAGGGCTTAAGCCATGGTAATTTGGGCGTTTAAACTTAGCCAGTTTTTTTTCTGTTGTAAAAATTTCAGTTTAAGCGTTTCTGCTTTTTGTTTCAGGGCTTCAAGGTCGTAGCTTTCAATCATGGTGCTTTTTCGGGCCTCCATCCATTGTTTTTTAGCCAGTGCGAATTCGTTAATGAATTTTATTAAAACTTCATATTCTTCCTGTAGGCGCAATGATAGTGCTTCAGAATAAAAGCGTTGGGATAATTTAATTCTGGTATTTTTAAGGAGCATTTGTGCGCGCTCCGTTTCAACGTACTCAAGTGGGGTGCGATAGAGGTTTTTTGCTAGCCCCATAAGATTGAGGCTGCGAATTAACCATTTGGTTGGGTCATATTGCCACCAGCGAATGGCGTTTCTATAGTCTCGTTGAAAGCTATGGTGGTAATTATGGTAGCCCTCACCAAAGGTAAGCAGGGCAATTATCGGGTTGTCTCTAGAGGTATTTTTATCGGAGTAAGGCTGGTTGCCCCAGACATGGGCTAACGAGTTGATGAAAAAAGTCAGGTGATGTGAAATGGTTAGTCTGGCTACACCGGCAAGTAGCATCATCCCAATAAGGTCTCCATGCCAAAGGCCTAATAAAATGGGGGCTCCAAAGTTAAGCCCTAATACCAGGGGTAAATAGTGTTTGTGCTGAAACATGACAATCGGGTCTTTTTTCAGGTCTTTGCAGTTTTCAAAATCTGTATTCGGATTTAAATTGTATTTACGAATCATCCAGCCCATATGGGAGTACCAGAAACCACGTTTTGCAGAGTAAGGGTCTTTTTGGTTGTTATCTACATGTGTGTGGTGAATACGGTGATCTGAAGACCAGTGCAAAATCGTGTTTTGTACAGCATAGGTGCCACCAATGGCAAAAAACAGGCGCACCAGCCAATGTGCCTCGTAAGCCCGGTGCGACCATAAGCGGTGGTAACCCGCGGTTATGGATATTTCGCAAAAAACAATCCCAATAACCATGGCTGCGATTTGCCAGCCATCAAAGCCATGGGTAAAGGCATAATAGGGTACGGCAAACAGGGTAATTGCAGCGCTAATGATGAATACGCTGAGGGGTAGCCAGTTTAGGGCAGGTTTAGGTGGTGATGGGTTTTTTTGCATAATAAAATCCGGAGCTGCATGTTATAGCGCACAAGTGTACGCTGAATGTTCATTGATGTATAGTTTGTCTATATATAAATAATAAAAAAATATATACAATTGTTAGTCTAAATGGGGGATTAATGATAATTCTCAATGTCTATCAGGGCTAATTAATAACAGGGTTGGAGTGATGAGCGGTAACCGGGCACAACAAAAAGAAAAAACACGTCGTACTATTATAGACGCTGCGTTTCGACTTTTGAGTCAGGAGCGCAGTTATTCCAGCCTAAGTTTGCGAGAGGTTACCCGTGAAGCGGGTATTGCCCCTACCTCATTTTATCGTCATTTTGAAGATATGGAGGAACTGGGCCTGACCCTGGTAGATGAAGGTGGGGTTGCCCTGCGCCAGTTGATGCGCAAAGCCCGACAACGTATACGAGATCGAGGGCTTGTGATTGCGACTTCAGTTGAAACCTTTATGGAGTTTATACATAGTAGCCCCCATGTATTCAGGCTTTTGTTGCGGGAACGTTCCGGTACCTCGCTGGCCTTTCGTAAAGCGGTTTCACGGGAATTGAAATATTTTGTGGTGGAGTTAGCTGATTATATTCAGCACACCCAGGATTACCCTGCCCAAGCCGCCAATATTCAGGCAGAAGCAATGGTTATTCTGGTATTTAATGCGGGTGCAGAGGCACTGGATAGTAATGCTGCTGAGCGGAAGTTGCTGACTGATAAAGCGATTATTCAGTTAAACTTAGTCGCTAAGGGGGCAGGTGAGTTATTGAGGTGATTTTTCCAGGTTGAAATGGGTACACAGAGAAATATTATTAATCGTAGGGTGGATCAAGCAACGCGGATCCACCAGGGCTTGGTGATAATGGTAGATCCGCCTAGCTTGATCCACCCTGCATAATATTTGTGCTCACCTGGTTTTAAAAAAGTTGAACTTAAATTTTTATAATATCTTTTCTATAGTTGATAAAAACTCATTAAGACTACAGGGTTTTTTTAAATAGATATCTACCTCAGTTTCCTGATCAAGATATTTAATATTTCTACAGCCATGTTCAGCCTCAATTTCTTTTCCGCCACCACTAAGCAGTATCGTTTTTGTTTTTGAAAAATGTTCATGGCATTTGATTATCAAATCAAAGCCATTCATTTTAGGCATAAATAAATCAGTAACCAGAAGATCATAGTGATTTTTATTCAGTAAATCCCACGCTTGCAAACCATCTTCCGCTTCATTAGTCTGATAGCCTTCGTCTTGAAGAACTAGAGCAAGCATCTCCCTGAGGCTTTCTTCATCTTCTGCGATAAGAATTTTTATTTTTCCGTTATCCATCTGTTAATCACTCGTTTACCTCTCTGTATGAACAAGAGGGAGCTCAATAATAAAACGAGTATGAGTGCTGTCTCTGTCAACATAAAATAAACCATTATGTTTTAAAATAATATCACTTGATATGCTCAGGCCTAGCCCAGTTCCTTTACCTATTTCTTTGGTTGTAAACATGGGATCAAATATCTTATCTACAATATTTTCTGCAATGCCCGGCCCACTATCGGTAATAGAGATAAGTATTTTGTCAGATATTTTATTCATATCAATTTTAATCCACTTATCATTCATTGCCTGAATTTCTTCGTAGGCATTATTCACAAGGTTAATTAATACCTGGCTAATTTGTAAGCGTTGACATTGAATAAGTGTATCTGCGGAAAGGTTATGGTAACTGACTTTAAAATTAACATTATTTACCTTAAATCGCTCCTCTGTCATGTTTATAACATCCTTGATAAGCTCACTCAAGCTTACATCGAGAAAATCATCATTTGTAGAGCCTCGGGATACCTTGCGTAAACTATCTATTATGTCTGTAATTTTGCGGACACTGGAGGTTATTTTACTCATTGAATCATCAATGTCTTGGCTAGACATATTTTTCTTTAACTGTCGTTGTACCCGTTGTGCAATAAAGTTGATTGTTTGAATTGGGCTATTTATTTCGTGGGCCATTCCCGCTGCCATTTCACCCAGTGAAGCCATTTTATTTGAATGGTGTACCCGTGCCTGACTCACAATCAGCTCATGCTCTTTATCTTTAAGCTGGTGAAGCATGGCATCAAATGACCGAGCCAGTTCACCAATTTCATCATGTGAGTTTATGGGTAAATCGGAAACCTCACGTCCTTTGGCAATATTTTCTGAGGCGATTGATATAAGTCGTAACGGACTCAATAACTTTGAGGCCAGTACACCTGCAACAATTAAACTTATAAAGACAAGCACGCCCATAATCGTAAAGCTCTGCAGCCTTAGTTCATTAGATTTAGACTGGAGGTTATTGTAGGATGTGGCCATCATTACAGCAAAATATCGATCTTTTTTTGTTGGATCATAATGAGCTTGAACGACATGCACTACATCACCATTTGTTTCTACAGTGAATTCTGTATCACGTAAATCATTGCTTTGATTCAGGTTAAAGCCGTTATAAATTGTTTGTATTGTATTATTATGTCCATGATCAAAACCATATGCCATCTCCATGTCTGGATGTGCGAGGAATTCTCCTTTTTCATTTGTTACGTAAGGAATTAATTCCCGGGGTGTGTTTTGTATTAAGTCTCTAAATATTTCGCCAAACTCCATATTAATAACCACTAATCCAAATATCTGATTATTAAAGTAGATAGGCACAGCAGCACGAATGACCGGTGTATGGGGTTCAGAAATTTTTCCAAGCTCTCTGTTAAGCGTCAAATCTGATAAAAAAACATCCCCAAGGTTAGCTTTCATTGCTTCTTTTACATAAGGGGTATCGCCCTTTTTCTGTAATTCATTATCGGGTATGGCCCGAATTCTGTCCCCCTTGCGATCAACTCTAATTAATTCCTTACCCCCATTACTGATACCGATATATCGCATTTGAAGATAGTTTGGTTTTGCACGAATGAGTTCAGTAAAAATTTTCTCGAGCCGGTTTTTCCAGAGTTTGATACCGGAGTTATCCAGTGGGTCAATACCATTGTTACTCATTGCCCGCGGGATACCCAAAATGGGCGGTGTGCCTGCTAGATACTGGGTATCGCCACTGAGATTTTTTATGTCCGATATAAGTCTTAATGATTTGATGTTTGTTTCGTACTTTAAACGGTTTAACGCATCTTCATAAACGATGTCTGCAGATCCATTAACAATGAGTGTACCCACTATAAAGGAAGTGACAGCGGCAATACTTCCGGCAAGTATTGACACTTTCATAGCAATGCTTAGGCCTGTACGAGAAAAACGAGTCATAATATTTATTGCCAGGTTTTTAGTTATTATTTAGTGAAATTACACTGTAGTCTACATATATAGACCATTTAACGCTCGTCCTGATAATAAATGTCTACTTTGATTTACTAATGTTGAGCCTGAGCATAATTGGGATTTAGATGATGTAAAGATGATTTGATCCAGGTGGTATATTTTTACCTCTTTGTTAACAATTTATTAACGATCACTGCCTTGTCGCTTCACTTTGGGCTTTTTCTCTAGAATAGTGGTAAAATAGCCGGTTCCTTTGCTAGTAAAATACAGGCTTTATGGCGCGCAAACTTTATATTAAAACCTTCGGTTGTCAGATGAATGAATATGATTCGGCGAAAATGCACGATGTGCTGGCGGATTCAGAAGAAATCATCGAGGTAAATACCCCGGAAGAAGCGGATATTCTGCTGCTTAATACCTGCTCAATCAGGGAAAAAGCCCAGGAGAAGGTGTTTTCGCTGCTGGGTAAGTGGAAGCACTGGAAGCAGGATAATCCGAACCTGGTGATTGGTGTGGGAGGCTGTGTGGCATCCCAGGAGGGTGATGCTATTCGCAAACGTGCGCCCCACGTGGATATGGTGTTTGGCCCGCAAACCCTGCATCGCCTGCCGGAAATGGTGAAAGGCATTGATATTAGTCACAAACCGGTGGTGGATATCTCTTTTCCTGAAATTGAAAAATTTGATAATCTGCCCGAGCCCAAGGCCGAAGGGCCCAGTGCTTTTGTGTCTATTATGGAAGGCTGTAGTAAATATTGCACTTTCTGTGTGGTGCCCTATACCCGGGGGGAAGAAATTTCACGTCCCTTTGATGATGTGTTAGCGGAAATTGCCCAACTTGCCAAGCAGGGTGTGCGTGAAATTAATTTGCTTGGGCAGAATGTGAATGCCTATCGCGGTGAAATGCATGATGGTGAAATGGCTGATCTGGCCGTGCTTATTCATTATGTGGCCGCAGTTGAGGGCATAGATCGTATTCGTTTCACGACTTCGCATCCGGTTGAGTTTTCAGATTCATTAATTCAGGCTTATGCAGAGATACCTGAGCTGGTGACTTTTGTACATTTACCGGTGCAAAGTGGTTCTGACCGTGTGCTGGCAGCAATGAAGCGCGGTCATATGGCGCTGGAATATAAATCCAAAATTCGTAAATTACGTGAAGCTCGCCCGGGCTTAACCGTATCATCTGATTTTATAATTGGTTTCCCCGGTGAAACCGATGCGGATTTTGAGCAGACCATGCAATTAATTGAAGATATTGGTTTTGATCATTCCTATAGTTTTGTGTATTCGGCGCGTCCCGGCACCCCCGCCGCTTCATTAGAAGACAATGTGCCGATGGAAATAAAAAAAGCACGCCTGGCCACTTTGCAACAACGTATTAATGAAATGGCAATGGAAATTTCAACTGCCATGGAGGGTACAGTTCAAAGCGTCTTAGTGGAGCGCCCTTCAAGAAAAGATCCGAAACAGATGTCGGGTCGAACTGAAAACAACAGGGTGGTGAATTTTGATGGTGATGAGAGTCTAATTGGTCATTTTGTTGATGTGCGTATTAGCAAAGCATTTGTAAACTCTCTACAGGGTGAGTTTATTGAAATTTCCGCGATTGACCGTGCGCGTTTAGCCAGTTGATGATCCTCAGAATATTCCCCTTTAAATCACTATAATAAAAATTATGACAGAAAGTCTGGATATAGAATTAAAACCCGCAGATAACCAACGTCTGGCTAATTTGTGCGGCCCCATGAATGAACATTTACATTTAATTGAAATGCGTCTGGGTGTGGAAATTAATAATAGAAATCATCATTTTCAACTCATCGGTGAAGCGGCCGATGTAAAAATGGGTGCGGATATTCTAAAGGATTTATATCAGTCCACCAAAGACCAGCAGCTTAGTGCGAGTCACGTGCATCTCCAGTTACAGGAGTCAGGCTTGCAGGAGATAAATGAAGAATTAGAGCTGGATGCAAATCAGTGGAACATTCGTCTACGTAAAGAACAAATAAGAGGTCGGGGTGCAAACCAGGTCGCATATTTAAAAAGCATTCAAACCCATGATTTAAGTTTCGGTATAGGGCCTGCGGGCACGGGTAAAACTTACCTGGCAGTGGCCTGTGCGGTTGCTGCATTAGAAGCTGAAAATGTGCAGCGATTATTGCTGGTGCGCCCGGCGGTTGAAGCGGGTGAGCGTTTAGGATTTTTGCCCGGGGATTTAGCGCAAAAAATAGATCCCTATTTGCGACCTATGTATGATGCCCTGTATGAAATGATGGGTTTTGAACGGGTAGCCAAATTAATTGAACGCAATATCATTGAAATTGCCCCCCTTGCCTATATGCGAGGTCGCACATTAAATGATGCTTTTATTATTCTGGATGAAGCGCAGAACACTACGCGAGAGCAGATGAAAATGTTTTTAACGCGTATTGGCTTTGGTTCAACTGCGGTTATTACTGGAGATGTCACTCAAATTGATTTGCCCAGGGGAACCTACTCAGGTTTGCGACACGCCATAGATGTATTAAAAGATATTGATGATATTTCCATGACATTTTTTAAGCCTCGGGATGTGGTGCGCCACCCCATGGTTAAACGAATTGTAAAAGCCTATGATGCTTATGAAGTAAAAAATCCCGATGGAAGCAGTTCTACTAAAAATAACAGGGGTGCGGGTCAATAATGTCAGTACAACTGGATATTCAACTTGCAGATGATTTATCTGAATCGATAGAGGAACCTCCGCCGAGTAGTTTGTTGCGTCACTGGGCAGAGGCCGCCTGGCAAGGTGATGAAACTATCGAGCCGGTTTTAAGTTTACGCATTGTCAGCGCAGCAGAAAGTCAGCAGCTTAATCGCGATTATCGTGGCAAAAATAAACCCACCAATGTTCTTTCATTTCCTATGCAGTTAGAGTCGGAATTTGAAGCGTTTTCAATGTCTGAATTAATGCTGGGTGATCTGGCCATCTGTGCTGAGGTTGTCGCACAAGAAGCAAAACAACAACAAAAAACGACACAGGCTCATTGGGCGCATATGGTGGTGCATGGCATGTTGCATCTACAGGGCTTTGATCACATTGAAGATGATGAGGCGCAAATAATGGAGACACTTGAGACTCAAATTTTACAGCAACTTGGCTTTGCGGACCCCTATAAACATAACATCAGTAACTCTGAAAAATCGTCAAAGACGGAAATAAAATCATGAACGATCGATTGAATGCTTCAAGGTTAAGCTTGATTGATAAACTCAGTAGAATTTTTCTTGAAACACCGCAGACCAGCAAGGAGTTAATGGAGGTATTACAGGCCTCTGAGAAAATTAATCTGCTGGATATGGATGCGCTGAACATGATTGAGGGTGTGTTGCAGGTTGCTGAAATCCAGGTGCGCGATATTATGATTCCGCGTTCACATATGGTGGTACTTGAAGAGGATACACCTTACGAAGAAATGTTACCGGTTGTTAATGAGTCAGGTCACTCCCGTTTTCCTGTGATTGGAGAAAACCGAGATGAAATTGAAGGTGTATTATTAGCGAAAGATTTATTGCGCTATGTTGATGTGGATACTCGCAAAGATTTTGATTTAAAAGACGTATTACGAAAAGCCGTATTTGTTCCAGAAAGTAAACGTTTAAATGTTTTGTTAAAAGAATTTAGAGCCAGTCGAAACCATATGGCAATGGTGATTGATGAATACGGTGGCGTGGCGGGTCTTGTTACTATTGAAGATGTGCTGGAGCAAATAGTCGGTGAAATAGATGATGAGCATGATATTGAAAATGTGGGCAATATTCGTCGTATGGGTGTTAATCGATATTCAGTCAAAGCGCTAACACCAATTGAAGAGTTCAATGAGTTTTTTGAAAGTACATTTAATGAGGAAGACTCTGATACATTGGCAGGTATGTTGATGAAGCATCTGGGGCACATGCCTAAACGAGGTGAGGCGGTTACTATTGATCATTATTTGTTTAAGATTATGAGTGCGGATAGTCGTCGAATTAAGCATGTTCAACTTACTATTTTGCCAGTTGTTGAGAAACAGGAATAAAAATATCGTTAGCAGTTAGTCAGAGGCTAACATATTTTATAATCCAGAAACTTTCGAGTGTTAGATTCTTAATAAGATGATTCATTAATAACGATATGAATTTAAATTTTTAATACAAGTAAAAAATGATTGATATACAGAAGTTTCAAAAAAATCCATATTACATCCTTGAATTATTAGCCTTAACTTGTGGAGCATTGTTGCCTTTAAGTTTTGCGCCTTATGAATTTTTCTGGCTACAGTTTCCGCTTATTGCATTTTTATTTATAGCCTGTCTTGAGCAAAAACCAGTTGTCGCATTTAGGCGCGGTTTTTTCTTTGGGCTGGGCTGGTTTGTGCACGGCATATACTGGTTGTTTTATAGTTTGTATTTTCATGGGGGAATGCCCGCTCCGGTTGCGGTAATAACCATTGTGTTGTTATCAGCCTATATGAGTTTGTTTCCTGCGTTTGCATTTTATCTGTCAAATAAACTTATTCAAACATCAAAATCAAACATGTTGATATTGGTTTATCCCGTTAGCTGGATGCTATTTGACTGGCTGCGCGGTTATTTCTTAACAGGTTTTCCCTGGGTGCAAATTGGTATTGCCCAAATCGATACTTATTTAGCAGGCTATGCTCCACTGATTGGTGGTCTGGGTGTTGGCCTGGTTGTTACTTTTATTTCGGGTTTACTTGCAGTAAATGTTTATAAATTAAATTTAAAAATAACTATTCCAGTCATCGTTATGATTTATGTGGCTGGTTTTCTACTGGGTTTAATTGACTGGACAGAAGCAGTGGATGAACCCGTTAAAGTGAGTATGATTCAGGGTAATATTCCCCAGGCAGAAAAATGGAAAGCTGAAAATTATCGTTCAACGTTACAAATGTATCGTGAGTTAACGCAAGAGCATTGGGATAGTGATTTAATTATCTGGCCTGAAACAGCCATACCCGGATTTAAACGCAAAGTTCCCTATTATCTGCAAGCCCTGGCAAAAGAAGCTGAAGCAACTAAAACTGATGTTATGTTAGGTGTGTTTACACGAGATGTTAAATCTAAGCGGTATTACAACTCGATGATTACACTGGATAACCAGACATATTTAAAACGTCACCTGGTACCACTGGGAGAGTATTTTCCGCTTCGACCCTTGCTGGGTTTTTTTGCCCAGTGGGTAAATATTCCTATGTCTGATATTGATAGTGGTGCGGATGTTCAGCCATTAATACAGGCGGCAGGGCAAAAAATTGGCTTGAGCATTTGTTTTGAAGATGCCTTTGATCGCAGTGTGTTACTCGATTTACCCGAGGCGACGTTACTGGTTAATGTGAGTAACGATGCCTGGTTTGAAGATTCAGCTCAACCCTGGCAGCATCATCAAATTGCAAGAATGCGAGCACTGGAAACGGGGCGAATGTTATTAAGAGTAACCAACACAGGAGTGTCTTCGATTATTGATCGTGATGGTGAAGTGTTGCAAGAGTCGCCACAGTTTAAACGTCATGTAATCACAGCGGATGTACAGGCTTATAAAGGTGCTACACCTTATGTAATGTGGGCGAATTATCTGCTTATTATTTGCAGTGTATTAATACTTGTGTCAATAAATCGAAAAATTATATAAGAATAATTTTTTCTTTGTAGTCGGTTTTTTACGTTGCCTGATTTAAAAAATGTTACAGCTTAATAATAAATGGACCCAGTATCACAGGTGTGTTTAGTTGCTAGTCTTTTTCAATCATCAATAAATAATAAGTCATATTAGCTATTGATATTAGTCATATGTGTTCTTTCCTGAATGGTATTAGCCTCGGATGAGTTGATTTTTTTAACTGTAAATCCCATGTTGTATTTAGTCTGTCATTATCTGTTTAGCTATTCATTTGTCTTTATTTTTTTAGTTTCCTGTTTATGTGAAATACTTTTTTAGGTATTTGCCAAATCGAAATTTTCTTTTAAGCAGGTCTAGCAGTATTCATTAATTCTGATTTTATAAAATGCATTTTATTTTGTTGTTTGAAAGTACATAGTGGAAACTGTTGGTTTGCGTTGACTTTAATTTTTTCTGTGATATCACTGCTGTGTCCTTAAGAAAAGTGACAACAACCTTCAAAAACGCCGCAATTAACGACTTGAAATAAGAATAATAAAATATCACTGCTGTCCCGTTAACTGAAATGATTAATTGTTTAAAGTGTATTGTGGCTAGGTTAACTCTCATTACATCCTGTTCGAGACATGAATTGGGTGCATCTGCCGCCACATAATCACAGGGCACGCCGTAAAACCATCCCTGGTGGCTCGACACCCGCGTCCATGCGGGTGACGGTCTTAGACAGGTGCCCCCAACTCATGTCTCTAGTTGTTAACGGGACAGCAGTGATAAAATATAATGATTAATTTAATTTGTCATCTCCCATAGAGTTCTCTATTAAACGCCTGGGATTTTTTAACAGGCTCTGTTTGGTCGTTGGTATAGGGAGTGAGTCAGTAGTAATAATGATGGTTTTAAACGTAACGGGGCAACAGTGGTGTGATGTATATGTAGTTAATCACCAGGTGTAGTTGATATTGTTATGTTTAACACATTCCAAATACTGTTTATTTTTTTACTTTCATAATCACTTTTCTTAATGGGACAGTAGTGTTTCATAATATAACTTCTTTATGTATATAGTATAGGCTAAAGTGTAATTTTTATCAGGTGCCAGGCTTACGCTCTTAGTTTTAACATGTGTTTTAAATCTATGAATACAGTACTTTCAGCACAGATAATATATGCAAGTTACTATATTAGTGTATAGGATGCAGTTAATGTTAGTGACAGGTTGCAGTCATTTTATTTATAAATTTAGCTATATGCGTTAGTCTACTTTTTTGTAAATAAAACAAATGCTTATTAAACAGTGTTTTTGTTTTTTATGAAGAACAGATTTTAAAATAAATCTTAAAGTTAATTTTTTTATAGTGGTTGTAAGTGAGTAGTAATGTTCGGTTTGTGAATTAAGTCTCGGTATTAATTTCAATTTAATTTGATTTGTTGTTGTTTTTATTCTACCGGTGAATTATATTGAGCGAACAAATTACGGAAAAGTTTTTTTAAAAAAATAAAACTAAGAAATAAAATAAAAACTTAGTGTGTGATTCTTTCCTGTATTAAGAGGTGATACGTATCGTTGTAAGGACTGTTGCGTATCACACTAAGGGTTATTACCTATTTGTTGTAAGATGTCGTGTTCAGGGCTGTTTCTTTTTTCCTGATTATATTAAGGATTAGATGAGTGTCAGATTTATTCAATTGACGCAGTGGGTCTTCTGTTTTTCTTGATTTTATAGTTAGGAGTGTGAATTTCTTATTGCGCTATATGCTGCGTTTTAGGTGATTCTTGGCTGAAATTAAAAATTAAATTTTTATTTTGTTTTTTATTTCATGCGACTTTTAAAATACCAAGATTATAGAACTATGGAGGCAATTGTATGCTTACGGGAAGTATTGTGGCGCTTATAACGCCTATGGATCTTGCTGGGGATATTGATTATTCTAGTTTAACAAAAATAATTCAGATGCATATCAACAATGGTACTTCGGCTATTGTTATTGCTGGAAGTACTGGTGAATTATCTACTCTTTCTGTTGAAGAGCACATAAGTCTTTTACGTTTTAGTGTGGAATGTGCGGATGGAAAAGTACCAATCATTGCAGGTGTGGGTGGAAATTCTACACGTGAGGTTATTGAGCTAGGAGAAAGCATTGGGGGTATAGGGGTAGAGGCTGCCTTATCAGTTGTGCCATATTACAATAAACCAACGCAGGAAGGGATATACCAGCACTTTTTAAGTATTTCTGAGAATGTGGCTGTTCCTCAAATTCTTTATAACATTCCTGGGCGTTCAGCCTGTGATATGTCAAATGAGACTCTTATAGAGTTGTCAAAGATTCCGAATATTATTGGACTAAAAGATGCTACTTCCGATCTTGCTCGTGCAGTAGAGCTATTTAAGGCTATACCGGAAGGATTTGCTTTTTATTCAGGGGATGATGCTACAGCATTACCTTATATGTTGATGGGAGGACATGGTTGTATCTCTGTTTCGGCGAACATAGTCCCTCTCAGTTATAGCAATATGTGTCGAGCCGCTCTGGCAGGTGAATTGTCTGTTGCTAAGGAAATTAATGAAAAACTTCTATCTCTAAATAACGCGCTTGGTTTTGAAACAAACCCCATTCCTGTTAAGTATTTTATGGAAAAAATGGACATGGCTTTGGGTGGTATCAGGCTCCCGTTAACAAGGTTAGATAAAATTTATCACGAACAGGTTGAAGTAATTATTGCAGATATCATTAAGGAAAAACTATGATTAGCAAGCTTAACCTGGATGAGAAAACGGTAGAGCTTTGTCATAAATCAGCTCAGAAAGTTGTGTCTGATGTTTTAAGGGATGTTGAAGGTAAAACCACGTTTTCAATAGAGAGGGCGATAGTTCGTTTGCTTGGTGTGGATGGCGTAAATGAATTTGATCATCCTTATCCTAACCTGTTAATTGAGCATGTTAATGAGAATGGTGGGATAAATGACGGTGTTTCTTATTGGTTAGGGAACGCGGTAATACATACAGGTAAGCCCCCTCAGGAAATAGCTGACGCTGTGGTTAAAGGTGAATTGAGTTTGTTTGATTTACCTATGGCGGAGCATGCCGAAATTCGAGAAAAAATGTTTTCTATGGCACAAGAGTGTTTAGATACATTAAAAAAATTTCATGTTTCTCGATCTAAATTTGCAGATAAATTTCCTGAAATTCCTCAGCCCTATATATATGTTTTAACCGCTACAGGAAGTGTATACGAAGATGTTGTGCATGGTCTTGCCGTTGCAGAACATGGAGGTGATATTGTTGCTGTTATTCGATCAACAGCTCAAAGCTTATATGATTTTGTACCGTATGGAGCGACCGAGGAGGGCTTTGGTGGTACGTTTGCCACGCAGGAAAACTTTCGGATAATGCGTAAATCATTAGACGAGTGGGCGGAAAAAAATAATAAATATATGATGTTGTCGAGCTTTTGTTCCGGTTTATGTATGCCAGAAATTGCCGTTATGGGTGTGATAGAAGGCTTAGATAATATGGTAAACGATGCGCTTTATGGCATTCTTTATCGCGATATTAATATGGTCAGAACGCTTGTTGATCAACAGTTTTCGAGAAAAGTTAACGGTTTTTTTGGAATTACAATTAATACTGGTGAGGATAACTATCCACGAACTTCTGATTCTCCGTCAACGCCCGCATCTATAGTTGCATCTGAAATGGTTAATTATCACCTGGCCAAAAATGCAGGTGTCGCAGAAAAAAATATGGGTTTAGGGAATGCTTTTGAGATTCACCCTGGAGTGACTAACGGATTTTTATATGAATGGGCACAGGCGCAATTAACGCGAGATTTATTTCCAGGTTGCCCCGTAAAATATATGCCACCAACAAAACACATGGATGGAAATTTAATGCGTACTCATGCATGTGACACCTTATTTAATTTAGTAACAGTCGGTACGCAACAGGGGATTCAAACTATTGGAGTTCCTACTGAGGGTATCTTTACCCCGCATATACATGATCGTGTTTTGGGTTTGGAAAATACTAACTATGTATTTAATTTTGCCAAAAATTTTGGTGACGAAATTGAATTTAAACAAGACGGTATTATTCAAGGGCATGCGCAAAGTGTATTGTCGGAAGCATCTGAGATTCTCATGAATATGGCTGAAAATGGTCTCTATAAGTCAATAGAAAATCGAGTTTTTGGTAATGTTTCTAGAAGAGAAGATGAAGGAAAGGGGCAGGAAGGTATAGTGGATAAAAGCGATATCTACTTCAATCCATTTGAAGAACTTATGAAGGATGATAAAGATGAACGATGTCAATTTATGTGATGTAAAGCCCTATGGCGATATGCTAAATGATGGGTTGATTCAAGTAAGTTTTACTTTGCCTATAGAGCATTCTTTTGCCGCCAACAAAGCAGCGGAAAAAATAGCTGAAAAAATGGGTCTGGTCAGTCCAGAGGTTATCCATAGTAAAGAGCTAACAAAGGGTTATAGCTACTTCATTATCTATGCTGTATGTAATCATTCAATTAACTTTGATGAACTTAAAGATCAAAGCTTTGATATCCAGTATCTAGATAAAACTGACATTGAAGATCTTATTGTGCAAAAAATCGGTCGCCCCTTAATTGTTGTTGGAGCCAGTACCGGTACTGACACGCATAGTGTTGGTATTGATGCGATGTTGAATTTAAAAGGATTTGATGGTGAAAGTGGCCTGGAAGCATACAAGGGATTTTTAACTTATAACCTGGGAAGCCAGGTCCCCAATAGCGTATTAATTGCTAAGGCGCTGGAGGTGAAGGCCGATGCTATTATGGTTTCTCAGACGGTTACTCAGCAAAAATTACATATACATAATCTAACGCAATTGGTTGATATGTTAGAAGCCGAAGGTGCTCGTGATGATGTGTTATTAATTTGCGGTGGATCTCGTGTTACCAATGAGTTGGCCAAGGAGCTTGGTTATGACGCTGGTTTTTCAAGGGGGTGTTATCCTAATCATGTGGCGACTTATATTGCGCGGGAAATGGCGCATAAAACGGAATCAATAGAGATTTCCAGTGATATGGCTGTTGTAGGGGAATAAGCAATGTTGCTACTGGATTCCGTGGAAAATATTAAGAAACTTCTCATCTGTGGTTTGGCAAAGAACACAGGAAAAACTGTGGCATTAAACTCACTCCTGGAGGAGTCGCGTAGGCGATCAGAGGTTGTTGGTGTGACATCTATTGGTCGTGATGGTGAAAGGTTTGATGTTATTAATAGTGATATAGAAAAACCCTGCATTTATTTATGTGCTGGGACTTTAGTTGCAACAACCTTAGGTCTTTTAAAAGAAAGCGGTATTTCTCATCAGTTGTTAAAACGAACTGCCTACCGCACACCAATGGGTGTGGTTGTAGTAGCCAGGCTTTTGGCTGATGGTGAGGTGGAGGTGGCGGGGCCCAATTCAGCTAAAGAAATTTGTAAGGTTGGTGATGATATGTTGGATATGGGGGTGGATAGGGTTTTGATTGATGGTGCTATTAATAGAAAGGCGGCGGCTTCGCCTATGATTGCCGACGGCATCGTGCTCTCGACCGGTGCTGTATTAGATACAGATTTACATGAGGTTGTTAAAGAGACTAAAAATTCTGTTGATAAAATACTCGTGACTGAAATAGCTGACATGCGAATCAAGAAAATAATGGAGGAAACGCCTGTTAATGTGGCTGTTAAAAAAAATTACGATGTGATTGCATTAAATTATCTAGATTCTTTAATGGGGGAGAAATCGTCAATAACAGAATTGGTGAAAAAAAATAGCAATATTGATTATCTTTTGTTTAAGGGTGCTCTGTGTGAAGACCTTGCAAAGGAGCTACTCAAAGTTCTTCGTAACCGTAAGCTTATTTGTGTTGTGCGTGATAGTAGCAAATTATTTTTGGGTAATCAGAGTTTAGAGTGGTACGCCCAGCAAGGTTTGATTATTCGTGTTGTTTATCCCACCAGACTTAAAGCTATAACAGTTAATCCGGTTGCACCAGGCTCTCACATTTTTAACTCCGATAAATTATTACGGATGGTACGTGAGGTGATTTCAGACGTTTGTGTCATAAATGTGTGTGATGAGAATTATACGTCACAGATAAGTGTACTGTAATGACACTCTTTTTGGCGCTCAATATGAAACAGTTTGAAATATTTCGGGGTAAAGCATGATGCAGAAAACTGGAGGTGAAATACTGGTTGAGTTGCTACTGCATTATGGTGTTGACACTATTTTTGTGATGCCTGGGGAACAGCTGGATCCATTGTTCAAAGCATTAAGTAAAAGACTGAGTGAAATTAGAGTTGTTCATGTTCGACATGAGCAGGCAGCTGCTTATATGGCTTATGGTTACGCCCGTTCAACTGGACGTGTAGGCGTTTGTGTTGTGCCTCCTGGACCAGGTGTTCTAAATGCTTGCGCGGGTCTGGCGACTGCATACGCAGGTAACACATCAGTTCTTTGCATTACTGGACAGATACCGTCCAGGGATATTGGAAAGGGGTATGGTTTGCTGCATGAGCTTCCAAATCAATTAGGTGTTTTGGAACTTATTAATAAATGGGCAGTAAGAATTGAAACATTAGCGCAAGCTCAAGAATTAGTATCCAGGGCTTTTTGTAATTTGACAGAAGGGCGTCCTCGCCCTGTGACTATCGAAATTGCGCCCGATGTTTTATCTAACTCTTCAGCTTTTGAGCTAGTTCCTCAAAATATTAAGTCGAGCAGATTGGAGTTGAATAGCGAACTGATAAGAAAAGCAGCAATGCTTCTTTGCAAAGCTAAGAAGCCATTAATTATGGTTGGTGGGGGTGCATATCATGCGAGTGAATCACTAAAAATACTTGCTGAAAAGTTACAAATACCCGTTATTGCAAATTGTAGTGGAAAAGGTGTTTTAAGCGAGAAGCACTATTTGTCTCATAGTTGGCCAGCTGGTCATCGTTTGTGGAAAGAGACCGACGTGGTCCTGGCTGTGGGGACGCGTTTGTATCAGCCTAGAAAGCTTTGGGGTATTGACGAAAATATGCAGATTATCCATATCGACGTGGATGCAGACGAGCTTGCAAGGCATGGGGGCGACGCACTGAAAATTTTGGGTGACTCACAGGAGAGTATATTGGCAATTGTTGATGCACTTGATATTACCCATGAGGTAAACAGTCGAGAAAAAGAAATGAAAGCGCTTAAATGCGAGTTTAAAAAATTCTTTTCAACTCTTAAGCCACAAATAGACTACGTAAATCTTATTCGAGAAACCCTGGGTGACGATGGCTTTTTTATTGATGAACTAACTCAGGTTGGCTATGTTTCGCGTTTTGCTTTTCCTGGGTTTAAACCAAGAACGTATATTCCGCCAACTTATCAAGGAACTTTAGGTTTTGGTTTTGCAAGTGCGCTTGGTGTAAAGGCGGCTCATCCTGAAAAAAATGTGATATCTATAAGTGGCGACGGTGGTTTTTTATATACCGCAACTGAATTAGTGACTTCTGTGCAGTGTAAGCTGCCCGTGGTTGCCATAGTTTTTAATGACAATGCTTACGGGAATGTTAAAAGAAGTCAGAAAAAAGATGGCTACTCTTTGGGAACTGAGCTTCACAATCCCGATTTTGTCGCATTGGCTAAATCCTTTGGTGCCATAGGCGTAAGAGTTAATTCGTTAGCTGAATTAAAGACAGAAATTGAAAACGGACTGCATCAAGAGCTTCCCACGGTAATAGAAGTCCCCATTGGTGAGGTTCCGAGCCCCTGGGCGTTTATTCGATTGCCAAAAGTACGGGGTATTTAGTTTGATAAACAAGAAATTAGAAAGTGCTTACGAAGCCGTGGTTGATATTGATGATGGCGCAACCGTTTTGGTTAGTGGTTTTGGTGATCCTGGCATGCCATTTGGTTTGGTTGATGCTCTTATTGAAAAGGGTGTAAAGGAAATTACTCTGGTGACTAACAATACAGGAACAGGTTATAAGGGGATTGCTGCATTACTACAAGCGGGCCTGGTAAAAAAAGTTATTTGTTGTTATCCACGAAGAGTTGGGTCTGTCGTATTTGAGGAATTATATCGTAAAAATAAAGTAGAGCTCGAACTGGTGCCTCATGGCACATTGTGTGAACGACTGAGAGCGGGGGTAGCAGGGATCGAAGGATTTTATACGCCAACATCAGTGGGAACTAATCTTGCTGAAGGAAAAGAGTTAAGAGTAATAAATGGCAGGCAGTGTGTTTTGGAGCTTCCATTAAAAGGGGAGTTTGCGTTTATTCGTGCGCATAAAGCAGATATTTGGGGAAATGTAATATACGAAGCTTCGGCGAGGAATATGGGGCCGGTCATGGCTGGGGCAGCAAAAATATCTATATGTGAGGTTGATGAAATTGTTGAGCTTGGAGAGTTGAGTCCAGAACAAATCGTCACCCCTGGCATATATATTGATCGGGTAGTGGAAGCATGAGCAAATTACAAAAATTAAGTAGAGAGAAAATAGCCTGGCGAGCAGCACAGGAATTTAAAAATGGAATGGTTATAAATTTAGGTGTTGGTATTCCTACCTATGCATCGATTTTTGTTCCTAAAGATAAGGAAGTTATTTTTCAGAGTGAAAACGGTATTTTGGGTGTTGGCCCCCTGGCCAAAGATGGTGAAGAAAATTTAAATTTAGTCAATGCTAGTCAACAAAAAGTGACAACGGTTAAAGGTGCATGTTTTTTTGATTGCGTTGAATCGTTTGCCATGCTGCGCGGTGGACACATTGATTTGGCCATGTTAGGTGCTTTTGAAGTATCCCAGAAAGGGGATTTGGCCAATTGGACACTAGAGCGAACAGATGTTCCGCCTGCCGTTGGTGGCGTAATGGATATCGTCGCTGGTGCTAAAGAGATATGGGTGTTGATGGAGCACTGCACAAAGGATGGCTTGCCTCGTTTAGTGGAACAGTGTAGCTATGCATTAACTGCACAATCTGTCGTTAAAAGAATCTTTACTGATTTAGCAGTATTGCGAGTTACCGAAGAAGGCTTCCTTGTTGAAGAAAGTTTAGCTGATTTAGATTTCGATACACTTCAAGCTAAAACAGGTGCGGTGTTACGAAAGTCTCCGCATTGGAAGCCCCTGGAAGTACCCGATATCAAACAAGATAACTTACAGGTTTAACAATGATGCCAAAAATACGTCATGCAATTAGCAAAATGGAAAATCAACGCATTAGTCAGGTTGTACGTTTAGGAATGGAGGATCCGGAAGTTATTCCTTTATGGTTTGGCGAATCTGACCTGGTGACACCAAAATTTATTCGTGAAGCAGCGTATGAAGCGCTAAATGCTGGACATACATTTTATGTGAATAGGCGAGGGTTGCTTCCACTAAGACAAGAAATACAAAATTACCTGTCGAACTTATATCCAATTGATTTAGATTTAGACCGTATTACTGTAACAGCATCCGGTATGACTTCGATTATGATTGCCGCAGAGTTCCTGGTAAATAACGGTGACAATGTTGTTATGGTGTCACCTATATGGCCCAATATTTTCTATGTTATAGAAACCATGGGCGGTGAATGCCGGCACGTACGCCTCGATGAAGTTGATGGTGAATGGACATTAGATATGGACAAGTTATTTGATGCTTGCGATGAACGCACAAAAGCAATTTTTGTAGCGACACCAGGGAATCCAACAGGTTGGATGATGTCACGACAGGAGCAACGTGATTTACTTGCATTTTGTCGTGAGCGAAATATATGGGTAATTGCTGACGAGGTGTATCACAGAATTGTATATGAAGAAGATATCTCCCCTTCTTTTCTAGAAATTGCAGAAGAGGAAGATCCATTGTTTGTTATTCAGAGTTTTTCAAAAAGTTGGGCGATGACCGGCTGGAGGTTAGGTTGGTTGGTTCACCCTAAAAGTATTGCTGACCGAGTGGGGGATCTTTCAGCAATTAATAATACGGGTGCTACGTCATTTGTTCAGCATGCGGGTGTTAGCGCTATCCAACAAGGTGAATCATTTATTCATGACATGGTAGAGCGTTGCCGAAAAGGTCGTGAAATAACCTATGATTATTTTTCAACTATGGATCGTGTAAGTTTGTCTAGAACACCAGCTGCTTTTTATGCTTTTTTTCGAGTAGATGGTTTAGAAGATGACCTGGGCTTTGCAAAAGAATTATTATCCACTGCCAAAGTTGGTTTGGCACCCGGCTCAGCTTTTGGTCCTGGTAACGAAGGGTATCTGCGTTTATGTTTTGCGCATGATACACAAAACCTGTCAGTGGCTCTAGAGAGACTTGGTGAGGTCCTATGACTGAGACAATCATCAGAGTTATAAAAATACTTGGTAAAGCTATTGACGAAAATTTTACCGAAAGCAAAGTGGATATATCGGCGAGCTTTCTTGAACTCGGTTTAAAATCTTTTAATGCTTTCAAATTTATAGATTTAGTTAATAAAGAATTTAAAATCGAATTGGAAATTGATATTTTATTTGAATATCCAGTATTGGGTGATTTTTGCCAAAATATAGATAAATTGACTGGAAAAGATATTGCTCAACAAGGTCAGACTTTTGAAGTTGATCAAATGCTTGAAGATAAAGAACGATATCTATTAGCGGTTGATCAATTAGAAAATAAAAAAGCTGCAGAATTTATTGGCGAAAAAAATATATTGATTACTGGAGCCAGTGGCTTTTTAGGAGCTTTTTCTGTTGAACAGGCCATGAAACAGTTTGACGGGAAGGTATATTGTTTGGTGCGCGCCAAGGATGAGCAAGAAGGACGTGCACGACTACAGAAAAATTTTGAAAAATATTCTATTGATGTTGACATTGAATGTTTGGAAGTTATTTGCGGTGATGTGACTCAGGATAACTTAGGTGTGAAGAGTGATGTCTATGAAAAATTATCAACCTCGGTCGGTTATATAATTCATTGTGCTGCACAGGTGGATCACTTTGCCGGCTATGGTGGTATGCGTGATGTTAATGTGAAAGGCACATTCGAAGTAGTCAAGTTTGCCGCTAAAGGAATTGTTAAAAATATTTCTTTTGCTTCCACGATTGCTGTAAGTTTGATGAGCGATGCTAATGGTGATTTTTATACATTTAGACAAGAAAAGAGCATTAATGATGGTGTAGATATTTCTGGTGCCTATGGTAAAAGTAAGTGGGTAGCGGAAAAAATATTAGAGCGATTTTCTGAAAAAACAGGTGCCAGCATTCATGTCTTTCGTATAGGTGAAATATCTGGGCACTCACAAACCGGAGCTGGACGATTTGATGATATTATTCATAACCTGATTCATTGTTTTACTAGTCTGGCTGTCAAAGTTCCTCTGGAAGAGGCTGTTATTAATATTGTTCCCGTAGATTTTGTAACAAAAATAATGGTTGCTTCATTGAGTTTTAAGTCTGATGGTGTCTGCTTTATTAACCTTAGTCACCCTGGTCCTCTGGATATTAATGAATTTTTGTCCTTTTGGTTAGAGCGAGAACTTTCCCTTCCTGTGTCTAAGTCATCCTGGCTGGATGATTGTCGTTCGCATATTGAAGCCAATAAAAATGTTTATTTGGCGGGGTTACCTGTCTTTGTTGAGTCTACTAAGACGGGTGCTAGATTCGAAATGTATTTTAGTAAAGTAGATTTAGCCTACGAAAAACTAATTGAAGTGGCTAGTCAGTGTGGTGTGAAAATACCTGATATAAATAAAAATTTAATTTCGATTTACAAAAATAATTATTTAAATTCCTGTGGTTTTAAATGATAGTTTCGCAATAAAGGAGATACGAATATGATAAGAGAAAATAAATTCCTTAGATTTGTAAAATCTAGTGGACAGGTTGTTCCGATAATTAATTTACATGGCCTAAAGCTCGAAGGAGCTGAAAAAAAATCCCTGGCGGAAACCTTTGGTAGAGTGTGCTCAGAAATAGGTTTCTTCTATGTAGAAAATCATGGGGTTTCGGAAGAGTTTCTGGACAATGTTAAGAGTCAGATGCACGCATTTTTTGACTTGCCTTTTGATGTAAAAAATGAAATTCATATTTCAAAATCGATTTATCACAGAGGCTATGTTCCTTCAAGGGAAGAAAATGCACTTGGTAGTGAGTTGAAGGATATCAAAGAAGTATTTGATATGGCTCTTGAACTTCCGATGGATGATCCTGATGTTATTGCAAAAAAGTTTTTCCATGGGCCTAACGCTTTTCCTGAAAGTCTTCCAGAGTTTAAAGTGGCAATGTTAGGGCTCTATGATGAGTGGCGAGGCATATGTGAATATACCAGTAGTCTTATGGCACTGGCTTTGGGTTTAAAGGAAGATTATTTCTCTGATAAATTCACTAAGCCTATGTCTCAGTTACGTGCTGCGAAATATCCTTCACAGAAAATAATAAATGAAGTGAGTGAAATTGGTTGTGGTGCTCACACTGATTACAGTTTACATTCAGTGATTTGGCAAATGGATGAGCCGGGGCTACAAATTCAAAATTTAAATGGAGATTGGATAGATGCTCCTGTAGTTCCAGGTGCATTTGTTTGTCCGTTAGGCGACTCAACTGCTATGTGGACAAATAATTACTGGAAGGCAACAATTCATAGAGTTATCAATCTTACTGAAAAAATGCGACATTCATCAGCATTTTTCTATGATCCAAATTTTGAAATTGACATGTCACCAATTGAAAAGTTTGTAGATGAAAATAACCCGCCCCAATTTGAGCCGATTACTATGGGTGAGCATATTGAGAAAAACTTTAATGGTACTTTTGAATATCGTGCAACAGAAACTGAGGAGCTAGTTTAAAATGAAGAGCGTAGATAATAAGCAAAATATAGTTGTTGTTGGCGGTGGGGTTTTAGCGCTGGCTGTTGCATACGAGTTGTTGATGGACGGTAAAAAGATTTCTATTATTTTTCCAAAAAGTGGAGATGAAGAATCTGCGTCTCGTGCTGCTGGAGCAATGTTAGGTGCGTTTGGTGAGGTGACTGCTGATGATGGTAAAGATGAAGTTATAGAACTTGAATTTCGACTGGCTGCTCAAAGAATGTATCCAGAATGGTTAAAGGGAATTAAAGAACGTGCAGCAAAGAATATTCATCAATGTATGGGGTCGTATATTATTGCAAATAACGATGGTGTTTGTGATAGAGCATCTATTCATAGAATGAAAAACGAAGCTAATCGTCTAGATGAACCAGCGCATTGGGTTGAGCCAGAGGAGGTGCCGGGCCTAAATCCCAGTACAAACCATGCTCCAAGTTTGTGTTTGTTCCTGCCTAATGAAAATTCTATCGATTCTAAAGAATTAATGGACACTCTTACACAAGTCGTTATCGAGCATGAAAACTGCACACACGTAAACGAAGCAGTAAAATCTGTTGTAAGGCAAGGAGATGACTGGAGTGTTACTACTGAAACGGAAATAGAGATTGTTACGAGTCAGGTCGTGTTGGCTGCAGGTTCTCGATCTTTACAAATATTAGATGATGAAACTTCTAAAGAAGCTGCCATACCTGATTTGTACTTTGGTAAAGGTGTATCTGTATTAGTGAAGGGGATTGAAGAAGTAAAACACACTATACGTACTCCTAATCGAGCATTTGCGTGTGGTGTTCATGTCGTTCCTAGAGGTAGAGATGGTTATACCTACGTCGGTGCCACTAATTTCATGGGAACTGATCACGAAGAAGAGAAAGGAATTCAACCTGCGGAGTTGCATGCATTATTCGAAGATACAATTCATCAGATCAATACCGATATTCGAGTATCAAGAATTGAAGAGGTTCGAGTAGGGTACAGACCTATTGCAACAACCAGGATGCCTGTTATCGGTTCTTCCAAAATTCCTGGTTTGTATGTAGCAACAGGAACATATCGAAATGGTATTTTAATGGCACCTCTCGTTGCTAAAATTATCGCTCAGGAGATGGGTGTTGCTAACAATGAGCAAAAAATTGTTAACCCATATCCAGTGTTCAAAGATGATCTTCAAGAGAAAACAATTGATTGGGATAGACTAACTACTTCAGGTATTAGAGACATCATTCGTTTTATTCAAGAACCACATGGGCCTCTACCTTATGACCGTGCTGGTGAGTTGCAAAAGTATATTAAAGTGTTATTTGAATTAGCAGTTCGTGAAGATATTAATCAAGAACATATAAGGCAGGGTATACGAGATAAAATTAATGAGGCACCTTTTAATGAAACAATGCACAAACTGTTTTATGAAATAATTGCTCATGTCGATTGAAAAAAATCTATGGGGTTAAGTGTGACTACATTTGAACAGATAGTATATGAAGTGGATCATGGGGTTGCCATAGTTACTCTAAATCGTCCAGAGCGTTTAAACGCCTGGACGCCCCAGATGAGTAGTGAAATATTTGAAGCGATGCAAATTGCTTCAAATGATGATGCAGTTAAGGTGATTATAATAACAGGATCAGGCAGGGGCTTCTGTGCAGGAATTGATAATAAAAATATTAATGAAATCTCAGAAAATACCAGTCGTAAGCGGGAGATGCCAATTGTTGAATCGGGTATGGATGGTGCAGTAAGAAATGATTTTCATGGGCTTTTTAGTTATTTTCCTGCTGTAGGTAAACCTATCATCGCTGCGATTAATGGGCCTCTTGCTGGAAGCGGTTTAGTATTGGCCCTTGCCTGTGATCTAAGGTTTGCTGCGAAGGAAGCTGTATTATCAACATCTTTTGTGCGGCTAGGGCTGACGGCTGAACATGGTATTACATGGTTACTCAATAAAATTATTGGTGTTACCAATACTCATGATTTATTGCTTTCGGCAAGAAGGGTTAGTGCCGACGAAGCCTATGCTATGGGGATGTTTAATAAGGTGTATAAAGGCGAAGATTTAATGTTAGAAGTTAAAAAATATGCTCGAGATATCGCCGATCATTGTTCTCCTAGATCGATTAAAGTGGTAAAGCGACAAATTTGGGAATCTTTGTTAGAGGGACTTCACGAAACGGTAGAAAAAGCCAACAAAGAAATGATTTTGAGCTTTTCTACTGAAGACTTTAAAGAAGGCGTGGCAAGTTCTAAAGAAAAAAGAAAAGCTATTTTTGTTGGGCGATAGGTGATAAAAGGATGAAAGTAAATGTTTGTTAGTCATCAGCTTGGTGTATTCGAAAACGATTCAGAAGTAAATTTTTCATTAGTTGAACGACTGTTTGATAAGTTTGTTTCACTAAATATTCCTTATGAAACTATATCAAATCTAAGAGACAACGTGCTAATCAAAACACCCGGACAAATGATTGAATGTATAGAGTCAGGTATGGGGGGGCACTGCGTTGAACATGCTTTAGTTTTGTGTGAGGTTTTTAAGGAGCATGGTATGGATGCTATATACGTGAATGCGGATAATATTGATCATATTGCAAATGTGACGACCTTGTTATCCAAGCCTTATATTATGCTAAAAATTAACGGTGAAGACTTGTTGGTGGATGCGTACTACAGACGGATGATATTTAAAGTGCCTAAGGAAGGAAAAATTGAGATGGAACGATTCACTATTGATCGTATTGATGATGTAACTGTAAAAATATCATTTTTTGGCCGTAAAGGGATGTACTCAGAAGAAATTATATATTTTAAATCTGGGATTAAAGAAAAGATAAAAATTTTCGACGATAGATATAAGTTTTTTACCCCATTTGGTATTACTGCACCTTATTATCAGGAGATAAGTCCTCAACGGAAAGGGATATATTTTGATGTTGAGCGCGATAGTTTGGTGCTACAGGAAAACAAAGAGGTAAAGTATGTATCAGAAATGGAGTTGAGTTTCGTTGATTGGATTCCGGATTATATAAAAAGTGGGATACTCTCTTATGTTTTAAGAAATAAAAGTGAAAAATCTGAAGTTAGAGAATTTCTTGAGAGTGGTGAATATACGCCCATATATAAAATTCTTGAAAAATCAAACCAGGGACATAGAAATGACATTGAATGAGTTGGTAAAAATAATCGAAGATGTTTTAGGAAGTGATGTAAAGATCAATCCTAATGATCCAATTATGGAGTCGGGATTAAAAATTGATTCTTTGGCTATGTTGAGATTGTTTACTGAAATTGAAAAAGTAGCAGGTAAAAGTATTGATCAAGAAGATGCTTTTGAGTTATTTGGTCTTAGTCTTAATCAAATTGTTGAACGTTACAGCTAGATAGAAGAAAGGTGTATTAATTATGTATAACTTATATGAATTACTCGTATACCAAAATCGCATTCGTCCAATGTCGTCTTTTCTAATTCTTGGCACTGATGTTTATACCTACGGTGATGTGTTTAATAGTGTAGATAAATTGAGTTCACTATTTCTCGAAAAAGACGTGAAGTCAGGGGAGCGAGTTGCCGTTGTATGTGACTCTATTACGGATTATGTAGTGGCAATATTTGCTTGTTGGAAAAATGATAACTGCATTGTACCAATTGAATCATCATTTGATGCAGAGGAACGTAGTCTCTACTTAAATATATCGAAGTCGCATCGGATTATAACAAAATTACAAGGAGAAAAAAAATTCAAATTAAATACCTTAAATGAGTTTAATGACCCTGATTGGCAAGGAAATAATATAGATGTTCCTGCTGAGCTGCTCTTTACTTCTGGTAGTAGTGGTATTCCTAAGGCGGTTATGCTGAGTCATACCACTTTGGTTGGCGCAGCGATTGAGAGTTGCGATTCTGTAAAATTACGAGCAGAAGATGTTTTGTTTACTACTGTTCCATTTTGGCATGCTTATGGTCAAAATCGTGGGCTTTTGAGTACGATATATGCGGGTGCATCTGTAATTTTAGCTATGGAAGATGACTTTTCTAGTCGCATTGATCTACTCAAGAAAAGTAAGCCAAGTGTAGTTGTTTCTATGCCTAATTTTTATGGCTTACTATGTTATATGAAAGATGCCCTTTCAGAGAGTGTCCGTGTGTGTTTATCTGGAGCTGCTGCATTAGCACCATCAATACAAAAAAAGTTTGAAGAAAGTCATGGCATCCCATTACTCGTAACTTTCGGTTTAACAGAATGTCAATTATTTACCTGTCAACGAATCGATGCAGCAAGACCTATGGGTTCTGTTGGTCAGCCTATCCGTGGTGTGAAAATAAAAATTGTTGATGACCAGAAAAAAGAGCTTGCTCTTGGCGAGCCAGGTACGATATTAGTTAAAGGTCATAACGTGATGCTCGGATATTTCGGCGGCGTAGACAAATCAATATCTGAAGATGGATGGTTGGATACCGAAGATATTGGCAAACTAGATGAGAGTGGTTCACTTTATATTTTAGGGAGAAATTCTCAGTTTATTAAACGTTCCGGTTACAAAGTATATCCGATTGAAATTCAAAATTTTTTGTTAGAGCATTCTGATGTTGTTGATGCTGGTGTATGTAAAAATTCCAGCTTACTTGGCGGTGAGGATCTAGCAGTTTTTATAGTGTTAAGAGGAGGCTCAATTGAAACATCTGAGACCATCTTGCAACATTGTAAAGATAAATTACCCGCTTATAAAACCCCCTTAGAGTGTAAAGTAGTTGATGAGATAAAAAGATTACCTTCGGGTAAGCCAGATTTGAAGGGAATGATGATTAAAGAAACGGCCGTTGTTTAACTATTAGACAGGATATTATTCAATATGTTTGATTATAAAGAAGTTATTAATTTTTGGTACGATGAACTAGATCCTTCACAATGGTGGAAGAAAGATATGGAGGTTGATAAAGAAATTGAGAGACGATTTCTAGGTCATCTAAATGCTGCGCTGAAATGTGAACTGTATTACTGGCGTCAGACACCTTTAGGGAGGCTTGCTGAAATAATCGTCATTGATCAGTTTTCCAGGAATCTATATCGTGATTCAATCGAGGGTTTTGTTGGGGATCCACTTGCACTTGCGCTGGCACAGGAAGCCGTGTCATTGGGTGTGAATAAAGAGCTTAATATGGCTCAAAAAACATTTTTATATATGCCATATATGCATAGCGAATCTCTCGCTATTCATGATGTTTCTGTCGAGCTTCACAGCGAAGAAGGTTTAGAGGTTCGCTTGCATTGGGAGCACAAACATCGAGATATTATCGTCAAGTTTGATCGTTACCCTCATCGAAATGAAATACTCGGGCGTGAATCGACAGCAGAAGAGCTGACCTTTCTTAATCAGCCGGGGTCATCCTTTTAATATTCAATAATAAACCATATTTAACATGACAGTGAATAAAAGAAATAAAGACGAGGTTATTGAATCAGCGCAACGTTTCACATTGTTGAGAGCCTTATCTCATAGAGAAAATGATGCCACCATTCGAAATCCAGACTATTTAGCTGAAAAGTTTCTGAGTGAGGATGGGCAGGCAGCGTTAGTGTTTAGTGAAGTTCTAAAAAAACGATTTGAAAGTAAAACACCTGGTGCCTATTATTATGCCATTGCACGTACAAAGCATATTGATGCCAAGTTGGATGCTTGCCTGCGAGATGGTTTTACTCAGGTTGTGATTCTGGGGGCTGGGAATGATACTCGGGCCTATCGTTTCCAGGAAAGTCGGCAAGCTGTTACCTTCTATGAACTGGATTTTCCAGGGACACAAAAATTAAAGTTAGATCGTCTGTCGAAACTTAATCAGGCATCAAATAATACCATCATTCACGTCCCTATAGATTTTAATAGTCAGGAGATATATCCAGAATTACTAGATTATTCTTATGATCCCAATAAGAAAACATTGATTATATGGGAAGGCGTAAGTTTTTATCTTGATGTTTCTTCTGTTGATGCCACTTTGGAATTTTTTAGTCAATATACAGCGGAGGGTAGTCAATTAGTTTTCGACTATCTTATTGACGATATGTTGAATGAAAATTTGGAATATTATGGGGCAAAAGATGCACTAAATTGGTCGCAAGAACTTAACGAGCCTTTTCTTTTTTCGACGAATGCATCGAAACTGTTATATATGTGTAAAGAGAAAGGACTTAATGTGTTGTCGGATATTGGTAGTTTCGAGATTAACGAAAAGTATTTAATGGATAAAAACCAGTGTTTAGCTGGAAACGCCTTCGATTTTTTTCGTTTTGCACAGCTTGAAAATAACTTTCCAGAAGAGATTTGAGTGAATACTATAATGAAACCTATGATAGAAAAATCGGCTGCAGATATCCTTTCGCATTTTAATGATATATGCGAAAAAAATATTCTATTAATTTTTGATAAAAGAGTTCTTAATTGCCACCTTCTATTTTTTATGCTGCAAACTAAGAATGTTCTCCAGATATATACGGATCTTGACAGGGATGAGCTTGCCAGACTTGTGAGGAGGGTGGCAAATGTTTATAACATTCCTGATCCATCCATATATATTGAGGAAAAGGTAAGGATTATCTCGGAGTTACCCGATGAAGTTTTAACGTCTGGGCTTGTTTTATTAGATTTTTCCAGACTTGATATAACATATATGTTGGAGAATATGCCTGACGTCGATGCTATTTATTGTGATGAAAAAAGGAAGCACCTCTATAGTGGTATAAGCAATGTTGAAGCGTCTTCGTTGATTTTTTCCATTGATATACCCATGGTTGTAGGCCCCACTTGCAGCAGAAAAATAGGAGATATATACAGTGATCTTTTTTATTCTTTAAGTTTTGATATGAAGTATGAAAAAGTTAATATTGCCCCAGTGGATCAGCTGATGCATGTATTAGTAGATGTGATTAAACAGAAACCAAAAATAGAAAAAATTTCTTTTGATCTTACATATAGACCCAGCATACAGGAGTTTTATGCTTACGCTGATAAATATTTTAAGTCAGGTGAACGCCTGCCTGAATTTAAAAATGTTGAGATTCTAACAGATGTAAGCCATGGAGGTGAAAAACCAGGTGGAATAAGTAACAGTGATCTTGAGCTAAGCTTTTTATTTGAAAATTTAAGATTAACTGAAGCTGAACAAATAGAAAGTAAAGGGCGCTTTAAAGAATCAACATTGAAAACTTTTGATGGTGTTGAATTATTGGTTTATGACACTCAGGATCAAAATCTTCCAGCACTGGTGTGCATAAATGCTTTTGCCATGCCAGTTGATTTATTTAAGCCATTGGCCGCTGCTTTGTCCGGGAAATATCGACTTATTACATGGGTTTCACGTGACGTGCCTGCCGTAACATCATGTGATTATGATAGTGTGAGTGTTGAGAAGCAGGTGGCAGATTTGGGAACTGTTGTTTCATCTCTTCAGCTTGAAAAGACGAATTTAATTGGCTGGTGTGTAGGTGCTCAGGTAGCCATGGAATATGCCAGTCAGAATAAAGGACTAATTGCATCACTTATTCTGCTCAATGGTGTTTATGCATACCAAGATATGCCTGAAACAGCCTGGCAGGAAAATTTATTGAGCATGGCAAAATACGCATCAAAAAGTAAAAAGAGTGCCGAACTAAGTTGTGGTCTTATGTACTCCTCTGCGAAATCCAGTGAGCCTGATCAGAAAAATATTTATGCAGATGTTACTAATAGCTCAGATATTGCCTTAGGGCGTTATGTTAGTCAGCCATTTCGTAATGCTGAATCTTTGTATCGCTATTCGCTTTTTATTTCTCGTTCAGGGTCCAGGGATAATTTTGTAAAGTGGACTGACCTTCCGGAAAAAATATTTCTTATTTCAGGATTAAAAGATGAGGTTGCCGCTGCTGGTGCGGCGCGTTTGATGAAAGATAAAATCACTCATAGTGTTCTTCAGGAATTCGACGATGGTGATCATTATAGTTTTTACTTCGAACCCGATAAATATGCTGGAGCAATTATTGAGTTTCTCAATGTAAGCTGAAAATAAGTAATTCTGCGACCTGAAAAACTTTAACTGGATGGATACTACTAACAATTGGAATAGAAACTATGGCATTTATTAACGAAATATCAGAATCTTACGAAGAAATGAAGTCCTGGCGTCGAGATATTCATGCCTATCCAGAATTAGGTTTCGAAGAGAAAAGAACTTCGGATTTTGTTGCTAAAAAGTTGGAAGAATTTGGTTGCGAGGTACATAGAGGTTTCGGCGTAACAGGTGTCGTCGGTACCATCCGAGCGGGTAATTCCACTAACGCAATCGGCTTGCGAGCAGACTTTGATGCACTACCTATTGAAGAAGATAATATATTTGAACATCGCTCAACTTTGAAGGGAAAAATGCATGCTTGTGGTCATGATGGGCATACAGCTATGTTACTGGGTGCGGCAAAATATTTATCCGCTACCCGTAAGTTTGATGGATTAGTTCATTGTATTTTTCAACCTGCTGAAGAAGGTCTTGGTGGTGCTAAAAAAATGATTGAGGATGGGCTGTTTGAAAAATTCCCCTGTAAAAGTATTTTTGCAATGCACAATAAGCCCGGCTTACAGGTAGGGAAATTCGCAGTTAATGCTGGGCCTACTATGGCGGCGGGTGCCTTTTTTGATATTGAAATTATAGGAAAAGGTGCACATGCAGCAAAGCCGGAAACGAGTGTTGATCCTATAGTTGTGGCTTCTCAACTAATAGTGGCTTTACAGTCTATCATTTCTCGAAATGTAGACCCCAAAGAAATTAGCGTGCTTTCTGTGACGAAAATTCATTCGGGTGACGCTTACAATGTGATACCACAAAGCGCAAAGTTCTCGGGTACGGTAAGAACGTTTTCTGATACCGTGATGAATGAAATTGAAACACGAATTGAAAGTATGACAAGAAATCTATGCCAATCATATAATGCAAATTGCGAAATATCCTTTAATAAAAATTTTGCTTCTCTAGTTAATGACGACCAGGAAGCAGAATTTGCCTATCGTATTTGTAAAGGACTCGTTGGTGAAGAACATGTGCTAAAGGATGTTAGGAGTATGGCTTCTGAAGACTTCTCCTTTATGTTAAAAGAGGTTCCTGGGTGTTACATTAATATTGGTAATGGTGTCGGAGAGGGTGGCTGTGAGGTACATAACCCTTCTTATGATTTTAATGACAATATCTTGGTTCTGGGAGCAAGTTACTTTTCAAAGATAGTAGAAGAAAAATTAATTAAATGTTAACAAATATAAAAAACTTACAGGGTCAGTCATGAAAAACATAAATGCATTGATAGAGGGTATTAGTGAATTCGTTATAAAATTTCGCTATGTTGTAGTCGTTGTTTTATCATTTCTCGTTTTTTCCATATGGGAGTTTAGTGGGCCGCTTACTTTTGCCAATAGTTATGAAGTCTTCTTTTCAAAGGAAAATCCTGACCTGGAGGCCTTTAATAATTTACAGGCTACCTATTCAAAAAACGACAACTTTTTATTTGTTATTGAACCAGAAGATGGCAAGGTATTCACTAAAGAAAATCTAAAACTTGTTAAGGAGCTTACGGCTGAAGCCTGGAAATTACCATTTTCAAAGAGAGTAGATTCCATAACTAACTTTCAATATAGCTATGGATTAGATGATAATATTGTAGTAGAAGATCTTATTTCAGAGGTTGATTCCATTGATCAGTCAATATTGAAAAGCAAAAAAATTATTGCATTAAGTGAACCCTTATTAGTTAAAAATCTTATTACAGAGGATGCTTCGGTTACTGCTATCAATGTTGTTTTACAGTATCCAGGTAAGAGTATTTTCGAAGTGCCAACAGCTGCGGCACAAGCTCGTTTGTTGAGAAATAAACTGGAAGAAAAATACAAAGGTGTGGATATATCCTTATCTGGTGTGTCTATGTTGAATAACGCTTTTTCGGAATCTGGCTATCTTGATTCAATTAACTTGATTCCTAAAATGTATATGATTTTGATAGTAATTACCCTACTTGTGCTTCGTTCATTTTTCTTGACAGTATCAACCTTGATCATCGTAGCTTGTTCTGCTTTTGTTGGTATGGGCTTTGGGGCACTTGTCGGAATTCAGTTAACACCCATTTCTAATGCTGCTTCCATCATTATTTTGACGCTTGCTATAGCTGATTCTATTCATATTCTGACTTCGCTAAAAATGTATTTAAAACAAGGTTTAGGGAAGAAAAAAGCCATTTGTGAAGCAATAAGCAGTAATTTCTTACCCGTAACCGTAACTTCAATTACAACTATAGTAGGTTTTCTTGCCCTCAATTTTTCAGACTCTCCACCCTTCTGGCACTTGGGGAATATGACAGCTGTTGGTATTTTTGCCGCCTGGTTTTTGTCTCTCATTATGCTTCCAGCCTTAGTGGCGATTTTCCCGTTAAAAGAGAACTATAAAGAAGAACCCAATCTTTTAGATAAGGCAATGGAAAAGCTGTCTGCTGTGGTAATAAGTAAATCTAAGTATTTTACAATCGGACTGGGCTTAGTAACTGTTTTGCTTGTGATTCAGATACCAAATATTGAATATAATGATCAGTGGAGGATGTATTTTTCTGAAAAATTAGAATTTAGACAAGAAACCGATAAAACCATTAAGCATTTTGGTATGTATCCCATTGAATATTCAATTCCGGCTCTTGGAGCTGAAGGTATTAGTGATCCTGAATACCTCCAGAATTTAAATAAATTCACAGCGTTTTTACGAGAACAGAATCATGTTGTTCATGTTTTCTCCCTAACGGATATATTCAAACGATTAAATAAAAACATACATGCAAACAGTGATGATTTTTACAGTATTCCTAAGGATAAAAACCTATCTCAACAAACATTGTTGTTGTATGAGCTTTCTTTACCCTATGGCTTAGATTTAAATGATCGAGTTAATGTGGATAAATCTGCCTCAAGAGTGACGGTGACGCTAACGGAAGCATCGACGATTGAAACTAAGGAGTTTTTGGATTCGACAAATGCCTGGATAAGAACAAATCTACCTGAGTATATGCAAAATGTTCGGCCCACAAGTGCTCAAGTTATGTTCACTTATATAACTGACAGAAACGTTGAAAGTATGATTATTGGAATGATTGTTGCCGTCATTGCTATAGCGATTATTTTAGCATTCGCATTAAAAAGTATTACCTTAGGTTTTGTTAGTTTAATTCCTAATAGTTTACCTATATTCGCGACTTTTGGTTTTTGGGCTTTAATTGATGGGGAGGTTGGTTTTTCTGTAGCGGCAGTGGCATCCATATCCTTGGGTATTATCGTGGATGATACTGTGCATTTTCTTTCCAGGTATATTCGAGCGCGTGATGCAGAAAAAATGCCTACTGTTAAGGCAATACGTTACTCCTTTGTAACTGTTGGTAAGCCAATCATATACAACACCTTAATATTAGCAGTCGGTTTTTTCGTTATGGCGACTTCGACATTTAAAATTAACGCAGACTTAGGCTTGCTAACTATGATTACTATATTATTTGCACTTGTTTTTGATTTGTTCTTATTACCATCAATCTTGTTATATACAGATAGGTTTTCCCGAAGTAAAACAGGAGAAAATGTGTTGTTTTCAGAAAATGTTAAAGCTACATCCACATCATATATATTAGTTACACTTGCAATTTTAATTTTGTTTTTTCTGTTTTCTGGGAAAACCTGGGCAACAAGTACTGAAGCTCCCAGTAAAGAAAGTATCGCCAAAGGGTATGAGGTTTCAGCTAGAAGTGATAGAAGTGACAATGGTTTCGGGAGCAGTGAAGTTGCCCTTAAAATGGTGTTAACTAATGCAGCGGGTGAGAAAGCTGTTAGGACACTTAAAATTATGACTCTTGAAAGAGATAGTGAGCGAGTTGGTGATAAGAGTCTGATCGTTTTCGAAACACCATTTGGTATGGAAGGAACAGCTTTACTTTCCCATGCGAAGATTGGTGATCCTGACTCCCAATGGATTTATCTTCCATCTTTGAAGAGGGTGAAGCGTCTTTCTACCAGAAACAAATCAGGCCCATTCGTTGGCTCTGAGTTTGCTTTTGAAGATTTTACAGGTCTTGAACTTAATAAGTATAGTTACGAATGGTTGAGAGAAGAGGCATGTGGCGATTTAATTTGTGATGTTGTTGCGCGTTACCCTTTGTATGAGTTTTCTGGTTATTCCAAGCAAATTTCATGGGTCGACCAGAAAGACTTTCAAGTAAGAAAGGTAACTTTCTACGATAGAAAAAGCGAACTTTTTAAGGTGTTGAATTTTAAGAATTATAAAAACTATGATGGTGTATTTAGATCTCATGAACTTGAAATGATTAACTATCAAACGAATAAGCAGTCTACCCTGATTTATGATGATTATGTCTTTAGTAAAGATTTTAAAAACAATGACTTTGAAAAAGGAGCATTAAAGAATCTTAGATAAAATTATGCAATTACATCAAATCATTGTTTCGGTATTAAGTCTTATAATTACGCTATTCTCTAACTGCGTATTATCTTATACCGTTGATAATATAAATAGTATAGGTATAGAAGAACGCTATTTTTTTAGTAAAACAGTATTTGACTCGATGCCTGATTATCGTAGTCAATACTCTCTCACTGTTGAGCCAGAGCTTAGGGTTAGTAGTGATGATCGGAAAAATAAATTTCAATTTTTGGGGTTTTATCGTCAAGATTCTATTGATGATAACCGTACACATGGGGATATTAGGGAGCTCTACTGGTCATATGAAACTGGTGATGTTGAGGTGTTGTTAGGAGTTAATAAGGTTTTTTGGGGTGTAACAGAATCTCGTCATCTAGTTGATGTAATTAATCAAACAGATTTTGTCGAAAATGTTGACCAGGAAGACAAGTTAGGACAGCCCATGCTTATGTTAGCTCTTCAAAAGGGCTGGGGAGAACTCTCATTTTTTATACTGCCGTATTTTCGTGAAATTAATTTTCCTTCAGAGGATGGCCGTTTAAGATTTACTACTCCCATCCATCCAGATATCAGTTTTTACGAATCTAGAGATCAGCAACAACATAATGATTATGCTTTTCGTTATAGCCACTACATTTCAGATGTGGATTTTGCATTTTCCGTTTTTGATGGTACAAATCGACGACCATTGTTCCTGCGTTACAATGATGGTAAAGAATGGTTAGTGCCATTTTATATACAAATGCGTCAATATGGGATTGAGGCACAATATACACGTGATGCCTGGTTATGGAAATTAGAATCAATATATAGAAAATTAGAAGCTAACAACCTGGCCTATGTTTTGGGGTTTGAATATACTTTTTATCAAACTCTTGGAAATAATTTTGATACTGGTGTTTTGTTTGAGGTTCTTGGTGATGATAATAATTTACAGCTTCTTTACTCGCCCGAAATAAATAAAGGGTATTTTATTGGGACTCGCATTACACCTAATGATACTCATGAAACAGAATTTCTTCTTGGTGTAGCTTTTCAAAAAGAAATACATGCTTCTATTTTTAATTTAGAGTTCTCTAGATTAATTACTAATAATTTAAAGGTTGCAATGGAAGTGCGCGTGTTTAATGGAATTAATAGAAATAAGTTTACATTCGAAAGCTCATTCGAACATGACGATTATGCGCAGCTTAAATTAAACTGGAAATTTTAACAGATAGCCGTTTAACATCATGGCGGTACTTTATAAATAATTATTGGGGAAAGCGAACACATGAAAGTCGAAGAATTAGATTTTAGTCAAATCGATAGAATGGCCTATATTGATGGCGAATTTGTAAGAATTTCAAATGATCATGCCATTCAATGCTTAAATCCATCTAATGGGGAATTCATCTGTGAAATTGCACAATGTGGAGAAGACGATGTAGAGCAAGCTGTTAGTTCTGCAAGAAGGGCTTTTATAAGCGGTGAGTGGTCAAAAATGGCTCCTTCTAATCGAAAAAATATACTGTTAAAGTTCGCTAAATTAATCGAACTCAATAAAGAAGAGTTAGCTTTATTGGAAAGTATAGATACGGGTAAACCGATTAGGGAATGCCATAACTTTGATCTACCTTTGGCAATCAATGCTATGACCTGGCACGCACAAGCTATTGATAAAATGTATGGGCAGGTAGCACCCACAGCTTACGATAAAGTGGGTATGGTGGTAAATGAACCTTTAGGTGTTGTCGCCGCTATAACGCCCTGGAATTTTCCCTTAATGCTCGCTGTACGAAAAATTGCACCCGCCTTAGCCGTTGGTAATAGTGTTATTTTGAAGCCGTCAGAAAAAGCTTCACTCACCTGTTTACGTCTAGCTGAATTGGCAGAATCCGCCGGTGTACCACGTGGTATTTTACAGGTCTTACCTGGAGCAGGTGGGAGCACGGGGAAATTACTTGCCATTCACAAAGATGTAGACTGTTTGGCATTTACAGGTTCTACGTTAACAGGTAAAAAAATAATTGAATATGCAGGACGGTCTAATATGAAGCGAACATTCCTGGAATGTGGTGGCAAAAATGCAAATATAGTATTTGAAGATTGTTATGATCTGGATGAGGCTGCAAAACAAGCTGCACTTGCGGCTTTTTATAATCAAGGTGAAATATGTACCGCAGCTTCGAGGGTATTAGTAGAGGAATCGGTTAAAGATTCTTTTATTGAATTGCTTTTGAATCATATTGAATCGATGCAACCGGGAGATCCCTTAAATTCTGATAGTTTTATGGGAGCACTAATTGATCGTGATCACTTTGATAAATTAATTTCTTATATTCAACTGGGTGTAGATGAAGGTGCCGACCTTCTTGCGGGTGGATTGCCTCTATCTATTGATAAAGGTGGTTATTACATTGGGCCAACAATTTTTGATAATGTGAGCTCATCTATGAGAATTTTTCAAGAAGAAATGTTTGGACCTATATTGACAGTGACAGGGTTTAACTCTTCTGAAGAGGCTATAGCTTTAGCGAATAATTCAGACTATGGCTTAGTCAGTGCTGTATGGAGTTCCGACTTAAAGAAATGTCATCAAGTTGCAAAAAGTGTTCGTGCAGGTTCTGTAAGTATTAATAGCTGGCTTGGAGGTGATATGTCTGTTCCCTTTGGTGGGATGAAACAATCTGGGAACGGTCGAGATAAATCTCTACATGCTATGGAAAAATATACAGAGACAAAAACTATATGGGTTAATTTAGCTTAAACGAGTGATATTGTAGTTTGATATTAAGAAAATTTGAGTCATGAGCGATAAAAAAAATAAGGTACCAGGGTTGAATCGACGGAGCTTTTTAAAAAATAGCGTCCTCTGCATGGTTGGTGGTGGCCTTGTTGCATGCTTGCCAGAGAGTGATAATAAAAATGAAAATCCTAGATTAGAGTTTGACTATGTGATTATTGGTTCAGGTCCGGGAGGAGGGCCACTCGCTGCCAATCTTGTAAAGGCGGGATATACTGTGGCGTTATTGGAGGCAGGAATTGATCCTCTTGGAGCAGAGGCGAAACAGTTTCCTTTTAGTGAGTCTATCTATAAAGTGCCTGCTTTCTTAGGTGCTATAGCTGAACACCCTGTATTTAGTTGGGATTTTTTTGTTAGACATTATAAGGATGAGGAACAGCAGCGGCGAGACTCAAAATATACAAAGAGTGAAGGTGGTGTTTTATATCCTAGAGGCAGTTGTATTGGTGGTTCTGCAGCACATAATGCGGTTATTTTTGTTTATCCGCATAATGAAGATTTTGATCATATAGCTGAGCTGACAGGTGATGAAAGTTGGACGAGTGAAAATATGCACCCTTATTTCGAACGCTTAGAACGCTGTGAATACTTAGATATCGACAACTCTGATGGACATGGTTTTTCAGGCTATATGCCGACCAGTGTTTATGATAGAAATATATTAGAACTTTTTCCTGAGATAAGGGATCTTGCTTTTGCTGGTGCGAATACGCAAACACCATTTGATTTACTGGATGAAGTTGAGGCAAATAATCCTACAATAGCAGAAGGTGGGACAGGTACTGTGATTGCACCGATGCATATTTCTAATAATACTCGTTTCGCAATACGTGAATATTTATTTCAAACTCAAGAAGAGCACCCCGGTAAATTATTTATTTTCACTGGAGCCCTTGCACAAAAAGTACTATTTGAAGGTAACGATGCTGTAGGTGTTGAATTTATGGTAGGGGCTAACTTATACGATGCGGATAAATTTTATAACAATCAGGAAGAGACAGAAGTTCAGGCTGTATATGCACGAAAAGAAGTTATTGTGTCTGGAGGTGCCTTTAATACTCCGCAGCTTCTCATGTTATCTGGAGTGGGAGATCAACAACATTTAGCGGAGTTTGATATTGATGTTCTTGTTGATCTTCCCGGTGTCGGACGTAATTTGCAAGACCGTTACGAAGTAAGTGTGAGCGCTGAACTTAAGCAGGAGACTGAATATTTTTCTCACTGTGAGGCTTTTGAAAGCAATGACCCTTGTATGCAAGCATATAATACCGGTAAATGGGTGAATGACACCGATGAGCCCTTTTACGGACCTTATGCAGCAAATGGAATTTTGGGTTCAAGAATCGTTAAATCATCCACGGCAGTTGGTGCTCCGGATCTTTTTTTTGCAGGAGCGCCTTTTCTTTTTCGGGGCTATTTTCCTGAGTTTTCCAAAGAAACTTCTTCCAGTCGTTGGACCTGGGTCGTACTTAAAGCGCATAACAATAATAATGCCGGTCGTATATCACTAAAATCATCGGATCCGAGAATACAGCCACTCATTGAATTTAATTATTTCGATGAGGGAAACGATTTCTCCGAAGCCGATTTACAAGCTGTTCTTGAAGGCATTAAGGAAGTGCGAGGTTATTTGAAAGACCCACAGGCGCTGCAGCATATTTCTCATGAGGTCTTACCTGGAGGAGATATTCAAACAGACGAAGAGATAAAGCAATTTATTAAAGATGAAGCGTGGGGGCACCACGCTTCATGCAGTGCGAAGATCGGTAGTGATGATGATCCAATGGCTGTTTTGGATAGTCGTTTTCGAGTAAGGGGAGTGAACAACCTTAGAGTTGTTGATGCGAGTATTTTTCCACGTATTCCTGGTTTTTACCCCATGGCGGCAATATTAATGATTAGTGAAAAAGCGAGTGATGTTATCATCGAAGATGCTGTTTAAACGACATGTCATCACTGCCGATGTGCAGGCCTATAAAGGTGCCACACATTATGTAATGTGGACGAATTATTTGTTAATTATTTGTGGTAAAAAGTTGTTGACTTAAAATGGCAGGCTCGTGGAATCCACTTAGGTACCACTTTCTGGTAAGCCTCCCATTGCTGATTACCTTTGCCAATTGCGCAGCTTCCGTTACAGACATCTTTAAAAACAATAAACAAAATAAGTGCGATAAATGCAGAGATGCTAATCCATACGCTATGAAGTATAAAACCCCACCAGCCCATCATTAAACAAATACCTAATTGCATTGGGTTAGATATATATTGATAGACACCACCGGTGACTAATATTTTTGGTGGGTCATAAGGAAATGCGGTACCATCACCCTCGACTGCAAATTGGTGTAAGGCACTGATTAATAAGCTGGCGGGTAAAATCATGGGTAAACCATAAAGTACGGTGATGAATAAATCGCGCTGTAATAATTCTTGCCAACTATCCGGCGTTAAATGAAATACGCTTGAACCTAAATTAATCAGTTGAACATCCAAAAGTATACCTCTGGGAGTTCAATTAGCGTAGCCAAAAAAGGAGTGAATGGCCCAGTCCTTCGCGAGTTTTTTGGCAT